>FWPV01017128.1_pt1 | contig 10093 bp, 12 predicted proteins | sample 2228371 | NCBI WGS metagenome assembly FWPV01 (sample SAMEA103939776, study PRJEB20133) | metagenome
GAGCAAAAAATAGTAATAATAAAATTGCAGGTGCGTTTATACTGCTCACTATAACAGACGCAACAACATTTGCCACATTGTTTGTTCCTATTGCAAACGCGGAATAACAATCTGTGCCTATAATGAACTTTCTTAAAATATTCTGTTTTGCAATAAATTTTTCATAGAATTTGAACATTTTTTCTCTCGGTGGATAAAATAATTTTATTAATAAATAGGTAAATAAAAAAGCAAGCCCTGAAAAAATTATTGCAACTAAAAATATTTCAAAAAGTTTTAACCAATTTGCTTTTCCATAAAATAATCCTGCACCTGTAAATGCTCCAACTGTTACAAAACTTGTGGATTGAGGAATTTTAAGCATATTTGCAACAAACATAGTTAAACAGGTAGAAATTAAAATTATAAAACCGGACATTTGATTTTTGTATTGACCTATTAATTTGACTGATAATGTTTCAATTACCCTTGGTCCAATTAATATAGCACCGGCTGTAATAAAAATTGTAAAAAATAAAACAGCCATATTTCTTTTTATGATACCACTTCCATAGGATGGTGCAAATGAAATGGAAAAACCACTTGCACCCATATTGATTGCTAAAAATATAGTAACTAAAATTATTATTAATATCATCTTTTCTCCTTATTTGTAGCGTCTGTTATGAAGCCCGCATTCCTTATGTTCTGGATTTTCCCACCACCATCTACCATCTCTTATATTCTCACCCTGTTTTATCGGCCTTGTGCAGGGTGCGCAACCAATACTTATAAAACCTTCATCATGTAATTTATTGTATGGGATTTTATTCTTTTTAATAAAATCCCAGACCTGATCTAAAGACCAGTCATAAATTGGATTTAATTTATATAAATTGTTATTCCCATCCCATTCTATAACTTCTAATTCTTTTCTGGTAATTGACTGTTCTCTTCTTAACCCTGTTATCCAGCATAAGAAACCTTTTAAAGCCCTTTTTAATGGAACAACTTTACGAATGTGACAACACAATTTTCTATTTTCAACACTTTCATAAAATAAATTTATACCTTTTTCATTTACCATCTTTTCCACCATTTCAGCATCTGGAAAATAAATTTTAAATTTAAAACCATAATAATTTTCTGTTCTGTCTATTGTGTTATAAGTTTCCTGGAATAATCTGCCTGTATCAAGAGTAAAAATTTTTATATCTTTTGTAATATTCATTATGATATGAGTTATAATCTGGTCTTCCAGTCCTAAACTTGATGCAAAGGTTATTTTATCAGCAGAAAATTTTTTAATTGCTAATTTTATTCTATCTTCTGCTGAAAGATTTTTAAATTCTTCAATAAGTGTATTTATATTTTCCATAACATCCTCCATTTATTTTTTTATTAAAACCGAATAATAATTTTCAATTTTTTCAATATTTAAAATTTCATATCCCTCTGATTTTAAAGATGCCGGGACATTCTGTATAGGTTCACCATCATCTAAAAAAATCTTAAGTATTTCACTTTTTTGCATTGTTTCTAACACAAGTTTTACTTTTACAAAATTAAGCGGACATGGAACGCCTCTAAAATCTCTAAAATTAATATTTTCTATATTTTTATTTTCTTCTTTTTTTAATTCAGGGAATTTAAGAGAATTATCCATCTGGTTATAAAGTTCTTTAACCACCATGTATAACTCTTTTACTTCTTCTTTTTTCAAAATTTCCATATTTAGATATTTATCAATTATACTTTCATACTTTCCATCAATGTGTTTAGATATAAAGTTTTGTTTAAATAACATTACTGATTCAGATTTTGTTTTTGCTTCCAATCCTTTTGTTATTAATAGAGAATTGCATATATGATAAACTGCATTATGATAGTTTTCTTTTTCTATCTCTTCTTCTGCTCTTGAAAAATCAAAATCAATCAAATCAAACAAACCTGCCGAGCACTCACCTTCTACCTTTTCTAAAATTGAGAATTCTTTTTTTTCATACCAGTCATAGTAATAATTTTTATTTTCGTTATAGGACGGAATATTTTGATATTTTTTTAATTTTTCAAGTATCAATTGTTTACCTTTTTCCTGATAAAAATCATAAAAACTCTCATCAGTCCTTTTTTGTTTATCAATATTTATCAGCAATTCTTCTAAAAATTGCGGTATATCATATGCAGCAATTTCTCCTAACTTTTCTGCAAAGCTGGTCTTGTCTTCTCCAATTCTTGCTCCTGCAACAACGTAATAATATGGAACGTATCTATCATTGACTTTTTTTGCTTTGCCAAAAAAACCAATATCAGCAAGTAGATGCTGTCCACAGGAATTCGGGCACCCGGATATATTTATTTTTAAATTATCTAAATTTTTTATTTTAAGTCCATCTCTCTCAAGTCTTTCTTTAATAGCCAGGAGTAAATTTTTTGAAAGACAGATACCCAGTCTGCAGGTACTTGCGCCTGCACATGAAATTGCATTTTCTAAAAATTTATTATTGCTCTCTTTTATTAATCCTTGTTTTATTAATCTTTCAACGGTTGATATAAATTGATTTTCTGATATATCTTTAATTAAAATATTCTGTCTAGGTGTAAATCTTAAACTTAACTCTCCAAAATCTTTAGCAACATCAATAATTTTTTCAGCTATTTTAAAGTCAAGATCACCTAAAAATATTGGAATTTCAACAAATAATTTTAAATTATTATTAAATATTTTCAATTCTAATGGAGCATAATTTTTAGATTTTACTTCTTTGTATTCTTCAAAAAATTTCTTTATAAATTCTTCTTTACCAAATTTATACAACACAAATCTTAATCTTGCTTTATGTCTATTTTTTCTATTTCCATATTTATCAAAAAGATTTTTAGTGGCTTTTGCCACATTATATACTTCACTTTCAGGTATAAAATCAAAAATTTTAATACCTGCGTTAGAATTTGCTCCCATTCCACCAGCAATATATACAGAAAATCCTTTTTCTCCATTTTCATTTATTTTTGCTATAAAACCCAAGTCATTTACAGTCGCAAACCCGGTATCCTCTGAACTGTTTGAAAATGCTATTTTAAATTTTCTTGGTAATACCCATGAATCTGCCTCACTTATAAATCTTTCGGTAAGTGCGATAACATATGGTGTTATATCAAATATTTCTTTTTTAGATAAGCCGCTGTCATAACTACCAATTATATTTCTTACGGTATTTCCACCACCTCCTCGTGTTGATAAGCCTATTTCTTTTAATTCTTTCATTATTTTAACTGTATCTTCAAGTTTTATGTAATGCAATTGTAATTCCTGTCTTGTTGTTATATGCAGTGGTTTTTCTGTATATTTTTTTGCAATATTAATTAAATTCTCAAACTGAGAGAGAGAAATATTCCCACCAGGTATTCTGATTCTTACCATATAGGTATCATTTTTTCGTTGTTCATAAACTCCCATAGGCACTCTATGTGCCCTTAATTGTTGTTTATCAATTTTTCCATTTTTATAATCTTCTATAAGTTTCTCATATTGTGTTATCTCATCTGTTAATATTTCTGGTATTTTATATATTTGCATATCATACTTCCTCCACTTCAATCTGTATTATCAATTTTTCTTTTGTTACTTTAAAGCATTTATAATTGTTACCTTTAAGTGAATAGATCAAATAGATTAAATTTATATCATTGGCAAGCCTTATATCTTCTTCTGACATTCTGGCTGCAGTTATCGGATGCGTATGGTATACTCCTAAAATCTCCAATCCTTCATTACGTAAATTTTTCATAACTGCAAATTGTTCCTTCACATCAAATGAAAAATGTTCTGGTGAATTATCTACATTTTTCATTTTAATTGATTTTAAAATAATGTTATCTCTCTTGATTCCGGCAAGATATCCACACGCTTCTATTGGAGCGTCTTTTAAACCATGTTCTTTTATTTCATCTATTATAAATTTCTTAATTTTTATTTTTTCCATACCAGACATCCTTATTTTGAAACTAAAATTTTATATATATCATCTTTCACATGTTCTATTTTCAAAATTTTATAATTTTGCTCTTTTAATGATTTAGGAACATTATCAAGTGGTTCTCCTTTTTTTAATAAAATTTCTAAGATTTCATTATTTTGTAATGTTTCTAATTTTAATTTTGTTTTTACAAAAGTTATAGGGCAATGGTCATTGGTTATATCTAAATATTGATATTTCATATGAATAAAACCTCCCCATCTTTTGAATAATCTAAAAATTTAGCAACACCAAGTACCTCTTTAATTTCCGGTATTAAGTCTTCTTTTTTTATGCCAAGTATAACCATTGACATTTCGCAGGCATAAAAATTTACATTTAATTGTTTTGCGTATTCAATCAATTCTTCCAAAGTAGCAACATTTCTTTTTTTCATAAGTCCTGTCATTAATTTGGGACTTATTCCTCCAAAATTCATTCTGCTTAATGGGACATTGTTAAGACCACCCATTAAAAAATTAAAAAACCTTGCTAAAAAACCTTTACCTATAAAACTATGCCCTTTTTTTATCTTGATTGCATTAAATCCCCAGAAAGTAAAAAATAAGTTTACCTCATAGTTTACAGCTGCAGCTCCTGTTGCAAGTGTAAAAGCTGCTACCAATTTATCAAAATCACCACTAAAAACTATAATTGACAATTTGTTCTTCTTTTCCATGGTAAATTACCTCACTTTTAAATTTTTTTAAGTTCACAAACAGGTTGTTCATATTCTTTTATTTCTTTAATTTTCGGGTTTTCCCCACATAATGGGCATTCTTTATTTTTTTTGAACTCAACTATTCTGAATGTCATATTTAAAGCATCCATAATTAAAAATCTATTTAAAAGTAAATTGCCTGTATTTAATAAAAACTTTATTGCTTCGAGCGCTTGAATAGAACCAATAATTCCTGCAACAGGTCCTAAAATGCCGGCTTCACTGCATGAAGGTATCGCCCCTTTTGGTGGCAGTTCAGGGAAAACACATCTATAGCATGCGTTCCCTGGTAAGAATGTCATAGTCTGTCCTGAAAATCTTAAAATTCCAGCATGAGAAAATGATTTTTTATTAATAACACATGCATCATTTATTAAAAATTTTGCTGGGAAATTATCTGTTCCATCTATAACAAAATCATACTCTTTAATAATTTCTGCAATATTATTTTCATTTACACGTTCGTTATATATATTTACTCTAATATCAGGGTTAAGTTTAATTAATTTTTCTTTTGCTGACTCTGTTTTTAATTTATTTAAATCCTCTGTAAAATGTATTATCTGTCTTTGTAAATTTGTTAGATCAACTAGATCTCCATCAATAATTCCAATAGTCCCGACACCAGCTGCAGCCAGATATAAAGCTGCAGGCGAGCCCAGCCCACCAGCACCTATAATTAAAACTCTACCTTTTAACAATTTTTCCTGTCCTACCCCTCCTACTTCTTTTAATATTATCTGTCTGCTATATCTCAATATATCATTTTCTTTTAAATTCATTTAATTTACCTCCTTTAATGCCATTTCAAAATCTGCTATGATATCTTCTATGTCTTCAATACCTGTTGAAATTCTTATCATATCATCTGTAACACCTGCTTTTAATTTTTCTTCATCTATTAAATCATGAAATATCGTTGAAGAAGGATGAATTACCAATGTTCTTGTATCACCAATATTTGCTAAATTTTTTACCAATTTTAAATTCTTAATTAATTCAAAACATTGTTTTCTGTTTCCCAGTCTGATGGTTAGTAATCCACCAAATTTACCATTGAATTGTTCTTTAGCAATATCATAATATGGAGAATTTCTAAGTCCTGGATAATTTACTTCTTTTACCTTTTTATTTGATAAAAAAAATTCTGATAATTTTAATGCATTATTACAATGTCTTTCCATTCGCAAACTTAATGTCTCAAGCCCAATACAACAGATAAATGCATTAAAAGGAGCCATACAGAATCCGATATTCTGGACAATACTTTTCCTCGCTGCGGCTAAAAAAGCATATATGCCAAATTTCTTATAATAATCTCTAATTACCTTGCTTTTGCATTTAGCCCAATTAAAATTACCGGTATCCATAATTACGCCGCCAATTGTTGTTCCATTTCCGGTTAAATATTTTGTTGCAGAATGTATAACTAAACTTACGCCAAATTTCTTGCTTTCAAAAAGATACGGAGTCGTAATTGTACTATCAATAACCAGTGGAATCTTATTTTCATTTGCAATCTCAGAAATTTTTTTTATATCTGGAACATTTAATTTTGGATTTGCTATTGTTTCTAAGAAAATTAATTTAGTTTTTTCTGTTATAGATTTTTTATAACTTTCTACATCTGTTGCATCAACATAATTTATTTTCACATTAAAACGTGTCATAATATCGTTAAAAAAAAGCAAAGTTCCGCCAAATAAATTAACAGATGAGATAATCTCATCTCCACTTTCTGTTAATAAAAAAATAGCTGTTGCAATTGCACTCATGCCAGAGGATGTTGCAATTGCACCTAAACCATTTTCAAGAGCATTAATTTTTTGCTCAAAAACAGTAATAGTTGGATTTGCTATCCTTGAATAAATATAGCCAAATTTTTTACCATCAAAAACTTCCGCAAGGTCTTCTGCCTTATCATATTGATATGATGCTGTTTGATAGATTGGAACAAAAGTAGATCCTGTTTCTTTATCTTTTTTAAATCCAGAATGTATTGCTTTTGTTGTAAATCCTGTTATTTCTCCACCACCCATAAAATATAAAAATTCAATGATATCACCATCTTTTAAAATTGGTTCTTTATATTTATCTTTGTTTAAAATTTCTCCATTTAATTCAACTGATACCATATCAGGCATTTGAACATCCTTTACCTGCAACAACTCCAGGATAGTCCTTTCTTTTAATTCTACAATTTCTTCTTTTCCATTAATTTTTAATTTCATTTTAACCTCCTATTTTTTATTGAAAAAAAGGCAAACTCAAGTATCGCTCGCCAGTATCAGGAAAAATAGTAACTATTAATTTGCCTTTACTTTCTTCTCTTTTAGCAATTTGCAATGCAGCATATAATGCTGCACCTGATGAAATCCCAACGAGAATCCCTTCTTCTTTTATTATTCTTTTTGCAGTATTAATAGCATCTACATCTGATACTTTTATAATTTCATCTATTATTTCCCTGTTTAAAACATCAGGTATAAAACCAGCACCTATTCCCTGTATCATATGTGGTCCAAATTTACCACCAGAGAGAACTGCAGAATTTTCCGGCTCAACGGCAACAGTTTTAACTGAAGGTTTCAATTTTTTTAATACTTCAGATACTCCTGTTATAGTTCCACCAGTTCCAACGCCTGCAACAAAAATATCTATTTTCCCATCTGTCTGCTCCCATATCTCTTTTGCCGTTGTTTTTCTATGAATTTCCGGGTTAGCAGGATTTTTAAATTGCTGAGGTATATATGAATTTTTAATTTCTTTTGCTAATTCAAATGCTTTATCAATAGCACCCTGCATACCTAAATGACCCGGCGTTAAAACTATTGTTGCACCTAAGAGTTTTAATAGTTTCTGTCTTTCAATGCTCATAGTATCTGGCATTGTTAAAATCAATTTATACCCTTTTGCTGCACAAACAAATGCAAGTGCAATTCCTGTATTGCCTGAGGTTGGTTCAATAATTGTTGTATTTTTATTTATTAAACCTTTTTTTTCTGCATCTTCTATCATTGCTTTTCCAATCCTATCTTTGACAGAACTGCAAGGATTAAAAAATTCCAATTTTGCTGCAATTTTTACTTTTAAATCATCTATAATCTTATTTATATAAACTATCGGAGTATTTCCTACTAATTCAGTGATATTTTTATTTATAATTTTGTTATTTCTCATATTAACCTCAATTGATTTTTAAATATGATATAATGCGTATTTTGAATCAATTTTCTTTAAATAATTGTCAATTAAATCCTGTAATGTTATAGACGATAAATATTTAATGATTTGTTCATTTAAACCATACCAGAGGTCAAAAGTTGGGCATTTATATTGTATTTCACACAATGCTTTATCTTTTATACAATCAATTAAATATATATCACCTTCTAAGATGCTTACAGTTTCCAGCATATTAATATTTCTCGGGTCTTTTGCTAACATATATCCACCTTTTGATCCTCGTTCTGTTCTTATAAATCCAGCACCTTTTAATAATAAAACAATTTTACTTAAATACTTTTCAGAAATATTTTGTTTTTCAGCTATATCCTTTAATAATATAAATCCTTTTCCATAATTTAAGCCGAGTTCAAATAAAAGCCTTATTCCATATCTTGTTCTTGTAGAAATTCTCATTTTTTACTCCTTTTCTACCATTTAGGTCTTATTTGTAGTAATTATACAAAAAAATTTTTTATCTGTCAATAGTAATTTTATTTTTCATATCAAAAAATCTTTTTTTTCTATATTTATCTTTAAATTTATTTATTAAATAAACAACTGATAATAATGGATGTTTAAAAATCATCTTCGGTCCTGAATATCTCATAACAGTTTTAATTTTCTCTCTATAATCTTTTGAATAACAATGAATCAGGCAATTTTTACATGTGGGTTTATCATCCCGTAATGGGCACAAATCCACACGTTTTAATGCATAATTTAAAAGGTCTGAACAATCTGGACATAACTTAGCTTTTTTATGATTTTCCAAGCAATATATTTCTATCATACTCTTGATGGTCTTTTTTTCGTATTCTATTCTTTTCATTTTATTGTTCATTTTGCTTTATCATAAAAAGAAGCATTTTAAACTTCTCTTTTGCATAGACAGAATGCGGTATATTTGCAGGCATTATAAAAAATTCACCTTCCTTAGCCGCTATTTTTTCGTCACCCACCGTAAACTCTCCTTCGCCATCTAAAACTGAAACAGCAGCATCAAATGGTGCTTTATGTTCAGAAATTGATTGCCCTTTGTCCAATGCAAAAAGTGTAATTGTAGAACCTCTTTTATATATTTGTTTTGAGACAATTGAATCTTTTGAATATTCTATGCTCTTTTTTAAATTAAATTTTTCCATAATATTTTCTCCTTATTTCATATCAAGTAATCTTTTTTCTCCCTCTATTTTCTTTATATCTGTTATATCCTGAGTTACTTCAAGCGTTCCAAGGTATTCACCTTTATCATTATATACAGGATAATAACTTATTAAAATTTTTCTGCCGTGATAATCAATCCAGAAAACTGCTTCCTCCATTGTTTTACTTTTAAATCCATTCAAAATTGCATTTACTTTATCTAAACTCTTTGGTGGATGACAATTCTGGACTTTTCTTCCTATATCCATTTTTGTTCTTGGAAAAATTCTACCTTTTTTAGGTGTATTAAAAAATTTCACAACATCATTTGCATCAACAAATGAGACATCAACCGGCAATGTATCCATTATAGCTTCTATTGTGTCTATCGGTAATTCTTTTAGATTCATGTTACCGCCTCCTTAAATTTTAAATTTCCGGGACAAAATATCCTAAACTATCACATTCCTCTTTAATTTCCTTCCATTCTTCATCAGTTATAACATTTAAAGCGGTAACATACAAGATATTTTCTTCTTTCTGTGTATGTGAGCCAAATTTTTCTAACAGGTATTTAGCAATTATTTCAAGTCGCTTTATAAATTCATTATACTCAATTTTATCTTTTTCTTTTAATGTCTTAATCAAATCTTTTTTTTGTTCTTTCATTTCAGTGTGCTCATGCCACATAATTGCTGGCGGTTGTTCAATACCTTTTTTCTCCAATACAGGAAACAAAGTATTTTCCTGCCTTATATTATGATTTTCAGCTTCCATCAATTTATTTGCTATTTTTTCTATCTTTACAACAGTATTATCTGCCTCATTTATGTTTTTGTATTGTTTCAGTTTTTTTATTTCTTCAATTAATTTTTCCATCAATTCGAGAATATTTTTATGGTCTTCCTGGAATTGTTTAATCGGGTGCCAGTCAGGCACTTTTAAATTAGGATTTCTTATAACATCTTTAAATAGTTCTAAATGCAGGTCACAGGCTTTCATC
>FWPV01017129.1_pt1 | contig 10093 bp, 5 predicted proteins | sample 2228371 | NCBI WGS metagenome assembly FWPV01 (sample SAMEA103939776, study PRJEB20133) | metagenome
TCTCATGGCGTCCCTACACCAGTAAAGACGCATCAAACATTTCCGAGGTGTCTTGTTCTGGCGTTTTTCAGCGACCTGCTAATCTCCATAATTGTGTTTTCTGCGGTGCTGGTCCTGTCTGCGGCAGGGCAGGGAGGCCAGGGCGCAATCGAAGGCTGGATCATCGATCCGAGCGACAGCCCGGTGCCGGGCGCCGGCGTGGTGCTGGCGAACCGTGTCACAGGGCACGAGCAGCGGGTGGAGACCGACGAACGAGGAAGGTTCGTCTTCCCCGCGGTTCCGGTGGGCGCCTACGATCTGCGGGTCAGCAAGGCTGGATTCCGGGACAGCGAGATCAGCGAGATCCGGGTTCTGGTGGGGCAGCGGCTGTCGCAGGTGATCAAGCTGGAGCTCGGGGCGATCTCGGAGAGCATCACGGTGACCGAGAGCGAGGGCTCGCTGCGGGAGACGACATCGAACCAGCTGGGCACGGTGATCGAGCCGGTGAGCGTGCAGCAGCTGCCGCTGAACGGGCGGAACTATCTCCAGCTGGGATATCTGTCCGGGGCGGCGCAGGAGGCGGGCTCGAATCCTTCCAACTTTACGGCGACGCAGACCGGGCATGCCGACCGGACGATCGCCGTGGCAGGCATCCAGCAGGACATGACGGGGTATCTGGTGAACGGCGTGTCTGTCGCCGGCACCCGAATCGGACAACTGGGTCTGAACGTCTCGGTGACGGCGGTGGACCAGTTCAAGGTGGTGCAGGGCTTCGTGCTGCCGTCGCTGGGACCGGACCCGGGAGTGGTGAATCTCGCCACGCGGTCCGGCGGCAGCGCGTTCCACGGGGAGGTGTTCTGGTTCCACCGGAACAGCGCGCTGGATGCGCGGGAGTTCTTCGAAACGCGGCGGCAGCCGGGGCCGTTTCTGCGCAATCAGTTCGGCGGCGCGGCGAGCGGACCGCTGTGGCCGGGCAAGGCGTTCTTCTTTGCGAACTATGAAGGCTACCGTCAGCGGCTTTCGGCGCCGCAGGGCGGATACTCGCCGACGGAAGCGATGTTCCGGGGCGACTTCAGCACGCTTGCAGCGGCGGTGCACGACCCGCTGACCTTCAATGCGGCCACGGGCACGCGGCAGCCTTTCGCGGGCAACCGCATCCCGGAGACGCGGCAGAATCCGATGGCGCGGAAGCTGCTGGAGTACTATCTGCCGGGATCCGATCTGAACCAGAGGCCGCTGAACGTGATCCGGCAGCCGAAGCAGACGCAGACGGCGAACCAGGGCGGCATCAAGGTGGACGTGCCGCTGGGGGCAGCCGGACTGCTGTCGGGCCAGTACATGGAAGAAGCCTCGCGCGTCACGGTGCCCGGCGTCTATCCGCTGACCGGGGTCTACTACGATCTCCGGATGCATATGAGCGGGCTGCAATGGACGGCGAACATGGGGCCAGGGCCGGTGAACGTGGCGCAGGCGGGTTTCACGAGGCCGTATCTGTTCTACGGCGGGATCGGGGAGCCCGGGCTGCAGGACCGGCTCGGGCTGACGGGCACGGCGGACCGCAACGGAGTGCCGAGCGTATCGCTGACGGGCTTCAGCGGCTTCGGAGCGCCCCAGAGCGTGATCGGCAACATCGACAACAGCTATCAGCTGCAGGACACGCTGACGCTGGTGCGCGGGCGGCACGAGATTTCCATGGGGTTCATGATGCGCTACATCCGCACGGTGCAGGAGAGCGCGAACTGGAACGCCCGCGGAACGCTGCTGTTCAGCGGCGCGTTCACGGCGCAGACGGCGCCCGGCGCGGGGGGGCGGGTGACGGCGGTCAGCGGGACGGGCAGCGCGTTCGCCGATTTTCTGCTGGGCTTCCCGGTGAATGGAACGGTCACGTCGATGCCGAGGACGCACTACCGGTGGACGGAGATGCACCCGTTCATTCAGGACACGTGGCGGCTGCGTCCGGGGCTGACGCTGAATCTGGGGCTGAGCTGGTACGGGACGACGCCTCCGAACCCGTCCGGCGCGGACCGGGCCTATCCGCACGCGTTTGATTTCGAGAGCGGCCGCATTCTGTATGCGGCGCTGGGAGACATCCGGCCGCAGATTTTCTCGATGGATCGGAACAATTTCTCGCCGCGCGCGGGACTGGCGTGGCAGCCGCGGTTTCTGCCCGGCGCGGTGATCCGGGCGGGGGGCGGCATCTACTATCCGTCGCAGCGGGCGCTGTATCTGCTGTTCGGGATCACGGCGCCGGGCGTTTCAATCGTGCAGGCCCTCTCGAATGATCCGGCATCGCCGTCGCCGTTTTACCAGCTGGGGCTGAACGTGTTTCCGCCGATGAAGACGGGCACGGTGACGCGGGAATTCGCCGAGAACGTTTCCGGCGCCGTGTTCGCACTGGATCAGGGGCTGCGGTCGACATACTCGTCGCAGTGGAACTTCAGCCTGCAGCTGCCGGCGGGGCGGGCGTCGGTGGTGGAGGCGACCTACATCGGATCGTCGACGAACAAGCTGCCGATCCGGTGGAACGCGAACGACTGCTCGACGGTGTCCGGCCTGCAATGCGATCCGTCCAACATCCGGTGGTCCCGCTATCCGTACGTCTATTTTGCGGCGCACGCGGGCCATGCGACGTACCACGCGCTGAACCTGAAATTCCAGAAGGAGTTTTCGCGCGGCTGGAATTTCCTTTCGAATTACACGTGGGCGAAGGCGCTGTCGAACACGCAGCAGGGCGGAGCGAACCCGCCGCTGAACCAGAGGGGCGTCTGCCTGGATTGCGACAAGGGGCCGACGGGATTCAACATTCCGCACCGGCTGGCCTCGGCATTCGTCTGGGAGCTGCCGGTCGGGCGCGGCCGGAAGTATCTGTCGTCGGCGGGGCCCGTGCTGCAGGCGGTGGCGGGGGGATGGTCGCTGAGCACGATCTCGATCCTGTCTTCGGGGACGCCAGTGATGGTGACGGCGCCGAACAACACGCCGTCGTCGCTGACGAATTTCCGGGCTGACCGGCTGTGCGACGGGAGGCGGGAGCTGGCGGACCGCAACCCGCGGACGAACGGGCTGTACTGGCTGGCGCCTTCGTGCTTCGCCGTGCCGAAGGCCGGCTACTTCGGCAACGCCGGCGTGTACATTCTGCCGGGGCCTGGGATTGCCAACTGGGACCTGGCGCTGCAGAAGCAGACGCGCCTTTCGGAGAGCGTGCAGGCGGTGCTGCGGGTGGAGATGTTCAATGCGCTCAACCACACGCAGTTCAGCGCCGTGAACGGCATGGCGGGCGACGCGAATTTCGGCCAGGTGACGCAGGCGCGGACGCCGCGGCAGATTCAGCTGGGGCTGAAGCTGCTGTGGTGAGCACGGCAGCGGGCTGAGCCGCGCGGGCGCGCCCCCTGCTCTACCAGAAGAGTTTCAGCGCGAACTGGAACTGCCGCGCGTCGTGTGCGGACGTGAAGGCCAGGGGCGTGGTGGGCGAAGCGCCGGCGATGCCCTGAATGCGCGCGGGCAGCGCGCTGAGCGGCACGGCGCCCACGGTGTTGTTGACGGTGCGGAAGTTCGTGCGGTTGGCGAGGTTGAAGCCTTCCGCGATGACTTCGAGCGCCGTGCTCTCGCTGGCGAGACGGAAGCGGCGCGAGAGGCGCATGTCGAACGTGAAGAAGCTGGGGCCGCGGCCGATGTTGCGGCCGGCGGGGAAGGGGCGGTCGTTGGTGGTGTAGTTGTCGCCGTTGACGTCAAGGCCGGCGAGCACGTTGAAGGGGCGCCAGGAGTTGGCCATGAAGATGGGGGCGATGTTCCAGCCGCGCAGCAGCGTGTTCTGGGCGGTGGACTGATACAGCGCGTGAATGACGGCGCGGTGGGCGTGGTGGAAGGCCGACAGGGACCGCTCGCAGCGCTTGCAGAGCTGGTCCATCGGAGAAAAGTCCGAGTTGAAGTCGGTGAAGTCGTCGATGGCTTTCGACCAGGTGTAGTGGCCGGCGAGAGCGAAGCTGCGGCGGAAGCGGCGCTGCACCTGGAGGATGCCGGCGTGATAGAGGGTATTGCCGTCGTAGGTGAAGATGTTCTTCTGGAGCAGGGTGGGATCGATGCGCCCGTATTCGGGCGTGCCGTTGGGGTTGGTGCGTCCGGTGTAGAAGAGATTGCGGCCGGTGATGCGGGCGAAGCCGAGGCCGCGGTTGTAATTCCAGCCGGCGGAGACGGCCCATTCGCCGAAGGCGCGTTCGATCTCGAAGCTGGCCTGCTGCGCGTAACCCTGGCGGAGCGGATCGGATCCGAACTCGACGCGGAGGGGCAGCCCCGGGCCGACGGGCACGCCGAACTGGCGCAGGTCTTCAGGCGTGATGGAGCGGCGGCCGATGACGCCCTGGCGGAGGAGGCCCTGATAGATGTCGGCGGAGGTCGTGGGGCGGCCGGTGGCGGGGTTGACGATGATGGGGATGCCGGTGAGCGGGACGAAGACCTGGTTGATGTAGCGGCCGCTCAGAGCGTCGGCGACGTTGGCGATCTGGAGGTTGGTGGGGGCAAAGAAGATGCCGTAGCCGCCGCGGATGACGCTCCTGCCGTCCTTGCCCGGGGACCAGGAGAAGGCGAAGCGGGGGCTGAAGTTGTTCTTGTCGGTGCCGAGCACGGGCTCGTTGCCTTCAAGGTCGTAGCGCAGGCCGAAGTGGAGGGTGAGGTTGCGGCGGGCGCGCCAGGCGTCCTGGACGTAGAGGCCGAAGCGCTTGGACCAGCCGGTCCAGCGGGGATCGCCGAAGCCCTGCTGGTAGAACGTGGGGAGGCCGAGGGCAGAAGCGACGTCTGTCCGGTGGCCTGCAGGTACTGGCTGATCTGCTGGACGGCGGCCGCGCCGGCGGCGCCGGCGATGACGTTCTGCAGGGGGACGGCCTCGCCGAAGGCGAAGCGGCCGCTGAAGAAGGTCTCGGTGTTGGCGAAGTCGCGCACGGGGTTGATGTCGAAGCCGAACTTGAGGTCATGCGAGGAGGAATGCCGGTTCCAGTTCTGGAGGATCTGGTAGTGGCGCTCCTCGGTGCGGGAGGGCAGGAAGATTTCGCGGCCGAAGAAGCCGAATCCGGTGACGTTCAGCTCGGGGCCGTAGGGATCGACGGTGCGGACGGCGATGCGGTTGTAGTTGAACATGAGACGCGTTTCGACGACCCAGGACGAGTTGAGGATGATCGAGTCGCTGAGCATCGAGGTGCCGTCCCAGATGTCGAAGTTGCGGCCGCGGTTGTAGGCGACGAGGGCGCCGAACTGGTTGTTTTCGTTGTCGAGCGTGCCGAGGCTGCCGCGCCAGTAGAGGTTGTGGCGGTCGCTGAAGCGGTGGTCGATGCGGGTGGAGAAGAGGTTGCTGGCCTCGCTGAAGGGGAAGACGCCGCTGTTGGCCTGGAAGATGCCGGTGACGAAGGGATTGGTTGCGGGCGTGAGAGAGGAGCCAAGGGCCTGGGCAAGACCGGCGAGCTGCGCGACGCCGCTGTTGCGCAGGGCGTTCAGGAGCGCCTGCTGGGAGGAGGTGGGGGCGTTGAAGGCGCTGCGGTCCTGCAGGATGGGGACGAAGGTGGACTCGTGGCGGTCGAGCCGCTCATAGGCCGCGAAGAAGAACGTGCGGTCGCGGCGCAGGGGACCGCCGACGGTGGCGCCCGCCTGGGAGCGCGTGTAGGCGGACTTCTGGGGATCGAAGTAATTGCGGGCCTGGATGTCGCGGTGGCGGAGGAAGCCGAAGAAGTTGCCGTGGAACTGGTTGCTGCCGCTGCGGGTGACGATGTTGACGGTGCCGCCGCTGGACCAGCCGAACTCGGCCGATGCGGTGTTGCGGTTGATCTGGAACTCCTGCACGGCTTCCTGGCTGACGCTGAGGCGGACGCCGCCGGAGTTGATGTAGTTCTCGACTCCGTCGACGAAGAAGCCGTTGCCGCGGCCGTTGCCGCCGCCGAAGCTGATGCCGGACTGCGGGGTCTGGGCGACGCGGTAATCGGTGCCGTCGACGAGATCCTGCGTCGAGGCGGTGGCCGGAGACAGCAGGGCGAAATCGAGGTAGTTGCGGCGGTTGATGGGCAGCTGCGTGATGCGGGCGAGGTCGATCGTGGTGGCCTGCTGGGCGCGCTCGCTGTCGATGACAGGCGCTTCGGCCTGGACCTCGATCACCTGCTGGAGTTCGCCGACTTCGAGGCGAACGGGAAGCGTGAAGGTGTCGCCGACGCGGACTTCGACCTGTTCGAAGACCTGCGGAGCGAAGCCCTGAGCCTCGACGCGGACGCGGTAGCGTCCGGGAGGCAGCAGCGGGAAGACGAATTCGCCGTCTTCGTCGGTCTGCGCATTCCGTTGGATGCCGCGGTCAGGAGCAGTCGCTTGCAGCCGGGCGCCGCGGATGGCGGAGCCGCTGGCATCGGTGACCGCGCCGCGGATTTCTCCGGCGTTGCTCTGCGCTTGCGGATATGCTGGAAGACACGCGAGGGCCGCGATGGCAAGGATCGTCATCGGCTTCATTGCTCAACTCCCCAGATGCGCTCAAGGGGGTGAAAAGAGCGCACTTTCCGGATTGTAACAGGATCGGGTCATGCAACAACCAGTACTTTTTGCTCCACTTTTGATGGCTTTGGCCCTGCCCGCGGCGGCGGCGCCGGCGATGAAAGCAGGAGCGGCAAAGATCGACATCACGCCCGAGGGACCGATCTGGATGTCGGGCTATGCGGCGCGGAACAAGCCAAGCGAGGGGGTGCTGACCCCGCTGTGGGCGAAGGCGCTGGCGCTGGAGGATTCGCGGGGGAACCGCGCCGTGATCGTGACGACAGACCTGATCGGGCTGCCGATGGACCTGACCGACATCGTGGCGGCGCGGGCGATGGAGAAGTACAAACTGGAGCGCGCGGGGCTCGTGTTCAACTCCTCGCACACGCATACCGGACCGGTAGTGCGGGGCAATCTTTCGGTGCTGGAGGCGCAGCAACCGCCGTACCGGGAGGCGGTGGCGGCGTACCGGCAGAAGCTGCAACAGAGCCTGCTGGACGTGATCGGAGCGGCGCTGGCGGACCTGGCGCCGGCGGAGCTGGCGTTCGGGTATGGCGAAGCGCGGTTCGGAGTGAACCGGAGGCAGTTCACTCCGAAGGGCGTGATCATTGGCGTGAATCCCGACGGTCCGGCGGATCCGCGCGTGCCTGTCCTGCGGGTGACGTCTCCGGCGGGCAAGGTGCGGGCGGTGCTTTTCGGCTACGCGTGCCACAACACGACGCTGACCGCCGAGTTTTACGAGCTGAGCGGCGACTATGCGGGCTATGCGCAGGCGGAGATCGAGAAAGAGTTTCCGGGCGCGGTGGCGCTGTTCCTGCAGTTGTGCGGAGGGGACCAGAACCCGAATCCGCGGAGCCGGCTGGAACACGCGGAGCAGCACGGGCGGACGCTGGCGGCAGAGGCGGCGCGGGTGGCGCGAGGGAAGATGGAGCCGGCGGGAGGGCGGTTGCGCGCGGCGTATCAGCTGGCGGCGCTGCTGTTCGCGCCGCACACGCGGGAGCAGTTCGAGAAAGAACAGAAAGACGAGAACGTGTTCCGCCAGCGGCGGGCGGCGCTGATGCTGAAGCTGTATGACGAACGGCGGGAGCCGCGGCTGCTGCGGTATCCGGTGCAGGCGGTGCGCGTGGATCCGGGGTTCACGCTGATTGCCCTGGGCGGGGAAGTGGTGGTGGACTACGCGCTGTGGGCTTACCGGACGTGGCCGCAGGAGAAGCTGATCGTGGCAGGGTACTCGAACGATGTTCCCTGCTACATTCCGAGCGCGCGGGTGCTGCGTGAAGGAGGATACGAGGCGGTGGACTCGATGATTTACTACGGGCAGCCGGGACCGTTCACCGAGGAGGTGGAGGCGCGGATCCACGATGCGGTGCGGCAGGTGATGAAGCGCGTGGGGCGGTGAGGGGCGGCATGGCTCGATACGGCGCAATCGAAGCGGGCGGGACGAAGTTCCTGGTGGCGGTGGGAGAGGATCCGCTGCGGCTGGAGCAGGTGACGCGGATCGAGACGTCGCAGGACCCTGCGGAGACGATGGCGGCGGTGATCGATTATTTCCGGCGCGCAGGTCCGCTGGCGGCGCTGGGGGTGGCGACGTTCGGACCGGTGGATTTCGCCACCGGACGCATCACGACGACGCCGAAGCTTTCCTGGCGGAATTATCCGCTGCGGGAGGTTCTCGAACGGGAGCTGGGCGTGCGGGTGGGATTCGACACGGACGTCAACGGCGCGGCGCTGGCGGAGGCGCGCTGCGGCGCGGGGCGGGGCGTGGAGGACCTTGTCTATTTCACCGTGGGGACGGGAATCGGCGGAGGAGCGATCACGGGCGGGCGGCTGGTGCACGGACTGATGCACTCCGAGATGGGGCATCTGCTGGTGCGGCGGGCGCCGGAGGAACTGGCGGAGTTTTCGGGGGTCTGCCCGTATCATGGGGACTGCCTGGAGGGCATGGCAAGCGGACCGGCGATCGAGGCGCGCTGGGGGCACAGGGCGGAAGCGCTGGACGCGCACCATCCGGCGTGGCGGCTGGAGGCGGATTATCTCGCGCAGGCGTGCGTCAACGTGGCGTGCGTGCTTTCGCCGAGGGTGGTGGTGCTGGGCGGGGGCGTGATGGAGCAGGCGCACCTGCTGGAGATGATCCGGGCGCGCGCAGCCGGGTATGCCAACGGGTATTTTCCGCTGCCGCGGATCGAGCGGCCGGCGCTCGAGCACCCGGGACTGAGCGGCGCGCTGATGCTGGCGCAGGAGGCGGCGCAGTGAGGAAAAACATTTCTTCGGGAACACGTTGGGAAGCGGCGGTGGGCTATTCCCGGGCGGTGCGCGTGGGGCCGCATGTCTGGGTCGCCGGAACGACAGCCGTGGACGCAGAGGGCCGGGTGGCCGGGGAAGGCGATGCGTATGCGCAGGCGGCGTTCATCCTGCGGAAGATCGAGAAGGCGCTGCGGGAGGCGGGGGCGGAGTTGCGGGACGTGGTGCGGACGAGGATGTATCTGGTGTCGCTGGAGGACGAGGAAGCGGTGGGGCGGGCGCATGCGGAAGTGTTCAGGGAGATCCGCCCGGCGGCGACAATGATTCAGATCGCCGGCCTGGTGGACGCACGGCTGCGGGTGGAGATCGAGGCGGAAGCGTACATCACGGACTGAGATCCGCGGAGCGTGTTCTTCAGGCGGGCGGTCTGGCCGCAGGGAGGCGTGAGGGAAGGCCGGCGCTGGAGAATCCGGCCTTCCCTCAGATTTTCAGGGCTCGAAAACTTTCGAGGTGATGGCGCCCTCGGAAGCGGAGCGGACGAGCCTGATGTACTTGGCCATGACGCCGATGGTGAACGGCGGGGGCGGCGCCTGCCAACGGGCGCGGCGCTGCCCGAGGACGGCGGGATCAACCTCGAGCGAAATTGTTTTTTGCGCGATGTCGATGGTGATCGTGTCGCCGTCTTCGACGAGGGCGATGGGGCCGCCGTCGGCGGCTTCCGGGGCCACATGGCCGACCATGTAGCCGCGGGTGGCGCCGGAGAAGCGGCCGTCGGTGATGAGGGCTACGCTCTCGCCAAGGCCTGCGCCCACGATGGCGCTGGTGACGCCCAGCATCTCGCGCATGCCTGGGCCGCCCTTGGGCCCTTCGTAGCGGATGACGACGACGTCGCCCGCCTGAATCTTTCCCTGCGTCACGGCGGCCATGGCCTCTTCTTCGCAATTGAAGACGCGTGCAGGACCGCGGTGCATGGTGCGCTCGAGGCCGGTCACCTTGATCACGCAGCCGTCGGGAGCGAGCGAGCCTTTGAGGATGACGAGGCCGCCGGTTTTCTTCACGGGGTTCGACAGCGGCCGCACGACTTCCTGGCCGGGTGTTTCCTGCGCCTCTGCGGCTTCTTCTGCGAGCGTCCTGCCTGTGACGGTGATCGCGTCCCCGTGGGCGTAGCCGCCTTCCACAAGGCGTTTGGCGAGCACGCCGATGCCGCCCGCCGTGTCGACATCCGCCGCGACGTGGATGCCCGCGGGCTTCAGGCTCATCAGCAGGGGCGTACGGTCGCTGATGGTGTTGAACTCCGTGATGTCGAGCTCGACGCCAGCCTCGCGCGCCATGGCGAGCAGGTGGAGCACGGCGTTGGTGGAGCCGCCGGAAGCGGCCA
>FWPV01017130.1_pt1 | contig 10092 bp, 6 predicted proteins | sample 2228371 | NCBI WGS metagenome assembly FWPV01 (sample SAMEA103939776, study PRJEB20133) | metagenome
ATATAGTATTGTATAAATTTTACATTCTTGTTTGTGTATTCTAAAATTTCCTGTATTTTTGTAGAAACTATTTAATTCCGTAGAATATGAAATTTACAAAAGAACAAATTGCTGCTGAAATTATTTCACTGGCCAAGTACGCCGAAAATGAAAACGATGTTCAAGTGCTAAAAAAAATCTTCAATTTAATTGACCTTACTTCTCTAAACACAACCGACTATGATGATAAAATTCGTGCGATGATTGAAAAAGTAAATAATTTTCCTTCACAATTTCCCGATTGCCCTAATGTTGCTGCAGTTTGCGTATATCCCAATTTTGCCGGACTTGTAAAAGAGACACTCAAGGCAAAAGATGTTAATATTGCTGTTGTTTCTGCCTGTTTTCCATCCTCACAATCTTTTTTAGCAGTTAAAATAGCAGAAACAAGTCTTGCCGTTGAAAAAGGTGCCAACGAAGTAGATATAGTTATTTCTGTAGGGAAGTTTATCAACAAGCAATACGAAGAAGTTGCCAACGAAATTTCTTTAATAAAAGCAGCCTGTGGCGATGCTCACTTAAAAGTTATTTTAGAAACAGGTTCGCTTCCAGACGAAGAATCCATTTATCTGGCAAGTATGCTCAGCATGGAAGCAGGTGCCGATTTTATAAAAACCTCTACCGGAAAAACCGAACCTGCCGCAACATACGAAGCTATGTATATTATGGTACAAGCCATAAAAGAGTATTATCAAAAAACCGGAAAAAAAATCGGTATTAAGCCTGCAGGCGGAATTGTTACCGTTAAGCAAGCATTGGTGTATTATTCTATTGTTAAACACATTTTAGGCGAAGAATGGCTACATAATAAATTATTCCGCATAGGTGCCAGCCGTCTTGCTAACAATATTCTTACAAAGATTAACGAAATTAATGGAAATCGCACAGAAGTCAAGTACTTCTAAAAAAACATGCAAGAAAATAGGTTTCGAGTTATTGGTGTAATGTCGGGCACATCGCTCGATGGCTTAGATATTGCTCTTTGCGAATTTACTCAACAAGAAACAATCCAATATCATATTATTGCAGCAAAAACCTATCCATATTCTTCCGAATGGAAACAGCAACTTTCTGGTGCTCATAATCTCGATGCCAAAAGCTTTTTACAACTTCATAAGCACTACGGAAATTTTATTGGACAAACCATCAATCATTTTCTTTCTACTGAAAAAGGTTTAACCATTGATCTAATTGCATCGCATGGTCATACCATTTTTCACGAACCAGATAAAAAACTCAATTTTCAATTAGGCGACGGAGCGTTTATTGCAGCAGAAACCAAAATTACTACCATTAGCGACTTCAGAACCCTAGACATTGCTCTGGGCGGTCAGGGAGCTCCACTCGTACCCATTGGAGATGAGTTACTATTTGGTGATTATGACTATTGCCTGAACATCGGAGGAATAGCCAACATCTCCTATAAACACGAAGGCAAACGTATTGCTTACGATATTTGTCCTGCCAACATGGTACTCAATTCGCTCGCTCAGAAACTGGGATTCGAGTATGACAAAGATGGAAATATTGCCCGTACAGGTAAAATACAACCTTACCTTTTCGAACAGCTCAATAACCTTGATTATTATTTTCAACCCTATCCTAAATCGCTTGGAAGAGAATGGGTAGAACAAGTTGTTTTTCCTGTTTTACATCAATCTTCTTGTTCCATACCCGATAAACTGGCAACTTTTGTTGAGCACATTGCTTACCAGATTTCGAAGCAAATAAAACAAGAGGGTAAATTGCTGATTACAGGTGGTGGTGCTCATCATAGTTTTTTAACTGAACGTATTGCCAATTTAACAAAAGCAAAAGTAATTATACCTGATAAATTAATTGTTGATTACAAAGAAGCACTCATTTTTGCTTTTATTGGCTATTTACGCTGGCAAAGAACCTATAATGTTCTGCATAGTGTAACAGGTGCCATTGCCGACTCAGTATCTGGAATTATCCACATAATTCCAAATTAAGTAAAATAAAAAAGGCCAGCATATACCTGCCAGCCTTATCAAATGTTTTTTCAAAGTTTAACTTATTGACGAATATCCAATTCACGAATAATATTATCGGCACCGGCAAATTTTTCAATTACCCACAAAACATAGCGAGCATCAACATTGATGGTTCGTTGTAATTCTTTGTTGTAAATAAAATTACTGCACAACCAGTCCCAATTTCCATCGAAGGCAATACCAATAAGTTCGCCATTTGCATTCATAATTGGGCTACCCGAATTACCTCCGGTAATGTCGTTGTCTGATAAAAATGCCACTGGCAGCTTACCAGTTTCATCGGCATAACGACCATAATCTTTCTTTTTGTACAATTCTACTAAACGAGGATGAACTTTAAATTCAGGATTGCTATCATCCCATTTTTCTATAACTCCGTCAATGTAGGTAATGTAATTATAATAAACAGCATCTTTAGGTTTATAAGGCTGAACTGTTCCATACGTCAAACGGAAAGTGCTGTTGGCATCGGGATAAAATGATCTGTTTGGCTCAAACTCCCTGATTGCCTGGAAATATTTTCTGTCGAGAGTTGAAAACTTACCATTTGCAGATTGATAAGCTGGTACTAGTTTAAATTGGTATTCACCTAATAGCGCTTTTTGCAGTACAATTAATGGGTCTTTAGCTAAAACATCTTCATTAGGATTGTTCAAGAACTTTTCCATTCGTTGCTTATCGGTGAAAATGCTTTTGCTAAAAATTTCATCTAACAACTTATTAACTCGCTCTTCATCTGTTTTACCTTTATATTTTTTAACAAAATCATTATTAAAATATGATAATTGCTGATCTTTGGGAATATCTTTTAAATAAGCGAGCAACATTTTACCAAGAACTTCCCTGTCAATATTTGGATAGTAATTTTTGAACAATTCCTTAGCAGTTTCTTTTAAATCTTTGATGGTTTGTTCAATAGCTTTTTCATTATCTTTTTTGTTTTTCAATAAAGGCTCTAAAGCCAAAAATGGTTGAATAGACATAATTTGCGAGCTACCCTGAAGTATTCCAAAAGAAAAATAAATCAAGTGTTTAATTGGGTCGGCAATTTGCTTGTAAGCTTCTTTATAATCGCTAATAATATTGCCATATTTGACTTTTCTGCTATTATCACTATCAATCCAGCTTTGAAGTTGCTCGTCGTAGGCACGTCTTTTAGCAACGGCATCTGTTTTCCGCAAAGTTAACATTTCTCCTTGCCAGAGCTTATAGCCATTAGCCAATCCTGCATAATCGCTGGCCAAAGCCAATTGAATTTCTTTTGATGCATCCATGTATTTTTTCCATACATCGAGCTTTATCCCGACTAATTTAACGAGTGTAGGGTTATACACATCACGTTTGTACTCCATTCCTGCTGCGGTTAAATAGCGCTCGGTTTGCCCTGGATAACCCATAATCATTGTAAAATCATTAGGCTTAACACCTTTGATAGATATAGGTAAGTGATACAATGGTTGATAAGGTACATTATCTTTACTATAAGAAGCGGGTTTGCCGTCTGGCGACATATAAACTCTAAAAATGGCAAAATCGCCTGTATGACGAGGCCACATCCAGTTGTCGGTATCGCCACCAAATTTGCCAATTGACGATGGTGGAACACCTACCAACCGCACATCTTTGAAAATTTCGTAAACAAACAAATAATATTCATTTCCGGCAAAAACTCCTTTAACTTTTGCATCGTATTGATTATCGGTTTTTGCTTCTTTTTCTATTTCTTCAATAGCTTTGCGAATAATTTTTTTGCGCTCTTCTTCTTTCATATCATCCTTTACATCTTTCAGAACTCTTCCTGTTACATCTTCAATCCGAACAATACGAGAAACACAAAGCCCGGCGGCAGGCAATTCCTCGCTTTTGCTTTTTGCCCAAAAGCCATCTGCCAAATAATCATGCTCAAGAGTTGAAAGTTTTGCAACAGCATCGTAAGCACAGTGGTGATTGGTAAACAATAAACCTTCTTTACTTACAATTTCGCCTGTACAAAATCCCACATAATTTCCGTTCGACTCATTCAACAGCTGAAAAATAGCATCCTTAATGGAAGCATGATTAATACTGTAAATTTCTTCGGCTGTAAGTTTACAACCAAGTTTTTGCATGTCGGCATAGTTCAGCTTTGCAATTAAGTTGGGAAGCCACATGCCCTCATCTGCCTTTACTAAAAAGGCAGAAACTAATAGCCATAAGCCAATCAGAAAACTTTTAAAGTACTTCATACAATTAACATTTAATTAGCTCAAAGGTATAAACTTTTTTTTAACTCAAATAAGACGAATATCTGTTTCAAAAGTTACAATCTGCTATTTTCTTCTAATACTCTTAAAAAATGTTCTCGGGCATATAATGAAAATTTATAGTTTTGAGAAGCAGTTTTAATAATCAACACATTGGGTATAATTCCTAAGCTCGACTTTTTGATAATATCTATTATTTCCTTTATAGGAATTTCTATTTTATACAACCTTGATTTTTTATTAGAAGCTACAAAAACGACAACTTCTTTGTTTATTTTAAGCTTTCCATCTATTTTTTCGTTTTGTTCGGTATAATAAGTAGCGGCTACGGTTAAAATATACTTACGGCTTTGCGATTTCATAAAAGATACGGATATTTTAGTTCAAAGATACAAAACATCTTTTTAACAGCCAAATGTAATAAGTGATGTAGTGGCTAAGCTTGCATGATTAACCATCTACTTAACAAAAAGTTCTCTATATAAAGCCAAACCATTACACTATACTTACATTACCAAAAAACATGATTTTTATTAGTTCAACCGAAAAAGATATTCTGTACTTTTGTGTCAAACAAAATTAAATAAAATGAAAACTACAGCATTATCTAAAATTCACGAACAGCTTGGAGCCAAAATGGTTCCTTTTGCTGGATTCTATATGCCATTAAAATATACAGGCGACATTGAAGAACATGTTACAGTTCGTACGAAATTAGGTGTTTTTGATGTATCGCACATGGGCGAAATCTGGGTTAAAGGCCCAAAAGCATTAGACTTTGTGCAATGGGTTACGACAAACGATGTTGCTGCCCTATACGATGGAAAAGTTCAGTATTCGTGCTTTCCCAATGGCAAGGGAGGTATCGTTGACGACTTGCTGGTTTATCGCTTTAATCAGGAAACTTACTTATTGGTAGTTAATGCTGCTAATATTGAAAAAGACTGGAATTGGCTCAATTCTCAAAACAAATTTGGCGTAGAGCTGATTAACGCTTCTGATGAAACTTCACAATTAGCTGTTCAAGGTCCGCTTGCTCTTAAAGCTATGCAAAAATTAACCCCGACACCTGTTGAAAATATGGAATACTACACATTCAAGGTATTGGAATTTGCAGGAGTAAAAGATGTTATTTTCTCAACAACTGGCTATACCGGTGCAGGTGGTTGCGAAATCTATTTTCCAAACGACAAAGCCGAACATATTTTTAACGCAGTAATGGAAGCCGGCAAAGAATATGGAATTAAACCGATAGGACTTGCTGCCCGCGATACCTTACGACTGGAAATGGGTTTCTGCTTATACGGAAATGACATTGACGATACCACTTCACCCATTGAAGCAGGCTTAGGATGGATTACCAAATTTGTTGACCATAAAAATTTCATCGACAAAGAATATTTACTTAACCAAAAGCAGAACGGTGTTGAACGTAAGCTTGTTGGATTCGAAATGATTGACAAAGCTATACCTCGCCATGAATACGAAATTTGCGACGATCAGGGCAACAAAATCGGTCATGTTACTTCAGGTACTATGTCGCCCATGCTAAAAATAGGAATAGGAATGGGCTATGTTAAAACGGCATTCTCTAAACCCGATACCGAAATTTACATTAAGGTCAGAGATAAACTGATGAAAGCAAAAGTAGTTAAACTGCCTTTCTACAAAGGATAATCTGACACTATCCTGATTGTTGTATTATCAGGGCACTGATTGATTAAAGTCGAAATATTTACTTTTAGCCTCGGATGAACCCATTCGGGGCTAATTTCTTTTAAGGGATATAAAACAAATTTTCGCAGATGCATCTTTGGATGAGGAATACATAAATCTTCTCTCTCTATTATAACATTGTCCATTGCAATAATGTCAATATCAATGCAACGATCTTCGTAATAATGATTTTGTTTACGCACTCGACCCATGTTCATTTCAATCATTCTGATAAGCTGCAAAAGCTCTTCAATATCTGATGAATGGTGAGGAATGAAACATACCGTATTGAAAAAGCTATACTCAGAAGCATAACCCCATGGTTCTGATTCCCATAATGAAGATTTGCAGGAAATTGGTCCTATAAATTTCTCTATGTAACTGTATGCCTGTGTAATATTTGCTGCTCTATTACCAATATTGCTACCCAAACTTAAATAAAGCATTGTTGAAAAAATTTGCTCAAAGTTATGAACAATTCCATTCGTATAAGGACACGAATAATTATTTTTACAAAAAATATTTGTTATGAGTTTCGTTCACTTACATGTTCATTCTCAGTATTCTATATTAGATGGTGCGTCGAACATAGAAAAATTGATTAAACGTGCAGCCGAGTTGGGAATGCCAGCCATTGCAATCACCGACCATGGCAATCTATTTGCTGTAAAAGAATTTCTAAACAAAGCCAAAGAACACAATTCAAAAGAAAAACAAAAAGCCGAAGAAGCCAAACAATCGGGCAATGAATATATTCCGCGATATGTAAAACCTATTGTTGGTTGCGAAATGTATGTTGCCAAACGTTCTCGTTTTGACAAAGAAAAAAATACTGACGACAAAAGCGGTAATCATCTGATAGTCTTGGCCAAAAATAAAACAGGCTACCACAACCTGGTAAAACTCACTTCACTATCTTATATCGAAGGTTTTTACAGCAAGCCCCGAATTGACAAAGAGCTTTTGTTTAGATACAAAGAAGGCTTAATAATTTCAACTGCCTGTTTAGCGGGCGAAATTCCTCAGTCCATAAGAAACAACGACATTGATTCGGCTATTAAAGCTATAATAGAATTCAAAAGAGAATTTGGCGATGACTTTTACCTTGAACTTCAATACCATTATACACAAGACCCAACTGCCGACCAGACTGTATATATAGAACAAGAAAAAGTAAACAAAGCGCTAATCGAACTCTCCAAAGAGTTTGGAGTAAAACTAATTGCCACCAACGATGTTCATTTTATCCGAAAAGAAGATGCCGAAGCTCACGACCGATTAATTTGTCTGAACACCAATACCCTGATTAACGATCCAAACCGCCTACGCTACACTAAGCAAGAATGGCTGAAAAGTTTTGAAGAAATGAAAGAATTGTTTGGCTACATACCCGAAGCACTCGATAACACCTTAGAAGTTGCCAATAAGGTAGAAGAATATTCTATTGACCAACAGCCTGTAATGCCTGAGTTTCCTATACCTGACGATTTTGGCACAATAGAACAATACCGTTCAAAATACACAGAATCAATGCTACAGGAAGAATTTGGACAGGAAAACTATCAACGTCTGGGAGGATACGAAAAAGTTTTGCGTATTAAGCTCGAAGCCGATTATCTGCAGCACCTGGTATCCATAGGAAAAGAAGAAAGATATGGTAAAAAGGCAAATAAAGAAGTAAACAATCGCATTCAATTCGAGTTGGAGACTATAAAAAAGATGGGTTATCCGGGTTATTTTTTAATTGTACAGGACGTCATAGCTCATGCAAGAAAAATGGGTGTTCGTGTTGGACCTGGCAGGGGTTCTGCTGCCGGCTCTGTAATTGCCTACTGTTTAAAAATAACCGACCTTGACCCCATTAAGTACAACTTACTGTTTGAGCGTTTCCTTAATCCCGAACGTATCTCCATGCCCGATATAGACATCGATTTCGATGAAGACGGTCGTGAACTAGTGTTGAAATGGGTTGTTGAAAAATATGGAAAAGAAAAAGTAGCCAATATTATTACCTTTGGCACAATGGCAGCCAAATCGTCGATAAAAGACGTAGCAAGAGTACAAAATGTTCCCTTGGCCGAAGCCATCAGACTTACAAAGCTCATTCCCGAAGAACCCGGCATGTCCATTGACAAAGCCCTTGAACAATCTGCTGAACTTAAAAAAGAATTTGAAGAAGGTTCAAAAGAAATTAAAGAAACCTTAGCATTTGCCAGAACTTTAGAAGGGAGTGTACGCCAAACCGGAATTCATGCCTGCGGAGTTATCATCTGCAAAGACCCTCTGATTGAACACATACCGGTATGTATTTCAAAAGATACCGACCTGCTGGTAACTCAGTACGATGGTCACTACCTCGAAGAAGTGGGAATGCTAAAGATGGACTTTCTTGGCCTACGAACACTTTCGGTTATCAATGACACTTTAGAAATCATTGAACAACGTCACGGTAAAAAAATTGACATTGACCATATCCCTCTGAATGATAAAAAAACCTACGAATTATTTAGCCAGGGTCTTACAACAAGCGTATTCCAATTTGAATCGGAAGGAATGAAAAAACATTTGAAAGATCTTAAACCCGACCGTTTCGAAGACTTAATCGCTATGAATGCCCTGTATCGTCCAGGTCCTATCAAATATATTCCCCAATTTATTGCACGAAAGCATGGATATGAAAAAATTCATTACGACCTGCCCGAAATGAAAGAATATCTGGAAGAAACGTATGGCGTTACTGTATATCAGGAACAAGTAATGTTGCTTGCTCAAAAACTGGCAGGTTTTACCAAAGGCGAAGCCGACGCCCTACGCAAAGCCATGGGAAAAAAGCAACGTGCTGTACTGGATAAAATGAAAAATCGATTTCTTGAAGGTTGCCGAAAAAATAACCATGACCTTACTATCTGTGAAAAAATATGGACCGACTGGGAAGCCTTTGCTCAATATGCATTCAATAAATCACATGCTACCTGCTATGCCTATCTTGCCTACCAAACAGCCTATTTAAAAGCTCATTACCCTGCAGAATTCTTAGCTGCAAACTTAAGTCGCAACCTCGACGACATTAAAGAGATCACCAAGCTAATGAACGACTGCCGCAAAATGAATATCAGCGTAAAAGGCCCCAGCGTCAACGAAAGTTTTTTAAAATTCACCGTAAACACACAGGGCGTTATACGATTTGGGCTGGCAGGAATTAAAGGACTGGGAGAAGCCGTTGCCAATGCCATTATCAGCGAACGAAAAAAGAACGGCAACTACACATCAATCTTCGATTTCGCCGAACGTCTTGACCCCAGTCTGGTGAATAAAAAAAGTTACGAATCGCTCGTCTTTTCAGGAGCTTTCGACGATTTTACCGACATCAAACGACATCAATTTTTCTGCGACACTACCCCGTCATTTCTGGAACAACTATTGAAATATAGCCAGCAAGTTAGAAACGACAAACTGACAAACGAACAAACACTTTTTGGTTCAACAATTCCTGTTTCTATAGCTAAACCTAAAATTCCTGTTTGCGATGAATGGCCAACCATATATAAATTAAAAAAAGAAGCTGAATATATTGGAATGTATGTATCTTCCCATCCGCTCCAGCCTTATCAGTTCGAAATAGACAATCTTACAACCATTACACTATCTGAATTATCGAACTTACAAAACTTACTTGGCAAAGAATTGATATTTGTGGGTTATGTTAGTAAGGTGATGCACAAGACGTCTAAAAATGGAAATCCATTTCTTACCGCTACGGTAGAAGATTTTTCCGACACGTATAACATCACCCTTATAGGACAGGATTATGTTAACTATGCCAACTTTTTCAAAGAAGACCTTAATTTGCTCATTAAAGCCACCGTTACAGAAAGAAAAAATGTTGAAAACAAAGATTTCAAGTATAATCTAAGCATTCAAAAAATCTGGCTGCTCAACGAAGTTAGGTCGCTTATTAAAAGCATTACCATAAAATTGAATGTTAATCAATTAAACAACTCGTTCATCGAAGAATTGCTTCATCAAATAAAGAAAAATAAAAAAGGAAAAACCGATTTAATAGTATCGCTTTATTC
>FWPV01017133.1_pt1 | contig 10090 bp, 7 predicted proteins | sample 2228371 | NCBI WGS metagenome assembly FWPV01 (sample SAMEA103939776, study PRJEB20133) | metagenome
AAAGTCTCCCTTTTCCAAAGGGAGATTTAGAGGGATTTTATAATAAATTTAATGAATAATTATCTTTTAAAATGGTATTATTTGTAATCGTTCGGATATCATCTTTATAAAGATTGGAGAAATAATATGTTTTATAGCAATATATTGAAAAAAAGCACTCTATTATTTTTTTTAGTTATTTTGATATTCAGTAATTCTTTAGCAAAAGCTTTAGATTGGTATCAATGGCGCGGTCCTAATCGTGATGGAATCTCAAGTGAAAAGGGATGGTCATATAATTGGAGTAAAGAAGGTCCAAAACAACTCTGGAAGGCATCAGTGGGAATAGGTTATTCAAGTGTTGCAGTTAGTGATGGTAAAGTTTATACAATGGGAAATACAAACGCTACGGATACGGTCTTTTGCTTTGACGCTGAAACAGGCAAAGTTTTATGGAAGCATTCATATCCGTGTGAAGCTAAAGGAGCAGATTATCCCGGTCCTGCATCTACTCCAACTGTAGATGGAAAGATGGTCTTCACTTTGAGCCGGGATGGCGATTTATATTGCTTTGATTCAAATACAGGCAAAGTTATATGGTCAAAAAACATAATAAAAGATTATGGTGCAAAATCACCAAATTGGGGTCTTGCGTCATCATCTTTGGTCATTGACAATATGCTAATTGTAAATGCAGATATGACAATAGCAGTTAATAAAACTAACGGTAATGTGATATGGAAAACAAAATCCTATGGCGGGGGATACTCTTCACCTATAATGTTTGAATTTAACAAATCTAAATTTTTAGCAATCTTCAATATATTAGGTCTTGTGATCCTTAAATTAGAAAATGGGCAGGAAGTAACTCATGTTGAATGGAAAACTTCCTATGATGTTAATGCTGTAACGCCAATTATATCTGGTGACAAAATCTTTATCTCTTCAGGTTATAACGTAGGCGGTGCAGTCTTTCAATTTAATGGAAGTAAATTGACCGAAATATGGAAGAACAAAAATATGAGAAATCATTTCAATAGTTGTATATTATGGCAAGGTTATTTATATGGATTTGATGAAGAGCAATTAAGATGCGTTGATTTTCAGAACGGTAGTGTTAAATGGACACAAAAAGGGCTGGGAGAGGGATCTTTAATGATTGCTGATGGAAAATTGATAATAATGGGCGATAATGGGGATCTTGTCATTGCCGAAGCCACACCAACAGGATTCCAGGAACTCTCCCGTGCTAAAGTCCTTGGTGGTCTATGCTGGACTGTGCCTGTTTTATCAGAAGGAAAAATATATTGTCGTAACCATGAGGGTGATCTTGTCTGCCTGAATGTTAAGGGATAGGAGACCGGGTTTGAACGCCGAACATATAGAAAAAAGACATCTGAAATTATCTATTAAGCTATTTATTTTGCTTACCATTGTAGTGATAGTTTTTCTTGCAATATTGGCAGAAATAATAGTGGAGAATAAAAACAACATAAAAAATTATATAAAGAAACCAGATAACAATGCTATCACATCCAGCCCATCATTATCAGACTTCGGTTGGTTGATGTATCGAGGTAGCTCATCACTTCTTGGTATTGCAAAAGGTAATATTCCAGACAAACCTGAGCTTGTATGGAAGTTTAAAACACAGGGACCTGTTAAATCATCTCCTGCTATATACAAAGGTCGCGTATATATCGGATCTAATGATGGAAATATATATGCAATTGATTTATCAAATGGTCGGCAAATTTGGGCATATAAGACTGGCGGATACGTAGAATCTTCACCATGTATTATCAATGGTTATGTTTATATTGGTTCATCAGATTCATTCCTTTATGCAATTGATGCAGAGAACGGTAGTCTTAAATGGAAATATGAAACATCTGCCAAAATACTTGGTTCACCAAACTATATATCATCGAAAGAAAATAAGAAATTGATAGTTTTTGGAAGCTACGATAACACCTTATATTGTGTTGATGCAAAGACTGGTAAGATGATATGGAATCATGAAACAAGCAATTATATTAATGGTTCTCCTGCAGTATCTGATGATAGAATAGCCTTTGGAGGATGTGATGCATTTATCCATATATTAAAGACAGATGGCGTGCCTGCTTTGAAAATTGACACAGGTTCTTATATTGCAGGTTCGCCTGCAATATTTGATAAGTATTTATATATTGGCAACTATGAAGGCAAGTTTATCTCGGTAGATATTAATACTGGCAAAATTTTATGGACTTATGAAAACGATGGTGCACCATTCTTTTCTTCACCTGCGATTGATAAAGCTAAAGTAGTTGTGGGATCAAGAGATAAAAATCTATATTGTTTTCGCAGAGATAACGGCAAGCTTATCTGGAAATTTACTGCTCGCGATAAGATTGATAGCTCTCCTGTTATTATTGATAATAAAGTTGTTGTCGGTTCAGATGATGGGCGAATTTACATGATTAATCTTTCAAATGGGAAAGAGCTATGGAATTATGAAATCGGAGAGTCTATAATTTCTTCGCCTGCAATTGCCAATGATATGATTATTATTGGTTCTGATGATGGTTATGTCTATGCATTTGGGCAGAAATCATGATTTATACCGTTTTAAAAAATTGTTTATGCAATTCCATAACTCCCTTTGAAAAAGGCGAAAACAGGAAAGTCTCCCTTTTCCAAAGGGAGATTTAGAGGGATTTTATAATAAATGATAATTATAACGAATAATTATTTTTTAAAATGGTATTATGAAATAATTTGGAGAAGGTTTTATGAGTATAGACTTTGATACAAATCGATGGAATACTATTAAAGAAAATTATAGAAAATGGTGGGCTGGAGAATTAAAAAGACCATTAATTCAAGCCACAATTGGAGGAAGAGACCCCGGCAGAAAAAGACCTGACATTCCCGATTATGGTTTTACTGCATTTTATGATTTTTCTATTTCCGCAGAACAGATAGTCGATCTATGGGATTATAATCTATCCTGTGTTTATTATATGGGTGATGCTTTCCCGCATGTTTGGCCCAATTTTGGTCCTGGCGTTGTTGCTGCTTTCATGGGTGCAACATTAGAGAAAGGAAATGGAACATGCTGGTTCCTTCCAGAAAAAGATTTTGAAGCTAAGGAAGTTGTATTTAAATATGATCCTGAAAATAAATGGTTGAAACGAATAAAGGATATATACAAAGCCTGTATGGAACGCTGGGAAGGTCTTGTTCAGGTAGGTATGACTGATCTGGGAGGAAATCTTGATATTGTATCAACATTTCTGCCTGGCAAAAAAATATTGTATGATCTATATGATAATCCAGATGAAATCAAGCGAATAACATGGGATGCTCATAAGATGTGGTGGAAATATTTTGACGAGTTTAATAGTATTTTACAGCCCATGAACCCTGGATATACTGCCTGGACACCCATCTTTTCAGAAGAACCATATTATATGCTTCAATGCGATTTTTCATTTATGATAGGTCCTGAGATGTTTGATGAATTTGTGAAACCAGAGCTTACTGCCTCATGTAAAAAACTTACTAATCCTTTTTATCATCTTGACGGTCCGGGTCAGCTACCACACCTTGATTTGCTTTTAGACATTCCTGAGCTTAAAGGTATACAATGGGTTCCAGGTGCAGGCGCACCGGATTGGAAGCATTGGCCTGAGGTATATCGTTCGATAAAAAAGGCAGGAAAATTGATTCAGCTTTTTGGAGGCATTGACGTTCTTGATACTGTTGCTGAACAGGTCGGCAGTGCTGAAGGTATAATTCTAATCGGATGGGGGAGTAATGAAAAAGAAATAGATTCTGCATTGAAAAAATATGGAGTTATTTAATATCGGTCTCTAATTTATAAAAATGCAATGGGCTAAAAGTTATACAAATATAATTGAGATTCAGGACAGATATATAAAGTGCTTAAAAGTTTTGCAATCCTCAAAAGGATATAATGTCCTGAAAACAGCTATCGGAAGCTTAAATCTTGATAACAAAGATGATTCCGCAGATAATATAACTTATGTTATAAAATCACTGCTTCTTGAAATAGATTCTTACCCACCTAAAAACCTGATAATATCAATAAATGGTCGAGATACGATGATAAGGTTGTTAGACCTTCCACCAATAAACAATGAAATTAATCCAGATAACATGATCAGATATGAGTTAAGTTTGCACCTTCCATTAAACGTAGATCAGATATGTTACAATTATCAAATATTAAATATAGATGGTGAAAGAACCAGGGTTCTAACAGCTGCTATAAAGAGAAGTATTTTAACAAGGCTTTTAAGTAGCCTTTCAGCATCCGGGATATACCCTGCCACTATAACCATATCATCTTTGGTTCTTTTCAATGCGTTTGTCATAAAAGGGCTTATTGATAATGATTTGACAGGGCTAGTCTATCTAAGAAGTTCAGGTGGAGATATAGTTATAAGTGAATTCGGTTATGTGAATTATGCGCGTAGTTTCAGTATACAGGAAGGAGCTGGTAAGGAATCAATTCTTAAAGAACTGAGTAATAGTTTTGAAACCTATTATCGTTCAAAACCGAAAATACAAAGGAGCATTGCGGAAAAAATATATGTAGTATCGGAAGAAAATCAATTGCCTTTGGGTATAACAAAGGATGAGCTATCAAAAATATCGTCGGGAAGTCAATTCAGTATACATGATGATTTCGATGATTTAACGCTTGCAATGGCAATAATGGGTTCAAATAAGGCTCATGAAAAGGCTTTTCCATCTCTTATAAGAATAAACTTGATGGAACAGATCATCAAGGAAAATAAACTCGAAAAGAAGAGAGCGATTAAAGCCAGATTAGCACGCCTTGCACCTACTATGATTTTAATTATTTTATTAATAATATCATCATCGCTTATTTTGAAGAACTATAGATTAAAAGAAGAGCTTACTGTTATTGAAAATAAAAATAAGTTAAGTGAAAAAATACAAAAAGATGTATCTAAACTTGAAGAGACCCAAAAAAACCTGGATGAGAAGCTCACGACCTTTAAATGGCTATCTGATAGGTATCCTATGATATCATATAGAATGTATAAAATAGCAACTGAAATTCCTGATAGCCTCTGGCTAAAAGAGATATATATGCCTGACTTGAGGACAGGCAGGAAGAAGAACCAAGACCCTTCATATTCAATATTATATGTTATTGGATATGCTAGAGATCAGGGTCAGATCGATTATTTTATTGACAGGTTAAAGAGGTGTGATTGTTTTACTAATGTTAGGCAAGAAAGCACTTCTGAAGTTTTAGTATCCAGCGAAAGATTGCTGGAATTCAAAATAAGCTTGATTTCAGAACCTCAATAGTAATACTGTTTTAAAAAATTATTTATATAATATCCTGAACCCTATGAAAAAGGCAAAATCAGGAAAGTCTCCCTTTTCCAAAGGGAGATTTAAAGGGATTTTATAATAAATGATAATTAATTGTATATAATCCCCTAAACCCTTTGAAAAAGGCAAAATGTAGGGGCGAACGGCCGTTCGCCCCTACAATCCAAAGGAAGATTTAGAGGGATTTTATAATAAATGATAGTTATAATGAATAAATATTTTTTTGAAATGATATAAGGTGGGCATTGCATACATTACTACTAATATTCTACCAATCATCCGGCAATTCTGGCAAATTTCTTAATATTTCCATCTCCTTTTGATTATTATAAACCTTAGCTGAAATATATGATCCATAAACATTTCCCAGATAAAATATTACACCTATACCAGAAAAAAGCCATCCTTTGATCGATCTGATGTTATCATCACGAAAAGCATCGTATGCCAGAACTCCTGTCACAGTATTAAGCATAAAAGAAAAAATGCCATCCCCATATTGCCCACAATATACCTTCCCTGAACCTGGCATTATAGATGATAATATACCTCCAAAGATTGGACTTTTTCTTTTAATTGCTATCCCTTCTTGCGCACTTCTTATTAACGATCGCCATATATAAACAAAGTTACTATTATCTGTGGGCAATTCCATTGAGCTAAGAAGCTTCTTTGCATTATGCCATCTTTTCTGCTTTAGGTAGCATAAAGACTTTAATAATTGAAGTTTTGTTATGTCATCACGATTTTTTAATTTATTTATACTTTCATCAATATATTTTATTGATTCATTATAATTACCTGAAATTATATGAGTATATGCTATCTGATAGTAAATAGCAGGTTTAATATTTGTATTGGGAAAGTTAGTTTCTATTTTTTGAAAGTATTTTATCGCTTTATTTGTATCACCAGAATTGCGGTAACAAAGCCCTAGTTTATATAATATTTCTTCAGACGCTGAAGGCTCTAATGATATGTATCGTTCATACTCGACAGCAGCTCTTTGAAAATCTTTTTCACTGTAAAGATGATCGGCAAATTTCAGAATATTTTCAGGACTGTAATAATCAATGCTCTTTGAATTATTTATAAAAGAAAATAACAAAAGGATAACAAATGAAATCTTTATTAAAGACATATTATTCTAAGTTGCTATAAAGTTTTACAGGATCAATTAATTTTCCCGATACATGATCAATCTGATATCGTGAAGTTGACATGCCATTGCACCTTTGAAGCCTATCTGAAGTCAAAAGGATACCACGAATAATGCCAAATTTCTGGATAGACTCTATTCCAAATTGAGAACAAGAAGGCATAAAGTTACATACAGGTATATCCTGCGTAGATATAAACTTTTGATAAAATTTTATAATATAAATAAATAGATTTTTAGATTTATTTGATTCATGTTTACTTTTTTGTTGTATTGTTTCTGAAGATATAGGATTGGATGACATAATAAAATCTATTTCGCTTTCATTATCATAACATATAACATAAAAAGCTATTTGAAGGAAAAAAACAAAAGCAGTTATTGATATGATCTTTTTCTCCAAAAAATTCATTTTTTACTTATACCGTTTTAAAAAATTATTTATGCAATCTTCCAATCCCTTTGAAAAAGAAGAAATCGTGAAAGTCTCCCTTTTCCAAAGGGAGATTTAGAGGTATTTTACAATAAATGATAATTGTAATAAATAATTATTTTTTAAATGGTATTACCTGCATACATAAAGCTTTTGAATTTCTATGAGACCGAAGCTTTAAACTTTAATAGAATTCTATGCCGAAAAGCTTTGCCTGTTTTAACTTAAACCGAAGAATGATCGGTTTCCCTTGATGGGGTATTTGAGCATTGCCCTTCCATTTTACTGGTAATTCAATACCATCGCCTACTATTTTGTCTGTGTCATCAAAATCACAAAGATTTCTTCCTCCATAAAGCTTGACGGCAACCTTAATGTAACCAGTAGGTCTAACAGTAGCATTAAGTCTGATTTTATCTGTCGGAGGAACTATTGCAACTGTTGCGAATTCACCTTCTCCATCGCATTGTAAAGCCACAAGCCTGCCTTTTTGCCATGTTGCCAGCCCGGATACATTTTCCACTCCAGGAAATAATCCCTTTCTTTTACTTATATCACGACCCGGGTATTTGTGAGGTATAGGATGACCAGTATACCCTATACACCATCTATTATCAGGATACTCAAGAAGGTTTCCACTACAAACCACATATTCACCATCAGGTTCTCCTGAATTACCACAGGTTATAACAGGTCCTCCAGGGACGCGATGCCATGTCCACCCATCAGCACTTGATAGTAACCAAACATCTCCTCCATCTCTTTCTAATTCCCAGAGCCAGGGAAACATAATATGATTATCAGGGCATCCCGGAAGAGTTGTCTTGCCATTAGTATACCAAACATGACTTGGAGCCATATCTGCACCTGTTGTGAAAACTAACTCTGGCTTACTGAAGTGCCTGAAATCTTTGCTGACAGATCTACCGATTGATCGACGACCAACATCTATCCATGAAGTAGAATCCAATGTGGCATATCCTTCTGCGCGTTCGTTAACCTGCCATGCTCGAATGTAGGCAATATATTGCTTCCTATCTATATCATAATAACAGGTATTCATTGTATCTGCATGTTGAATCATCAAAGGTTCAGATAAATTCTTCCAGTGAATGCCATCTGGTGATACCGCACCGAAAACTCCAAAAACACAACGATAACCATTAATATTCGGTCTTCTAGCCATTGTATCTGCTTCGCCGGGATATTTCTTTTCAAATTCTTCCCATTCCTCATCAGTGATGATACCAAGATAAAGCATCTTATAGCGTTCCTCAACTGATGTAGGATCAATAAAAACACATCCACCATGATAACCCCTTATATAACCATCAACATCTCCGCGAAAAACAATGTTATTATTCTTATTGCCAGCATATTCATATATCCCAATATTAGGTTTTTCCCATATTAAACCATCTTTCGATTCCGCATAGGCAATATGATAATTATGTCCCGGCAAAATTTTATCCTTATTGCTGAATGGTTCTGGATCAGGACAAGGTTCGATCGTATACCATGTTTTATATTTACCTTCATCAAACACTTGTGCTATCAATTGTCCCGGTTTTAGAGGAACCTTTTGGGCAGGTTGTGCTACAAGACGTATACCATAAGGCATGTCGATCGGTTTGAAATTCGCACCTAAGCCATCACCTTTAAGCCATGATGGCTTTTGTTTTTCTGATTCTGGCATATTCGGGTCAAACTGAACCTCCCAGCTAAAATTACCCTGACGAACGTATTTCCAGCTTGTGAAATATATGTAATTGCTCTTCAGGATAATAGGTTCTCCATAATAAGTCTTTTCCGCAGTTGAAATTCCAAATATAACACCTGTTATTATGTTAAAAAGATAAAGTTCCATTGTAATCTCCCTCGGGAATTCTTATACTGTTTTAAAAAATTATTTATATAATCCCCTAAACCCTTTGAAAAAGGCAAAAACAGGAAAGTCTCCCTTTTTCAAAGGGAGATTTAGAGGGATTTTATAATAAATTATGACTATAATGAATAATTATTTTCTTAATTATCAGAATTTTGCTGTCAATCTTAGATAATAAACCTGACTTGCCCCAAGATGTTTCGGACCATATTCATCGGATTTATCTCCAAAAAATATTTGGTTATAAACTTGCAAGTCTGCATTTTGAAATATGTTATATCTAATTCCAGGAGAAATGATCATACTATTATCTAACAGATTCAATATTGTAAAAAGGTTTACTCCAAAAAATATATCATGTTGATATGATACTTGTGAATAGAGATAATGTCTATATTTAAACTCGTCTAAAAGTGTAAAATTGCTTTCAGGTAATCCTGTTTTTTTCTTTAGTCCATTACCATTATAAAGATATTCACCAAGTATTATCCATTTACCCTTAAAGGAATAATCCAGTCCAAAAACTGATTGGATATATTCCTGTATATTTTCAATTTTAAGTGATTTATTATAATTTAATACCGCCTCGAAATGATAGCCTAACTTTATATCGCCTTTAAGGTCTATTCCTATCATGAGGTTTTCAGTTTCACCATCGTAAAAATAGCTATTAGCTAAATCAGATTTCATAAAATTAGTCATAAGGCGCATAGCAATTCTACTATATCTTAATTTTTCAAGGTTGACTTCGTTATCAATTTTTTTGAAAATATCTGAAGGAGCTACTATAAACTCGATAGAAGATAGTTTCCCGACAAACATCTTTGCCAGAATTGCATTAACGCCTTCCTTGCGACCACTTAAACTCAACGGATTTGGTTTATTAAGCCTATCAGTTGGTCTGAAAATAATGGCACTACCCCATGCTATTCTCTGTTTTCCTATTGTTAAATCTAATTTACTAACAGGAAACTTCATATATAATCTGTCAATGTAAAATTGACCATTTTTCATCAATTCAGATATCTCCGGTGTTTGTGATGATAAATATCCATACATCATATAATACTCTATTTCAGAGACTATTTTGATACCTTCTGTAAGACTGGCTAGTTGCAGACGAAATGAACTTCTATTACCATATTTAAGACCTTCATCATTTTTTATCAAAGAAACTTCATTATAAGCTGATCCCGATAGTCCAACATCAGCAAATGAATGATTACTAATTAATAAAATAGAAAATATAAAA
>FWPV01002064.1_pt1 | contig 10089 bp, 8 predicted proteins | sample 2228371 | NCBI WGS metagenome assembly FWPV01 (sample SAMEA103939776, study PRJEB20133) | metagenome
ACCTCAACGACCCCACCTTGACCGACAAGGCCTGGTTCGACTTGGACGATATCATCCCCCTGTGGAGGGCTGCGGACCAGGTCAAGGGAAGGCTCTACGGGATGCCCGTGGAAGGGGAGTGCACCATCCACATTTACAGGAGAGACGTCTACGAGCAGTTGGGCCTCACCCCACCCGACACCCTGGAGGCCTTCGCTGAGACCGCCAAGAGATCCCACAAGTTCGACGGCAAGATAGCGGGGGCTGCCTTGAGGGGGTTCAGGGGTGCCGGGCAGAACATCTACATCTGGCCCTCCCTCTTCCTGGCCTGGGGGGGAAAGTGGTTCGATCCGGCCGGCAACCCGCAGGTCAACAGCGAGGCCGGGGTCAAGTCCCTGGAGTTCTATTGCCACCTCAACCAGAACTACGCCCCACCCGGAGTCGAGAACTTCAACTGGCCCGAGATCATGGAGGCCTTCGCCGGCGGCAACCTGGTTCAGTACATAGACGCCAACTCCACCGCCTCTGTCATAGAGAACCCCAACAAGTCCAAGGTGGCGGGAAAGGTCGGATACCAGCGTTGGCCCAAAGGGCCCTCCGGCCGTCGGGTGACCAGCATCTGGAACTGGGCCATGCCCATAAACGCGGCCCTCACCCCCAAGAAGAAGAAGGCCACGTGGCTCTATCTCCAGTGGCTTGCCTCTCGACCCACCCAGATGAGCTCTGCCATCTACATGGAAGGCCCGGACGCGGTGGTCCGCACAGGGGTGAACCGAATCTCCATATGGAGCGACGCGCAGTACCGAAAGGTCATCGGGTTCACACCGGACTACGCCGACGTGGTCCTCACATCCCTGAAGGAGGACACGGATCCGGACTGGCGCCCGAGGGTCCCGCAGTGGCCCAAGATCGGCGAGATCATGGCCGTGGCAGTCCAGGCAGCGCTTGTCAAACAGCAGACACCCAAGGCCGCCCTGGACGATGCCAATGCCCAGATCGCCAAGGTGATGAAGGAATAGTTGGATGAAGGCCCGCAGCCGCCTTTACTGGCAGTGGGAGCGTTTCGGGTGGGCCATGAGCGCACCCAGCATGCTGTTTCTGCTGCTCATGGCCACCGTCCCCCTGCTCTCCCTCCTGGTCATGGGGACCTTTCGCATCGACATGACGAACCCCATGCGAAACCGCTGGGTGGGCCTTGGAAACTACTTGGAGATGTTCCAGGACGCCAGGTTCTGGCACGCCCTTTGGGTCACGGCAGTCTACACGGTCTCCACTGTCCTGCTCCAGGTAGCGCTGGGGCTGGCCTTGGCCATGGCCCTCTTCCGGGGCCTCAGGGGGCAGGGCCTCATGAGGGTGAGCGTGCTGCTGCCCATGATCCTGGCGCCGGTGGTGGTTGGGCTTGCCTGGAGGACCATGATACTCACCCCCGAGTACGGGATCCTGGACTACATGGCCATCCTCCTCGGCCTCGGATCCAAGCCCTGGCTGGTGGATCCCACCTGGGCCCTGGCCTCCGTCATCGTCATCCACACATGGCAATGGACCCCCTTCGCGTTCCTGGTCTTTCTGGCGAGCCTCCACGCCCTGCCACAAGAGCCGCTGGAGGCCGCCCTCATGGACACCAGGACTGCTTGGCAGAGGTTCAGGTACGTCATCCTCCCCATGATCAGGCCGGCCATAGTCATAGTGGTGATCTTCAGGACCATGATCGCCCTGAGGGCCTTCGCGGCCATATTCTCCGCCACTGGTGGAGGCCCGGGGACGGCCACCGAGATACTGAACCTGTATGCCTACCGTGTCTCCTTCAACAGCCTCAACCTCGGGTATGGTGCAGCCCTGGGGACCATGCTGCTCATCATAACCGTGACGGTCTCTTCCATCTTCTTTCGGATGAGGAGGCCAGAGCCTTACTGAAGGAAAGGGATTCATTGGCATGTCAGACCGAAGGTCCACATCGCTCAGGGCGCTATCCACGGGGATGAGATATGTCCTGCTGGGGCTTGTGCTACTGGTGTGGGCCTTCCCGGTGATCTGGGTGATCATGACCTCCCTCAAGGGCAGGACGGAGATCTTCACCATACCGCCAACGATCCTCTTCAAGCCGACCCTCGAGCACTATATCGAGGCACTGAAGACCCAGGACATACTCCAGGGTGTGGTGAACAGCCTCCTTGTGGCATCGGGGACGACTATCGTGACCCTCTTGATAGCTGTCCCCGCGGGATACGCCTTCGCGAGGGTCCGCTTCCGGTTCCGCAACCAGATGTCCTTCTTCGCCCTGCTCACCCAGATGGCCCCTCCCATGGGGCTCATCATCCCTTGCTTCTTCATCCTCAATCGCCTGAGGATGCTGGACACGTACACAGGGCTCATCGCTATCCACATGACCCTGACGGTGCCCTTCAGCATCTGGCTCATGATCACCTACTTCCAGGACCTGCCCGTGGCCTTGGAGGAGTCGGCTGCCATAGACGGTGCCTCCCCTTTCACGACCTTCTTCCGGGTCGTGCTGCCCACCGTGTGGGGCGGGGTCGGGGTCACGGCCATCTTCGCCTTCATAGAATCGTGGAACGAGTTCCTGTACGCGGTGGTCCTGACCGGTAGCAGGACAAAGACGGCCACTGTGGCCATATTCGGCTTCCTGGCCGCTGAGGAGAGCCGCTGGGGGCCCTTTACGGCCACGGGCGTGATGATCATGGCCCCGGTCATCCTCGTGGCCCTCTTCGCCCAACGTCAAATCATCAAGGGGATGACCATGGGGACCACGAAGGGTTAATGCCATGAAGAAGCGATGCAAAAGGCTCCTGATGCTGGGGCTGGACGCGGCCCTTCCCGACCTGTTGGTGCTCTTCTCAGAGGAGGGCGCTATGCCCAACATCAGGCGGCTCATGGACAGGGGGCTCTTCTCCAGGATGATCACCACCTTCCCGCCTCTCACCGCTGCCGCCTGGGGGGCCATAGTGTGCGGGGCGGGGCCAGGGACCGCTGCCATCCCCAGCCTCATGGTCCATTTGCCAGGGGAGCCCCTGGACAAGTGGCACACCTCCTTCTCCAGGGAGATGCTCAAGGCCGAGACCCTCTGGGAGGCCGGGGCCCGCGCGGGGAGGAAGACGCTCTTGGTGAACTGGCCGGTGACCTGGCCCCTCGGGATCCAAAACGGCATCCAGCTGGCCGCCTCCCTGAACCCTCCCTTTCGCTTCTTCTACATGCCCCTTTGGGACATCGCTTCATCGGCGGTCTTCTCCAGCAGGGCGGAGCGTTGCAACCAGGTGCCCGGCCGTGCGGTCCGGCTCGCCCCTGTCCCCGCCTCGGGGTGGACCAACCTTCCTTCCCACCGAGGGACCGCCTGGGAGATGGAGATCGACGTGCCACCCACCTATGCCAAGGGCCCCAGGTACAACGCCGTCATCCTGGATTCAGAGGGAAAGGGCTGCGACAGGCTCCTCGTGGCAAGGGGGAAGGACGCATCTGCCCCGGTGGCAGATCTGCGGGAGGGGGGGCGCAGCCCATGGATCACCGAGGCCTTCTCCACATCCCAAGGGGTGCGTCTGGGCCGCTTCTATCTCCACCTCGTGCGGCTGAAGGGGCCTGGGGACTTTCGCATCTACCAGAGCGCCATAAACACGGCCGAGCCCATCACACATCCACCGGAGCTGACCGAAGAGCTGCTCCAGGCCGCTGGGCCTTACATGGAGGTGGACGACCCATGGGCCTACATGGACGGCTGGGTGGATCTGGATTTCTACCTCGACCAGCTCACGGCGCATAACGATTGGTGGGAGAAGGCCACACGATACGGCCTGAGAAAGATCGACTGGGACATGGCCTTCAGTTGGGTGGGGACCATCGACCACGTGCAACACGTCCTCTATGGCGGCATAGACCCCAAGGCCAGTCACTACGACCCTGCGAAGGCCCCGGTCATCATGGGCCACATCCGAAGGGTCTACTCGGAGGTGGATGAGCGCATAGGGAGGATCCTCGGGGACGTGGAGACTGGGGAGACCCTGATCTGCCTGGTTTCGGACCACGGCTTCTCCAGTATCGAGTGGAACCCCTATCTCAAGCATCACCTGGCCAAGGCAGGGCTCCTCCGCTTCGATCTTGATCCTCAAACTGGCGAGATGATCATCGACTGGAGCAGGACCAAGGCCTTTCCCTTGGAGCCTTGTCACGCCCATATCTTCGTCAACCTCAAGGGCCGCGATCCGCACGGGATCGTCGAGCCCAGGGATTACGGCAAGGTCCAGGAGGAGATCATCGACGCCCTGCTGTCCATGCGTGATCCGGTCACCGGGACCCGTGTGGTCACCCTGGCGTTGCGCAAAGAGGAGGCCGGCACCCTGGGGGTCTTCGAGAACCAGGGGTTCGAGCGGGTGGGGGACGTGCTCTTCGCGCTGCGCCCTCAGTACATGGCCAACCCGTTCGTCTACCCCGCAGCGGTGAGGTACAGGGACAACACCGAGAGGGTGATCCCCAACCCCGAGGGATATGAGCCGGCCGTGCTCCACAGGAACTTCACGGGTGTTCACCTGTCCCTGCCCGCAATCCGTGAGATGCACGCTGCGCTCCTCCTGGCCGGGGAGGGGGTCCCTACCATGCGACGCAGGGATCCCATGAACGTGGTGGACCTAGCCCCGACCCTGGCCCATCTCCTGGGCCTGCCTACCCCTCGGGATGCCGAGGGAAATGTACTCAAGGAGATCCTTGGGACAGCGTGAAGGGCCTTGGAATGAAGAACGCGGGCAAGAAACTGACCATGCAGGACATAGCCAATTTGGCCGGCGTTTCCAAGGCCACGGTCTCCAGGTGCATCCACTCCCCGCACCTGGTCCGCCCCGAAAAGCGCCAGCGCATAAAGGAGATCATAGAATCGCATCATTACGTCTACGATGCCATCGCCGGCGACCTCTCTCGCAAGCGCTCCTCTGTCATAGGGCTGATCATCCCGACCATAAAGAGCTCTATCTTCGCCAGCTCCACCCACGGGATCCAGGAATACGCAAGGCAAAACGGCTTCTCCGTCCTCATCGGAAACAGCAACTACGACCCCGAGTCCGAGGCGGCCCTGCTGAAGCTCTTCCAGCAGCGCCGCGTGGCTGGCCTCATCCTCACAGGGGTCACCACAGGGGTCAAGGGGATCCTGGGCGATCTTTGCCGAAGCGGGATCCCGTGTGTGGTGACATGGGAGACCGTGGACAACGATTCCATAAGCTACGCGGGGTTCGACAACTTCAAGGCCGCCTTCACCATGACCGAGTACCTGATCCGTCTCCAGCACCGGCGCATAGGGCTCATAATAGGCCCGTACAGCCGCGTGGGGAGGGTCAGGCTGAGGCTGGAGGGATACCGGGCCGCCCTGGAGGCCCATGGCATAGAGTTCGACCAGTCGCTGGTGATGGAACGAGGCTACACCTTGATGGAGGGCAAGGAGGCCATGGGGAGGCTCCTTTCCAACCCACTGCGGCCCACCGCAGTATTCGCAGCCAGCGATGTCCTAGCCATGGGTGCCCTGGCCGCGGCCAGGGAACGGGGGGTCAAGGTGCCGGAGGAGATATCGGTGGCTGGATTCGATGACATAGACTTCGCCGCCTACTGCGTGCCACCCCTTACCACCATAAGGGTGCCGGCGTACGAGATGGGCCAGCTGGCCGTGAAGGTGCTCCTGGATCTCATCGAAGGAGATCCTGGAGAGATCCGGCAGTACTGTCTGGACACGGACTTGATCATCAGGGGCTCATGTGCACAACCCAGAGATCCCTGAGGGAGTATCCAGACCGTAGGACAACGGAGTCGAGTATGGCGGGTGTAAGGCTGGAACAGGTCAAGAAGTCCTTCGGAAAGGTGGTGGCCGTAAACGATTTCACCCTGGACATCGCCGACGGGGAGTTCCTGGTCCTTGTGGGGCCCTCGGGGTGCGGCAAGAGCACCGTGCTGCGCCTCATCGCAGGACTCGAGGAGGTCAGCTCGGGCGAGATCTTCATCGGCGGCAGGGCCGTCACCACGCTCCCGCCCAGGGAGCGCGACATCGCCATGGTGTTTCAAAACTACGCCCTCTATCCGCACATGGATGTCTTCAGAAACATGGCCTTCTGCCTGGAGATGAGGGGGGTCCCCAAGGAGGAGATCAGGCGCACGGTCCATCGCGCTGCCGAGATGTTGGGCATCGCGTCCCTGCTGGACCGCAAGCCCAGGGAGCTGTCAGGGGGCCAGAGGCAGAGGGTGGCCTTGGGGAGGGCCATAGTGAGGGACCCCAAGGTCTTCCTCTTCGACGAGCCGCTCTCCAATCTGGATGCCAAGCTCAGGATCGCCATGAGGGCGGAGCTCCTGGATCTCCACCAGAGACTCCGCACCACCACCATCTACGTGACCCATGATCAGCTCGAGGCCATGACCATGGGGGACAGGATCGTGGTGATGAACGAGGGACTCATCCAGCAGGTGGATACCCCCCAGAACGTCTACGACCACCCGGTGAACCTTTATGTGGCAGGCTTCGTGGGCTCCCCCTCCATGAATTTCATAGAGTGCCGGATCGTTAGCATGGACGGGGGCCTCTGGGCTACCTCCCTCCACATGAAGCTCCTCATCCCCGAGGAGAAGAGGGCCTCCTTGACCCGGCACGTCGACAGGGATGTCTTCTTGGGATTGAGGCCCGAGCACATCTGCGACCTGGGCTCCGTCAAGGCCCCTCAACAGGGGACGACCTTCAAGGCCGATGTCTGGGTGGTCGAACCGCTGGGCTCGGACAAACTCGTACACATACGCATGGGCCAGGCGACCATGGTCGCGAGGCTCAGCCCCCGTGTGGAGCTCAAGGCAGGGGAGACAGCGGAATTCGTGGCCGCCATGGGCTCCTGCCATTTTTTCGACAAGGAGACGGGGAAGACCCTTTGCTGAGATGAGGGACAAGGCCTGCCAAGGGGGGTTGTGGGATGATGGATTTGGGCCTGAGGGGCGGTGCGGCGCCCGGCAGGGGGACCTGGATCGGCCAGTGCCAAGACTAAGGAGGAATGTCATGAGGAAGCGTTGGAGATGGTTTGCGGCATGCTCCGCGGCGGCGGTCCTGTGCCTTTGGGCCCTGGGCCCGGCCAGTGCGCAGGAAAAGATCAACCTGGGTTATCTCCACACCTTGGCCGTGGACGGGCAGTTCTGGATCGCCATGGAGAAGGGTTATTTCAAGGAGCAGGGACTGGAGATGAACCCCATAGTCTTCACCTCTGGGGTGCCGCTGATGCAGGCATTGAGCGGGGGAAGCGTGGATGTGGCCATCATGGGGGCCGTCATCTCCAACTTCCCGTCCAGGGGGGTGGGTAAGATATTCCTCATAAACGACATAGAGTACGATACCGCCATGCTCTTCGCGCGCCCCGAGACCAAGGCCAAGGGGGTCAAGGACGTCAAGGGGCAGAAGGTGGCTACGGTCAAGGGGACCACGGCCCATGTATTCCTGCACACGGCCCTGAAGGCCAACAACATAGACTCCACCAAGGACCTGGAGATCGTGAGCATGGACATGGCCGGGGCAGTCTCCGCGTTTATCTCTGGCGCGGTGCCCTTTGTGTGCACCTGGGCCCCTTTTCACGTGCAGATCAGGGAAAAGGTCCCTGGGGCGGTGCTCCTGAGCTCGGCCAAGGAGTTCTATCCCGAGGCGGCCATCATCGGAGGTTGGGTCGCCTCCAACAAGTACTACGAGACCAAGAAGGACGTGCTCAAGAAGATAGTGGCCGCGTGGGTGAAGGCCAACGACTATCTGGTGGCCAACCCTGACGAGGCCTTGAGACTCATCCACTCCAAGGCCTACTCCAACATCCCGTTCAGCGACATAATGGCGAGTTGGAACGCGCAGAAGTGCGAGACCTCCAAGGATTGGGTGAAGCTGTACGAGGACGGGACAGTGGCCAAGTGGATAGGCCAGGTGGAAAGGGTCTTCGTGGAGATAGGCTCCATAGGGGACTGGGTCGATCCCAAGCAATTCTTCGACCCGAGCATCTACCTGTCGGTGGTGAAATGATGCCTCTGGGCCCTGCCAGGTCCTGAGGCCGCCTCATCAGGCCATCTTATCCCCCCGGCCTCGGGCAATGTCCTGTGAGTCGCATCATAGAGGGACAAGGAGAAGGTCTTTATGCCGACGCCACGAACCGATGCCACGTCTCGGACCAACACCGGTCCCCGGCACGGAGACAAGCGCAGGGGTGAACGCCTCCAGAAGCTGGGCTATTTCTGCGCCTCCTTCGGGATAATACTGTGCGTGTGGGAGCTGGCCAGGGCAGTGCACCTGGTCAACCCCAAGCTATTTCCACCCATCCTGGAGGTGGTGAAGGCAGGGATCCGCATGCTGGGAGACGGGAGCCTCCAGGCCCACATGTCAGCCAGCTTCATGAGGGTGCTTGTGGGATTCTTCCAGGGGATCGTCATGGCCATAGTCCTGGGCTTCCTTATAGGCTGGTTTCGTGTGGCGCGCATGCTCCTGGACCCTGTGATCAATTTCTTTCGGGCCCTCCCGCCCATCGCCCTCATACCCCTGATGATCATCTTCTTCGGGATCGGGGAGACATCCAAGGTCGTGGTGCTCACCTATGCCTCGTTCTTCCCGGCGCTGGTGGTGATATACCAGGCCCTCGTGGGGCTCGACCCCATTTACATACGCGCGGCCAGGGCCCTGGGGGCCAACAACCTCGAGATCTTCAGGAAGGTCATCCTCCCACAGCTCGTCCCCCACATAATAACCGCCTGCCGTGTCTCCCTCGGGGTCTGTTGGGCCACCCTCGTGGCCGCGGAACTCATCGCTGCCCAGAAGGGGATCGGGGCCATGATGGTGGATGCCCAAAATTTCTTCCAGATGGCACCTCTGGTGCTAGGAATCATCCTGATCGGGGCCATCTCGCTGGCCATGGACGGTTTCGTGCGGTGGATAGAACGGAGGGTCACTGGCTGGCAGGAGAAGTTGGCGTAGGTGTGGCGGCAGCCGCTGGGCAGCGACCGGACCGCGTTGGAGGGGCTGTATGCAGAAGGGGATAATGGTGGAAAACGTGAGCATGACCTACGAGGGTCAAGCCGGAAGGGTGGAGGCCCTCAGGGATGTGAGCCTCTGTGTGGCCCCCGGGGAGTTCATCTCCTTCATAGGACCCTCCGGGTGCGGCAAGACCACACTGATGAACATCATTGCCGGTTTCCTGGAGCCGACCTCGGGCCAGGTCCTCATCGACGGTCGCAAGGTGATCGGGCCCGGCCCTGACCGCGGGGTGGTCTTTCAGCAGTACGCGGTCTTTCCATGGTTGACGGTCAGGGAGAACGTGGAGTTCGGGCTCAGGCTCTCAGCCAACCGCACATCAAGCGCCGAGCGCAAGGAGATCGTGGATCGTTTCATCGACCTCGTGGGCCTGCGGGACTTCCAAAGCGCCTATCCCAAGGAGCTCTCCGGAGGGATGAAACAGAGGGTAGCCATCGCCAGGGCATATGCAGTGAACCCTGAAGTCCTACTGATGGACGAGCCCTTCGGGGCCCTGGACGCCCAGACCAGGCAGTTCATGCAAGAGGCCCTCCTCAAGATCCTGGAAAGGGAGCGAAAGACGGTCATCTTTATCACCCACGGGGTCGAAGAAGCCGCCTTCCTCTCATCCAGGGTCGTGGTCATGGGCACCCGTCCAGGCCGCATTCGCACCGAGATCTCCATAGATCTGGACTACCCAAGGGATCCTTCCATAAAGAGGAGCCCCTATTTCATAGAGGTTCGGGCGGAGATCGAAAGGCACGTGAGGGAGGAGTTCCAGAAGCAGAGGGAGGGGCTGCTATAGGGAGGTGTGGTCATGTTGAAAGGGCAGGACAAAGGCCAGCGAGTCAGGGAGGCCGGCGCAACGGCTCTGGTCACAGGTGGGTGCGGATTCCTGGCCTCTTATCTTATACCGGCCTTGCTGGAGAGGGGTGTCCATGTGGTGGCGCTGGATCTGGCTGAGCCGCCCGCTTCCTCGCGGCCCGATTCCGGGTGCGTCCAGTACGTGCGGGGCGACCTCGCATCCGAGGCCGACCTCTACCGCGTGGTGATGGCTCATGGCATCACCGATGTCTTCCACCTGGGGGCCCTCCTGGCCGGCCCGTGCGAGGAGGACC
>FWPV01010833.1_pt1 | contig 10089 bp, 7 predicted proteins | sample 2228371 | NCBI WGS metagenome assembly FWPV01 (sample SAMEA103939776, study PRJEB20133) | metagenome
GCCATTTTCTTCCTCTTCATTATAACCAACAAGCTCATCCTGATCTTCAATGACAACTCTTCCTCCAACCGTTTCCTCATAAGAGAGACAACACATCAATCGTCCACAGCTACCAGATATTTTTACCGGATTGAGATTAATGTTCTGTCTTTTAGCCATTTGTAATGTAATTGATTCAAGCCTGTTTAAAAAGAGTTTACAGCAAAACTGACGGCCACAGATTCCAAACCCTCCAATCATTCTTGCCTCATCCCGGATACCGATCTGCCTCATTTCAATCCTCATCTTAAATCTTTTGGCCAGGTCTTTAACCAGTTCACGAAAATCAATTCTTCCTTCGGAAGTAAAGTAAAAAATGGCTTTCTTTTCATTGGTAAAAAAGCTTACACGAATCAATTTAATTGGTATTTCCCGTTCTTTTATTCTTTCCAGACAGAACTGAAATGCCTCTTTTTCTTCAAGTTCTTTTTTCTTAAGATTTTCAATATCCTGCTCAGTTGCCTTGCGAACAATTTCCGGGATTGCTTCTATTCTGCAATTGTGACTAAAGCTCTCTTTAAAGTCTTTAACTACAACACCGAGCTCTTCACCAGTAAAGGTGTTAATTATCACATAATCACCTTCACCGATATCAGCAAGCTCGCTTTTATAGTGAAAAAGGTCATTGTATTTGCTGATTTTAACTAAAAAAATATGTGCCATCTTCTGCTCCTAACGAAATTAAACTGGTTATAAATTGTAACATTAACCTTCTTAAATTCATATTTTTCTGACAATACTCAAGAATCTGATTCAAGCTGCTTATTTTAGACAGAACCCAGCTAATATTAACATTTTTAGCGATTTTTAGCAAATCATCACTTAAATCAAAATTAATTATCGTATTGCTGTTTGCTCCGTTTATTTTCATAATCAATATATCTCTTAAAAAAAAGATTATCATCTGCACGAGCGCCATAAAATATTCAAGAAACTGTTCGCGGTTTGCACTTCTGTCATAAAGTTCCAGAAGTCTGTCATCAAGACTCTGCCTGGAAAAAATTGCATTTAGAAAACTTATGGCATTTTTCCTTAAAGTTACCAGTTGTTTGAAATTTAAAAGTGAAAAATTTTCTCCGTAAATCTGATATAGAGCAAGAATTCTTGCTTCCTGCGGATTATATTTTGCCAGCAGAAAGTTCTGATATAGTATCTGATAAGGGAGAGTTGTAAACCGTAAATGATAACATCTGCTTCTGATAGTAGGAATGATCATGGCGACATTTTCACTAAGCAAGATAAATATGTTTCTTAAAGATGGCTCTTCTAATGTTTTCAAAAAAGCATTAGCAGCACTCTCGTTCATCTGATGAGCCTGTTGAAGGATAAAGACTCTGAATTTAGAAATTGAAGGCATCATTCTGGCAAGATCATTCAGCTGATCAATCTGATATTTTCGGTATTGCTGCCCGTCAGGCTTTATTGAAATCAAATCAATAAAATTTTCGGTATCGATCTGAAGGCAATTCTGGCAGCAGTCACAGCTGTCATCTTCAAGATTCAGACAGTTCAGCGCTTTCACAAATGTTCTGGCAAACTCATACTTTAAACAGCCAGCCGGACCGGAAAAGATCATACTGTTGGGAATTTTATTCAGCCGGAGATAGCTGCGAAGCTGATTTTTAATTTTTTCATTTCCTGGAATTTTTTCAAAAGACATTGGCTAATCTTTTTTTTATACAATCGATAGTAGGAGAATTTATTTTCGGCAATAATTCATCTAATCTTCCTTCAGCTATAATTTGACCACCGTTCTGTCCGCTTCCCGGACCGAGTTCAATTAAATAATCAGCTGCCATTATTAAATCAATATTATGTTCAATAATGATAACACTATTTCCGTTAGAAATCAAAATATCAATCAGTTTTAAAAACTTTTTGATATCATCCGCATGCAATCCGATGGTTGGTTCGTCAAAAAGATACAAAACCCCGCTTCTTCCTTTAAAACCAAGACGGCGACATAACTTCAGCCTCTGACTTTCCCCGCCAGAAAACTGTGTACTGCTTTGCCCGAGCCTCAAATAAGATAGCCCAACTTCTTTTAAGAGGTTAAATTTTCTGTTCAGTTGCGGATAAGCTTTAAAAAAATCAGCAGCTTTTTCAACGGTTAAGTCAAGAACATCGGCAATTGATAAACCGTTATAGTGAATTTTTAGAATTTCACTGTTGAATCTTTTTCCATTACAAATCGGGCAGACAACTTCGAAATCAGGTAAAAAGCCCATAGTAATTTTTTTTACTCCCAATCCTTTACAGGATTGGCAATAGCCCTCGGGATTATTAAAGCTAAACCTCTCCGGTCCAAATCCTTTCATTTTACTTGCACTCAGACTGGAAAAAATAATTTTAAGTTCAGCCATTATTCCCAGATATGTTGCCAGACAGGATCGGCTATTTTTCCCGATTGAATGCTGATCCACAAGAAAGACATCTTTTACCGTCCCGGGAACAGATATCGATTTATATTGAGGTTCAGAAAAATCTTTTTTCGAGAATAAATAATTACTGATTACCGGAAATAAACCGTTAACAACCAGGGAACTCTTTCCCGACCCGGAAACACCACAGACAACCACAAGGCAATTTAAAGGAATTGAAACATCAAGCTGCCTGATATTATTGACTGATAATCCCTTAATCTTCATAAACTGACGGGGAATTCTTCCGGAAGTTATTTCGGCAACCTTAAGCCTTGAAAAAACATAATCTGAGGTTAAAGAATTTTTTGCCTGCTTAAAATCATGCAAAGATCCCTGATAAACAATTTCTCCGCCATAATCACCGGAAAAAGGGCCGAGATCAATTATATAATCAGCTGACTTTATTGTATCTTCATCATGTTCAACTACAATTACACTATTGTTTTTACTGAGTTCCTTGAGCTTTTTAATCAGGCTCAGCTGCTCCCGCGGATGCATACCTATTGAAGGCTCATCAAGGATATAAATCACACCGTTCAGCTTTTGACCAAGCAAGCTTACCAGTCTGGCTCGCTGAAATTCGCCTCCAGAAATCGTATTCACCCTGCGGGTTAAAGAAAGATAATCTAAATGAAGATCAATCATCACTTCCAGCCGTTGTAAAATATGAGGAATAATTCTGTTACAGACCGGATCGGCTCTGTTTTTTTCGTAATAACTGTCAAAAAAATTTTTCAGCGCTCCTATTTCCCTACTTTGCAGTTCATAAATATTTAAATTCTCAATCTTAAAACTAAGGGCAATTTTATTATAACCTGTCCCGGAACAGGCCGGACAGTTTGTTGAACCATCTTTTTCTTTTCCAGTTCCTGAACAGCTGGAGCAGGCACCAAGAGCTGAAGAATCAGAAAAAGTTGCCGGTTGAGGCTCACCAAGAGAAACATTACAATCAGGGCAGAAAAAACGCTGAGAAAATAATTCTTTTTTATTGTCAACAATTATTAATATTTCTCCTTCACTCTCATTGAAAGCAATTGTTAACGATTCAAGAAGCCTGCCGGAACTCTTTTCATCAACATCAACAATATCAATCAGCAATGCAATTGTGTAACGAAGATTTCTGTTCATTGCCTGCAGATCTTCAAGATAAATCTGTTGATCATTAATCAAAGCTTGCAGATAGCCCCGCAGCAGATACCGTTGAAGCAGTTTCAGGTAATCTCCGCGTCTGTTACTGACAATTACACTGTAAATGGCAATTCTCTTTTTTTTATACAATTCAGCAATTTTTTGCAAAACTTTTTCCGGCGTCTGTTTTTGCAATAATTGATTACAATTGGGACAGAAAGCCTGGCTTTTTTTTGCATACAAGAGTCTGATAAACGGTGTTATTTCTGATACACTGCCCACGGTTGAGTGGCTTAGATAGCGGGATTGCTTTTGCTCAATCGCCACAGTTGGCGCAATCCCTCTGATTAAACTGGCTTCTGGTTGCTCAAGATAGCGCACAAATTGACGAGCGTAGCTGGATAATGATTCCAGATAGCGACGCTGACCTTCAATAAAAAGAGTATCAAAAGCCAGACTTGATTTTCCTGAGCCGGAAACTCCGGTTATTGCCACCAGTTTATTCTTGGGAATTTTTAACGATATATGCTTTAAATTATGTTTATAAGCATCAATAATTTCAATTTCAGGCAGCATCTCTTTTTTGCCAGATTAAAAGCAACAATGACGCCAGCAGTGCACAGCAGCCTCCGAATATAAATGGAGCCTGTGGTCCAAAACCATGCCAGCCGCCAAGTCCCTGCCATAATATTCCTGCGATCAAAGATGCCGGAAGGTCAGTTAAGCCGATTATTGCGCTATAAATTCCAAATGCAGTAGCCCGCACTTCAGGATTTACAATATCGGCAATCAACGCTTTTACAACTCCGAAAGTTGTGCCATAGTAAATACCATAAATTACATATAAAATAAATACGAAATTTTTTCCGGAAACAAAAGCAAATCCCAGATAGATTAACGCATATAAAATCCAGCCAGCAAGAACTATTTTTTTTCTCTCCAGCAGGTCAGAAAGTTTTCCTGCCGGAGTGGAAATTGAAGCATAGACAAAATTAAAAGCAATCAGCATAATTATTATTCCGCTAATGCTCATTCCCCTTTCCTGAGCACGCATGATGATGAAAGCATCAGACGAATTCCCCAGCTCAAAGATAAAAATTATTGCCATTAACTTATAAAAGCTTGCTGATAAATTTTTTAACGAAAAACCTGAACCAGATTGTGAGGAGGGAATTTCACGGGCAAGTAGTACCAGGACGATTACAGCCAGAAAAGCCGGAATAAGGCTTACCAGAACAATTGTCTTAAATGTTGCTGCTTTTAAATCAATCTGCTGCTTCTGTAATGCATTAATGATTAAAAGGGCAACGAATAATCCAACAAATGCTCCGGCTGTATCAGCTGCCCGGTGCAAGCCGAAAGCAAGGCCGCGCTGTTCTTTTTTTACTGAATCAGCAAGCAGGGCATCACGCGGGGCTGTACGAATCCCTTTGCCGATACGATCCAGCCATCGTGCCAGAGCAACCAGTCCCCAGCTGGAAGCAAAAAAGAATAAAGGCTTGGAAAAAGCCGAAAAGCTGTAGCCAATAACGGTTAATTTTTTTTTGGATTTAAAACGGTCCGCCGCCAGCCCGGAAATGAACTTTAAGAGACTGGCTATTGTTTCTGCCATGCCTTCAATTAATCCGATCAGAGCCATTTTTATTTTCAGAACATTGAGCATAAACAACGGAACAAGGTTGATAATCATTTCACTGGAAATATCTGTTAAAAAACTGGTTAAACTTACCGCCCACACATTTGGATGCAATCTCGGTTTTTTTTCAGGCATTTATGACTCCGTTAAAACTTATTAAAGTCTCTTATCTTAATATATTTCCGGCTTCTTTTCAAGAAGCGAACAAATTGATTATTCTTTTCGTTTTAAAAGTATTAAAATTAGCTGGAGGAAAAATGAATCTAAGAAAATTAATTTCACTGGCAATGATTATTTTTATTGTAATCCCTGTGGCTTTTGCCATTATTCTTGCTACCTCAACAGTTAATGCTTTGACCTCTCCCAGACTTTATCAGGAATACATTCCGCAGGCAATTTCTGAACTCCCGAAATTTGTTGACATTTCAATTGACATGCTCGAGGAAAAAAAAGGAGAAAACAGTCCGGAAATCCAAATCTGGATTGATGCAATGAAGAAAGCCGGAATCGACACGACAACCTTTTTTGTAGAAAGTGGCATCAGTGATTGGCTCGAACAGGAAGTTAAGCTAAAAGTGAAATCCTTCGGGGAGATGCTTGCCGGTAAAAGGCCTTTCAGTTCAATAAAAATCGAAATGTCCGGACTGAAAAAGATTTTGCAGAAAGATTATGTGGAAAAAGTTTTTACTGACATACTATTAAATCTCCCGGAGGGAAGTGAAGCCGAACAAAAAAAATGGGAAGATTATCTTTCTGAAACAACCAAGAATCTTCCTGCCTGTAAACCTCCTGAAAAACTTCTCCCGGAAATTATCGAAGCTTTCAAAATAAATATTGATCGCCATTTTCAGCAAGAAATTGATTTTGTTCATCATCAGCCGGAAATTCACCTGCAAAACTTTTCCAGAATTATAAACGCAACTGGCTTTATCCTTATGCTCATCCCTTTTTTCTTTTTAGTCATCGCTGCCTTCATTGCCGGTGGTAGTGCCTCTGATTTTTTCAAATGGCTTGCTTTTCCGACTTTAATCAGCGGAATTGTTGCATACGGTTTCGGTTTGGCAATTAAAAAAATCCTTACCCTGTCAACTTATTCAATTCTGTTAAAAAGTGAAAATATTGCCTTTGCCGAGCAGGTTTTTTTACAAAGCCTGGAAAAATTTTTCCTCAATACCATAACCTTTCTGTTTACCCATATTCAAAAAGTTTCGGTAGTAGTAATCATTACCGGTATTATTTTCTGGGCTGTAGCCATAATTCTGAAGCAGGAAAAGAAGCAAATATAGAATTTTTCTTAAACATTTTTTTTAACTATGCTATAATTTTTTATGAGAATTATTCCAGTTTCATCCGGGAAAGGTGGAGTCGGTAAGACCACCTTTTCCCTGAATTTTGCTCTTGCTCTATCCAGATTCCGTAAAACAATCTTAATTGACCTTGATACCGGAACTTCCAGCCTCAGAAACTGTTTGAATATTAAAGTCGAGCGTGATCTTTATCACTATTTAAAAAAAAATTTTAATATCAGAGACTGCCTGACCCAGATTCCTCAAAATATTGACCCGCTGAAAGTTTTTCAGAACTTCAGTTTTCTCGCTTCCCCGAAAAACTTTATTCACGACATTGTTAATTTTTCCTATGAAACGAAAACCAGACTCCTTTCCGGAATAAATGAACTGAACGCTGATTTCATCATCCTGGATATGAAAGCCGGTCTTGACTATAATGTCCTTGAATTCCTGCCGGTTGATAACACCGGTATTATTATCTTTACTCCTAAAAACAAAGCTGCCAGTCTTACTGCTGCGCAAATTGCAAAAGCAATTTTATGCCGCATCTTCCGTCTGATTTTTTATTCTCCGCAGGGTCAGCAGCTTCTTTTTAATCCAATCAAATCTTATCGTAACGAAGCAATCGAAAAGATCCGTGATTTCCTTGAAGGCGCTGAAGATGAAAATGAGTTTTCTAATTTTGACCTCTTTCTTGAATTTATGATTCAGAATGTTCGTGTCTCTTCTTTAATCGATAAATTATTCTCAATAATCAAAAATTACAAAGTCTATTTCGTCTTAAATCAGTTCAACTCTGTTTCCGAATCATTTGAAAACATTATTAAACCTTTCACCGAACTGATCATGCATAATGTTTCCCGGCATATTTCCATTCACAATTTAGGCTGGCTGAGTTATGACGAAGAGATAAAAATATCCACCGAGAAGGGAATCCCTTTTATCATTTCCAAATATTATTCAACACTGAAAAAAGAAGAGAAAAAAGCAGACATTGATGATCAGCTCAGGAGTTTTTTAGGATTAGAGAAAAGAAAAGAGTCTGCCCAGCCCAGAGTTGAGAGTGAATTGCAGAATCAGATTGACCTGCTCAGGAAAATCTATCTCTATAGCGGCGGGAAAAATGCGGTGGAAAACCTTAACTTTATTGTCGAACGCTGCCGTAATATTACCCGCAGTTCTATTCACAACCTCGGTTATGAAAAAGCTCTCTCTGAAATGGATTTTATTAACTCCTTTTATCTGTCTGATCTTACTCAGAATCCTGCTGATTTTAACTCTGAAGAGAATTCCATTGAATCCTGAACCCTGGCAATTAAATATCTTTAACAAATCCTTTAAAAAAAAAGAAAAATTAAAACTGTTGAAAAAAGAACTGGTTTTTCTTAACCAGAATGCAAAAGCTCTTTTCATAACCTGCGGAGGTAACAGCGGAGCTATTAACTATAAACTCAGACAGGAAATTTCAGCCTGCTGGTTCTGGGCTGAACTGGAAAAAGAAAACATTCCGGAAATGGAAACCTTTTTAAAAGAAAAAGTTTATCCTCTGGAAACAGGAAACCCGGCATTACCTTTTGACAGGAATTTTTTCGATCTGATTATTATCCTTGATGTTCTGGAACATATCCCTGATCCTCTGGATTTCAGTAGAAAAATTCTCTGTTTTTTAAAGCCCGGGGGAAAGTTAGTTATCGGAACTCCCACCGGAAATACCAGCAAGCCTCTTATAATAGTAAAAAAAATTCTGAAAATGAAACCCGAAATTTATGGTCATCTGCGGGAAGGCTTTTCCCGTCAGCAATTAGCTCAGCTTAATGATCAGCTTAATCTCCAGACGATAAAAATTCTATCTTACAGCCGTTTTTTTACCGAGCTGCTCGAATTGATGATCAATTTCAGCCTGCTTAAAATTTTCAGCCGCAAATTCAATGCTCAGAAGTCAGGAAACATTGCTCCTCAAAGTAGCAGCCAGTTTAACAAAGTCGCTGCGCTCTTTAAATTTTACCGGCTGATTTACCCTTTTTTTCTGATTTTTTCTTTACTGGATAAATTGCTATTCTTTACTGAAGGATATTTTTTCAATAGCCGAAAAATCTGATCATATTTGAATTTTTTTTATTCCTGACGATATCTCTTTTTTCCCTCTTCATAAATATCGCCGCCATACATGTCGTTAATGACCTGAGCCGGAAAATCCTCGACTTCCAGGCGATAAATTGCCTCCGGACCAAGTTCAGGATAGGCAACAACCTGAGAACTTTTAATTCTCTGAGCAACGAGAGCAGCTGCTCCACCGGTTACAGCAAGGTAAACAGCTTTATATTTTTTTAAGGCTGAATTCACTTCTTCACTGCGCGATCCTTTTCCTATAGTTGCTTTTAAACCTAATTGATGCAGCCGCGGGGTAAATACATCCATGCGGTAACTTGTTGTTGGTCCTGCAGATCCGATTGGTTTTCCTGGCCGAGCAGGTGTTGGTCCGACATAAAACAGGATCTGTCCCTGAATGTTAAAGGGCAATTCTTTTCCGGCTTCAATCAGTTCCATAAGCTTCTGATGTGCAGCATCTCTTCCGGTATAAATAACTCCGCTGATAAGAACATTGTCTCCCGCTCTTAATCCGGCAATGTCTTCATCACTTAAAGGAGTTTTAATCTTTTTTATCTCTGACATTATTCCTCCTAAAACTCTTTCTGAATAATGCGCTGATTATCAAGCTGGTCGATTAATCGAATAAAAACTACTCTCTTATCAGCCAGAATATTATCTTTATAACGAAATTCCTCATTTTTTGAATCGTAAATACCATCAACGGAATTTATAAAAAACCATTCCTGACCGTTGAAGGAAACATGAACACTCTTTATCTCTGAGAGTTCATCTTGAACCTTGAATTTAATTTCATTTCCCGTTTTCTGAAAATCAAGCAACTGAGGAGGCCGGGAATCAATGATAAAGAATTGAGAAATCTCTTCTTTGCGGAATCCCTGTTCCGGACTGTTATCCTGAAAATCATCAGCTACGATTTTCAGTTGATAAATGCCATCATCCCAGAGCTGCATATCAATTTCTGCTTCTGCCAGATTCTCTCTTTTCCTTAATTCAAGCCAGTTAGCAGAATCTTTTTTCTTCAGAAAAAGAGAATAATTGAGATTATCGCCGTTCTCATCGACGAACTCCCATTTGAGGAATAATTTTCCTGCAGGGACTTTCTTATCAGCGCTCTGATTTTCACCGGGCTTTAAAACTGATAATTTTTTAAACTTCGGACTTATATTCTTTTCAGTATAAAAAACAGTGAAATCAGAAAAAAACGGATTAACCTCAGTGGCAGTAGTCTGCAAAACCACTTTATACTGAAAAAAGCGAAAACCACGCAATGCAGCATAAGAGTTATCTGGATTCTTCAGCGGAGCCGACCAGTCAGTCCAATTTTTATCAGGATTCGGACTATTGCCTGCCCGCACGGTTACAGTAACATTATCAGATGAATTCGGTTTTATCTTCCAGCTGATTCTTCCCAGATCAGAAATTCTCTTCAAATCAATTATCTTTGAATAAAAAGTTCCTTTTC
>FWPV01017134.1_pt1 | contig 10089 bp, 10 predicted proteins | sample 2228371 | NCBI WGS metagenome assembly FWPV01 (sample SAMEA103939776, study PRJEB20133) | metagenome
GATTTTTAAATCATTGATTTAACTATATATACAATACAAAATAACTTTCTTAATATTTTCTATTGCGGTTTTAAGGTATAAAAATAACACTTGATATTTGCCATTTTTTTATGCTATTATTTAGGTCAATTTGAGCAGTTAAAAAACACCATGCTTGCCGGATTTTCAGGCAGGTCCCTTAAAACTTAAGGGCGCCTGGAAGCAGAAGGAAGCAGAGGTAAAAAACCAAAGGAGGATTTAGTTATGCCGCAAATCTCAATGAAAGCACTTCTTGAAGCAGGTGTCCATTTCGGGCACCAGACCAAACGATGGAATCCCAAAATGAAGCCGTATATTTACACGGCGAGGAATGGGATTTACATCATTGACCTGCAAAAAACCTTAAAATACACAAGGGATGCAGTTGTATTTGTAAAATCAGTTATTCGCGAGGGGAAAAAAGTTATTTTTGTTGGCACAAAAAAACAGGCAGCAGAAGCTATAAAAGAAGAGGCAATCCGTTGCGGAATGCCTTATGTAGCGTCTCGCTGGCTTGGTGGAACACTTACCAATTTTGTTACAATAAAACAAAGAATAGAACGATTAAAATATCTGGAAGAACAGGATGCAACAGGTGGGCTTGAAAGATATCCGGTAAAAGAAAAAATGGCTTTGCAAAAAGAACTTAAAAAATTAAAAGAAAATTTAGAGGGTTTAAAAGATCTGGAAGATTTGCCGGGTGCAATATTTGTTATAGATGTCAAGCATGAAGAAAATGCAGTAAAAGAGGCAAACAAATTAGGAATTCCTGTTATCGGCGTGGTTGATACCAATTGTAGCCCCGATGGTATTGATGTTATAATACCGGCAAATGACGATGCAATAAGGGCTGTGCGGTTAATGTGTAAAATTATGGCCGATTCAATTATGGAAGAAAAAGTTGCGATTGAAAGGGAAAAAGAGGTTGCAGTTTCCCAGGGAGCGAGTCAGATTGTAACAGAGACAATCAGGCAGGAAGAAATTGTTGGAGAAAAGGAAAAGATGGAATCTTTACAGGACATAGATACTTCTGAATATGAAGAGATGTTTTTAGATGATGTAGAAATCAAAGAAAGAAAAAAATTAAAAGCAGCAAAAAAAATAACTGATAGTATAATAGAAAAATAAATAACTTGTTTAGTTAAATTTTAAAATTTTAATAGATATAAAAAGGAGAAAAGAAATGGCAAATGTATCAATGGATGCAGTTAAAGAATTGAGGGAAAAAACAGGGGCAGGGGTAGGGGATTGCAGAAAAGCCCTTATTGAAGCTGGTGGTAATATAGAAAAGGCAATAGATTATTTACGTGAAAAGGGCATTGCTTCTGCGGCAAAGAAAAGTTCCAGAACCGCAAAAGAGGGAAGGATCTATTCCTACATACATACAAATGGTAAAGTTGGCGCAATGGTTGAAATAAATTGTGAAACAGATTTTGTTGCAAGAACAGATGAATTTGAAAATTTATTAAAAGATATTGCAATGCAAATTGCTGCTATGTCTCCTCTTTATGTAAAAAGAGAAGATATCCCGCAGGAAGTTTTAGACAAAGAAAGAGAAATATACAAAGCGCAGCTTAAGGATTCAGGTAAACCTGAAAATATTGTTGATAAAATAGTTGAAGGTAAGATAGAAAAGTATTATAAAGACGTATGCCTTCTTGAACAGGCGTATATAAAAGATGATAGCAAAACAGTTGATACGATTATAAAAGAAAAAATTGCAAAATTGGGAGAAAACATTATTGTAAAGAGATTTGCAAGGTTTGTAGTGGGAGAAGAACAGGGAGGTAATTAAATGTCTTTAAAACCGAAGTATAAAAGGATAATGCTTAAATTAAGTGGAGAAGCATTTGCAGGTGAAAAAAAGACAGGTATAGATTATGACACTATTTATGGTATAGCACAGGAAATAAAAGCAGTTCAGGAAATGGGTGTTGAAGTAGGTGTTGTTATAGGCGGTGGCAATATATTCCGCGGTGGCAGAGGGAAAAATTTTAAAATAGACAGGGTTGTGGGCGATTATATGGGGATGCTTGCAACGGTTATAAATGCACTTGCGCTTCAGGATGTTTTAGAACAGATGGGTGTTCAGACACGGGTTTTATCGGCGATAGAGATGAAAGAACTTGCAGAACCTTTTATAAAGCGGAGGGCAATGAGGCATCTCGAAAAAAAGCGTGTGGTAATTTTTGGTGGAGGCACAGGGAATCCATATTTTACCACAGATACAGCAGCTGCACTGCGCGCAATGGAAATAGGTGCAGAAGTTTTTTTAAAAGCAACAAAAGTTTCTGGCGTATATAGTGGAGACCCGGAAATTGATAAAAACGCAAAAAAATTTTCCAGTTTGAAATATATTGATGTATTAAATAAAAATCTTCGCGTAATTGATTCAACAGCAATTTCACTCTGCATGGAAAATAATATTCCGGTTATTATTTTTAATTTTACTGAAAAGGGAAACATAAAAAAAGTTGTATGCGGAAAAGATATAGGAACAATAATTCATTAATTTAAGGAGGGTAAGATGGAAAATACAATAAAGGAAATGGAAGTTAAAATGAAAAAATCAATAGAGGTTTTCCAGCATGAACTTGCAACTTTTAGAACCGGTAGAGCAAATACTGCAGTATTAAACGTTGTTCAGGTAGAATGCTATGGAAGCAAGATGCCTATTAATCAGGTAGCGAGTATGTCTGTCATTGAAGCAAAGACAATAGATGTAAGACCATGGGATAAAAATATTTTACCAGAAATTGAAAAAGCAGTTCTTGCTGCAAATTTAGGGTTAGGTGTTGTAAATACAGGGGATTCCTTGAAATTAAAATTTCCCGAACTCACTGAAGAAACGAGAAAAGAAATGGTTAAGAAAGTAAAAAAAATGGGAGAAGAGACAAAGATAAATATTAGAAATATAAGAAGAGAAGCAAATGAAAAGATAAAAACACTTGAAAAAAACAAACAGATATCCCAGGATGATTTAAAACACGCTGAGACAAGGATACAGAAGATAACCGATAAATATATTGCCGATGTGGATAATATTGTAAAATTAAAAGAACAGGACCTGATGACTATTTAAAATTTCGTTCAGGATAATTAATGATAAAATTCAAAAGAATTCCAAAACATCTTGCCATTATAATGGATGGAAATGGCAGATGGGCAAAGAAAAGGAACCTGCCAAGGATTTTCGGACATAAAGAAGGGGCAAAATCAGTCCGTGAAATCATAGAGGCGAGTGCAAAAATAGGAATTAAATACCTGACTCTGTATGCATTTTCAACTGAAAACTGGAAAAGACCAGATAAAGAAGTAAATTTTTTAATGAACCTTCTTAATAATTATCTGACCAAAGAAGAAAAGACCCTTATTGATAATGATATCAGGTTAAATGTAATAGGGGATATCTCAAAACTACCTGAAAAAATTCAAAAAAAAATAGACAGGTTAAAAAGAATAACAAAAAATAATAAAAGAATGATGCTTATACTTGCATTAAATTACGGTGCAAGAAGTGAAATAACTCAGGCTGTAAAAAAAATATCTTCAATGGTAAAGAAAGGTAAATTAAAAACAGGTAAAATTAAAGAATCTACAATATCAGAAAATCTTTATACCGCAGGAATTCCTGACCCGGACCTGCTGATTAGAACAAGCGGTGAGATGAGGGTATCAAATTTTTTATTATGGCAGATAGCATATTCAGAAATATATATAAGTGATGTTCTCTGGCCGGATTTTAGAAAAAAAGAACTGTTTAAAGCAATCAAAGAATATGGCAGACGAGAAAGACGATATGGTGGATTGTAAATGATACTTAGAATTTTAATGGCTTTAATCATACTCCCTGTTTTATATGTGTTGATATTTTTGCAAAATCCCTATTTTTTTATTGGCCTTTCTATACTTGCACTTACCATTGCTTTAAATGAAATCTATATAATGATAGCAAAGAAAAATTTTAAGCCGTTTTTCATTCCTGGCAATATATTTGCATTGCTGCTTTATTTGATTATTATATATGATGTAGAAAAAATATATTATTTAGGTTTTATTGCTCTGTTTGTATTGTTTTCATTTACAATTGTTATTTTTTCCAGAAAAACTCTTTATTTTCAGAAAATAATTTCCACAATAATGCCTGTTATTTATGTTGGTTTCCTTGGATTATTTGGCATTAAATTACGTTTGCTGGAAAACGGCTCTTATTATATTTTTATTTTACTTTTCATTACCTATATGTATGATGCAGGTGCTTATTTTGTAGGCAGTTCCATAGGGAAACATAAATTAATACCTGAAATTAGCCCGGGCAAAACAATAGAAGGATGTATAGGTGGTATTATTATTGCAGTAATTTCAACAATAATCATAAATTATTTCTTTTTACCGGAGAGACTTCTCGGACACAACCAAGTTATTCATCTTATCATATTGTCAATTTTAATGTCTGCAACTGGACAGACAGGAGATATTTCTGCGTCTCTTATAAAAAGATTTGCAGGTGTAAAAAATTCATCTGAAATAATACCTGGGCATGGTGGTATCCTTGATAAAATTGATTCTGCTCTGTTTAATGCACCTGTTTTATTTTTTTATCTCAAGTTTTTTATCCTGTGATTGTTAAATTATGAAGAAAATCGTTATTTTAGGTTCTACAGGTTCAATAGGAAAGTCAGCACTTTCTATAATAGATAAAATGCCGCAAAAAATTAAAATAATAGGGCTATCTGCCTATGAAGATGTAAATACTTTAAAAAGACAGGCAATTAAATATAATCCTGAATATATATGCATAGGCAACGGGGAAAAAGCAAAAGAATTAAAAACTTTAAAAAAAGTTAAAATTCTTACAGGTATAGATGGGTTAATAGAACTGGCAACATTAAAAAAAGCAGATATTGTTTTAATTGCTGTTGTAGGTGCAACAGGATTATTACCTTTGATGTCTGCTATAAGGAGCGGAAAAAAAATCGCTCTTGCAAATAAAGAATCACTTATTATAGCAGGAGATATAATAAACAGGGAAAAAGAAAAATATAATGCACAGATAATACCGGTTGATTCGGAACATAGTGCTATATTTCAGATATTGCATAATAAGGATATGAAATCAGTTAAAAAAATAATAATAACAGCATCAGGCGGTCCTTTCAAGGATTTTTCAAAGGATAAACTGTCGCAAATAACTATAAAACAGGCGCTTTCTCATCCTACATGGAAGATGGGACAAAAAATTACCATTGATTCAGCAACTCTTATGAATAAGGGTTTGGAAGTAATAGAAGCTCATTATTTGTTTGGCTTATCTTATGATAAAATAGAAGTGGTTATACATCCTCAGTCAATAATACATGGAATGGTAGAGTTTGTGGATGGGTCTGTTCTTGCGCATATGTCAATACCGGATATGAGACTACCCATAATGTATGCTTTGGCTTATCCCGAAAGGGCTGCTTTAAAAATAAAATTATTTGATATAAGAAAAATTGGTAAACTTGATTTTAGTAAACTTGATTTGCAAAAATTTCCTGCATTTTCACTTGCATTAAAAGCAGGTAAAACTGGAGGTACCATGCCTGCCTGTATGAATGCTGCAAATGAGATTGCCGTTCGAAATTTCTTGAATAAAAAAATTAAATTCAGTAAAATTCCTTATTATATTGAATGTGCAATGAAAAATCATAAAACGATTTTTAATCCTGATATTTCTGATATATTAAATACAGACAGAATGGTAAGAGAATACATACAGAAAATCATAGATACTGATGTTCGGTGAAGATGTTTAATTTTGTAAGATTTGATAATCTTCACAACTTCAGATTTGGAAATCTTCGGATTTAAAGAAATCTAAAAATGTGAAGATCCAAAAGTGTTGGGTAAAGATGTTCGGTGGAAATGTTCGGTAAAGATGTTTGGTGAAGATGTTCGGTAAAGATGCAGGATAATACTTACAATTGCAAATTTGTTAATATTAAATATTATAGGATGTCATTTATAAAATTTAAATCAAAAATCGTAAAATGAAAATTGAAAGGAGATTTTATGCTTGAGGCAATTTACATAATAATAGCGCTTGGACTTACAATACTTTTTCATGAAATGGGACATTTTTTTGCCGCAAAAATATTGGGAATAAGAGTGGAACAATTCTCAATAGGTCTGGGACCAAAACTTATATCGTTTAGAAAAGGAGACACAGAGTATCTTATAAGTTTACTTGTATTTTTAGGTGGCTTTGTGAAACTTGCCGGAGAAAATCCGGAAGAACTTGACCCGAATGATAAAAAGGCATTTTTAAATCAGCATCCTTCCAAAAAAATCATTATAGCTGCATCCGGTGTTATTCAAAATATATTTTTAGCTTTTTTACTTTTATGGATTGTATTTATTGCAGGAACAGAGACATTAAGACCTGTAATAGGAGAGGTGAAAAAAGGTTATCCTGCATATGAGGCAGGGCTTAAAAAGGGAGATGAAATTATAAATATAAATGGAAAAAAAATCAAATACTGGGACGAAGTTTCTGAAGCAATAACAGGTTTCAAAGGCGATATAATAACAGTTATTATTTTGCGCAATGGTAAAGAAATGACTTTTAATATAAAACCGGTCATAGAAGAGTCTGAAGATCTTTTAAAAGATAAAAAGAAAAGGCCCTTTATAGGAATTTCTCCACTATCTTATTTACCGGTGGTTGAGGAGGTTAAAAAGGAATATCCCGCATACAAAGCAGGCATTAAAAAAGGGGATATTATTTACGAAATTAATGGAAAAAAGATTTTTTACTGGGATGAAGTAACTGAATCAGTAGAAAAATCAAAAGGTGTATTGAAAATAAAAATTAAAAGAAATGATGAAATAAAGGAATTTTTAATAAATCCCGAGGTTATAGAAGAAAAAGTCAACACAAAAGATAAAAAAACAGAGAAAAGGAAAGTAATAGGTATTTTACCCAGAGCAAACACAACAATTGAAAAATATGGATTTTTAAAAGCATCTGATAGAGCAATCAATCAGGTTGTAGGTTTTACTGTTCTTACAGTTCGTTCCATTTATAAAATGATAATGCGAAAAATTGAGCCTGATGTTGCAGGTCCTATCGGCGTTATAAAAATCAGTTATGAAGTTGCAAAAACAGGTATTATTAATCTAATGTTTTTATTTGCTATTATTAATATCAATCTTGCTTTGATAAACTTTTTACCTCTTCTACCTTTAGATGGTGGCTTAACACTTATGTTTATTATTGAATGGATAAGGGGTAAAATGGTACCTGTAAAAATACAGGAAGCATTAATGCAATTTGGATGGATGCTATTGATTTTTCTTCTTGTATTCGTAACTTATAAGGATATTTTAAGATTTTTTATTAATAAGGGATGAAATGACAAGAAAAGTAAAGATAGGTAATATTACAATAGGTGGTGGTGCTCCAGTTGCTGTCCAGTCTATGACAAATACTGATACAAAAGATATTAAATCAACTGTTGCTCAAATAAAAAGACTGGAAAAAGCAGGTTGTGAAATTATAAGATGCGGGGTTCCTGATATTGAATCCGCTTTAGCATTAAAAAAAATAAAGAGTAAAATTAGCATTCCACTTGTTGCTGATATTCATTATGATTATCGTCTTGCGATAGAAGCATTGAAAAATGGTGCAGATAAAATCAGGATAAATCCGGGTAATATCGGCGGTCCTGATCGGTTAAAGGAAGTTATTAATATAGCGAAAGCTAAAAAAGCCGCCATAAGAATAGGTGTAAATTCCGGCTCATTAAAATCCAATATCAATTATAAATTAAAAATAGAATCAAAAAATAAAATTGCAAATCTTATGGTTGCAAGTTTAATGGAATACGTGGAATTTTTTGAGAATGAAAAATTTTTTAACCTTGTTATTTCATTAAAAGCATCAGATGTTCTAACAACAATAGAAGCATACCGGTTATTCAGTAAAATAAGGGATTATCCATTACATATAGGTGTAACAGAATCAGGGACAGAATTAGGCGGGACTATTAAATCCTCCATAGGCATTGGGATCCTGCTGGCAGAAGGACTGGGAGACACTATAAGGGTTTCATTAACCACTGATCCAGAAATGGAAGTATATGTGGCATATAGAATTTTAGATGCACTTGGTTTGCGTAAAAGAGGAGTTGATATAATTTCCTGTCCTACCTGTGCAAGAACAGAGATAGATGTTATAAAAATTGCTCATAAAATTGAAGAGATGACTAAAAATATTGCAAAACCATTAAAAATTGCTGTTATGGGATGCAGTGTAAATGGTCCGGGAGAGGCATCTCATGCTGATATAGGCATAACAGGAAGTAAAAAAATAGGGGTTATTTTCAAAAAAGGTAAAATAATACAAAAGGTTTCAAAAAAAAATTTGCTGAAAGAATTTTTAAAAGAAATCAAAAAAATGTAGAAACGCGGTTCCATCCGTAAAAAGACAGTTGCAAATGTCAGGTGCCAGATGGGAAATCAGGATTTAAAATTTGAAAATTGAAAAACCCCGAAGGGGTTGAATAGGTGTAAGGAACAATTAAAAATAATTTGAAAAACAAAAAAAATGTAGAGACGGGACTCTGTCCTCGTCTCAAAAAGCACAGGCGAGGCGTGTATAAAGCCGAGACAGGGGATATTTAATTATCAATTAAAATTATCAATTATGGTAAACACTTTGTGTTTTTTGTTTTGAATATAAATCAAGGATACCTTTCTCTACTCTCTACTTTCTGCTTTCTGATTTCTTTTTTATAATTAAGAATACCTTGATCTATTTTCGATTATCGATTTTCTTTCAGAGAAGACGCGGTTCCACCCGCGTTTCAAAATGCCATACAATGCGTATTTAAAGACGAGACAGGGGCAGAGCCCTGTCTCTACGTATTTTAATTGTTTTTTCTTGAAAAAAATCCACAATTGTATATAATTAAAAAAATTCAACAAGGATGGTGGAGTTATGTTTTTAGGATTTACGGGACCTAATGCATCAGGTAAAGGAGAGGCAATAAAATATTTAGTTGAAAAACATAAATTTGTTTCATATTCGTTATCTGATATTTTGCGTTCTGAATTAAAGTCAAGGGGGATAGAAATAACCAGAGATAGTTTAATTGCATTAGGAAATGAACTGCGTGAAAAATACGGTCCCGGTGTTTTAGCAAAATTCACCGTTGATAAGATAAAAAATATGCCGCAGGCAGTAGTTGATTCAATCAGAAATCCATTCGAAATAGAAGAACTTCGTAAAAGCCTTAAAGATTTTAAATTGATAGGCATTACTGCAGATGAAAAAGTCAGGTATGAAAGGGCAAAGAAAAGAGGGCGTGAAGGCGAAAAAGAAATTTCCTTTGAAGAATTTATAGCAAAAGAAAAAAAAGAAAATACAGGGACGCAGACGGCACAGCAATTGTTCAAATGTTTTGAGATGGCAGATATTAAAATTGATAATTCAGGCAGTGTAGAAGAACTTTATGAAAATATAGAAAAAATATTAAAAGATTTAAATTATAAACCATATACAAGACCAACATGGGATGAGTATTTTATGAAAATGGCATATCTTGTTGCCGAGCGTTCAACATGTATAAGACATCATATAGGTGCTGTTATTGTTAGAAATAATTATGTAATTTCAACAGGATATAATGGCGCAGCATCAGGAGTAAAAGATTGCATCGAATTAGGATGCCTGCGTGATCAGATGGGTATTGCATCAGGAACCAGGCATGAGATATGCCGGGCAATTCATGCAGAACAAAATGCAATAATACAGGCAGCCCTGCATGGTGCAACAACTGAAAATGCAACACTTTATTGCACACATTCACCGTGTATATTATGTGCCAAGATGATAGTAAACGCAAAGATAAAAAAGGTAATTGTTTCAAAATATTATCCAGATAAATCTTACGAAGATTTATTCAAAGAAGCCGGTATAGAATTTAAAATAATGGAAAGACCTGATTTAAATATAAACATACTTGATTGATGAAAAAATTTTTCATTTTTTTTATTTTATTCACTTTATTTTATCAAATTATAAATTCA
>FWPV01005923.1_pt1 | contig 10088 bp, 12 predicted proteins | sample 2228371 | NCBI WGS metagenome assembly FWPV01 (sample SAMEA103939776, study PRJEB20133) | metagenome
ACATCATCCGGCAGGCGGTCGTCGAAAGCCGCCAGGGCCGCCTGCATGTGACGCTGATCCGGGGATCGATGGCGGCGCTTGACCGGCGCGGCGCACAGGTCAACATCGCCGTGACGGGGTTCCGGCCGGCCGAAGCGGCGGCGATCGATCTGGGAGGGCTGATCCCGGCCCCGCTTGATCGGGCCGATCTGGACGCGCTCGGCGCCTATGTGCAAGACAACCTCGCCCGCTTCGACGTGCCCGGCGCAGTGGTGGCTGTGGTGCAGGGTGGCGAGCTGCGGATGCTGCAAGGCTACGGCGTCCGGGCCCTCGGGTCCGATGATCCGGTCACGCCGGACACGCGCCTGATGATCGGCTCGATCGGCAAGACGATGACGACGCTCCTGATGGCGCGCCTGGTCGAGGACGGCCGCCTGTCCTGGGACCGGCCGGTGCGCGACGTTCTGCCGGGCTTTGCGGTGGCTGACCAGGAGCTGTCGGAAACGATCACCGTGCAGAACCTTGTCTGCGCCTGTTCCGGCGTGCCCCGGCGGGACATGGAGTTCCTGTTCGACGCCGAAAGCCTCGACGCCGAGGCGGTGATCGGCTCGCTGAGCGAATTCGAGTTCTTCTCCGGGTTCGGCGAGGCCTTCCAGTATTCCAACCAGCTCGTCGCCACGGGCGGATGGGTGGCAGCGGCGGCGGAAGGGGCCGAATGGGGCGCGCTGGACGAAGGCTATACCCGCGTGATCGGGGAACGCCTGTTCGCCCCCCTTAGCATGACCCGCTCGACGCTCGACTTCGCCGCGGTCCTGGCCGACCCCGACACGGCCATCCCCCACGCCCCCCATGGCGCGGGCCGGCGCAGCGCGCTGCCGGTCCGGACCGAAGCCGCGCTCGTGCCCGTGGCACCGGCCGGCGCGCACTGGTCCACGGGGGCCGACATGGCGCGCTACCTTCGGGCGCTGCTGGCCATCGACGGGGGCAATGGCATCGTCTCGCCCGAGAGCCTGGCCCTTCTGACCACGCCGCAGGTGCCGGTCAGTGCCACGATGTCCTACGGGCTCGGCTGGTTCGTCGAGGACTGGCGCGGCCAACGTCTGATCCACCATGGCGGCAATACCTTCGGCTTCACCAGCGAGCTTGCCTTCCTGCCCGAGGCCGGGGCCGGCATCGTGATCCTGACCAACGCGGGGCGCGCCAACGACTTCGTGCAGGCGGTCCGCGCGCGGTTCCTCGAGCTGCTGTTCGACCAGCCCCAGACGCACCATGCCGGCGCCCTGATTGCCAGGGCCGAGGCGGATCGTCGTGCCGGCGAGTGGGCAGAGGCACAACCGATCCCGCCAGAGGCGGCCGCAGCTGCGGAGGGGCGGTATCGCTCCAGCGTGCTGGGCGAGGTCACCTTGCGCCGTGCGGGCGCGCGCCTGATCTTCGACATCGGCGAGATGGCGGGCGAGGTCCGGGTGGACCTGCAACGCCCCGACCGCTGGATCGTCTGGGAAGGCCCTCTCTTCACCATGCCGCTGGCCTTCGACCCCGCGGCGCGGAGGCTCACCTTCGGCGAAGGCGCGGCGCAATATGTCTTCGAGGCGGTGCCATGATGGGCGCGAACGGTCTTTCCCTTCGACGTGCGGTTCTGGCTGTGCTGGTTGTCCTCGCGGCCCCCGGCACGGTTGCAGCCGATCCGGTTCGCACCGGGGCGGAGCATTGCGTCGTGAATGTCGCGACCGACGATCCGCTGAACCTGCGCACGGGGCCGGGGACCGGGCACCGAGTAGTTGCGCGACTGCCCTATGCCCTCTGCGGTCTGACCATCACTGCTGCCTGCCGAGGTGATTGGTGCCCGGTCGAGGACGGCCACCATGCCGGCTGGGTCCATCGCCGCCACATCGCTGCGGTATCGCGGCCGACCAACTGTCTGAGCCCGCTTACACGGCCGAAAGCCGTGGCGCTGCGTGCCTGGCCGTCCGATCGCTCGCGCGTGGTAGCCCGCCTTGCCCCGGAAAGCTGCGGCATCGCCCTGCTGCCCTACCAGGTCGAGGGCTGGCAAAAAGTGCGGCAGAACGGCTGGGAGGGCTGGGTTCGCCTGTCCGACCTGCTGTTCATCGATGGCTAGGACAGGGCCTTCAGCCCGCGATCAGGGTCCGGCCATTGTCCGCGGGATGTTCGGGATGTCCCGGGAGTGGTCTTCGCCCCCCCGATGGAATCCGATCAGGCCGAGAGCCTTGTCACTCAATTGCATGGCTGCGGCGCGGCGGATCTGCATGATTCCGGACGCGGATTCTGAGGCCGGATCATGGACGAGCGCGCGGCCGGAGCCGATATCCGCGGGCCAATCGCCGGCCAGGGGCCGAGGTCGCCATCGCGGCGCGACATCGGCCTTCGGGGGTTCTTCTGCCGATCCAAGCCTGGCCGGCACCCCAAGACGACTTGCGAAGGCTGCCGCTGGTCCGCCTCGTGGTGGACCGGCCTTCGACTGCGCTATCCGGGGGTGCAACGTCTCCAGACGCCGCCCGCTCACTTCAGGGTGACGGTCCGCGCGATGTAGTCCGCAATGACCTGCGAAAGGGTCTGCGCATTCGCCTCGTCCATCAGGATCGAGAAGTGGTCTGCCTCCTCGATCGTCACCTGTTTGCCCGCGGCGAAACGGCCCGCGACCTCGCGGTGCAGCGGTTCGACGAGATGCGAGAAGTCCCCGGAGCCCGGCACGGGGCTGCCGGCGGTCACGGCGAGAACGGGTAGGTCCGCCGGAAGAACCTGCGCCGTGGCGCGGGCGGTGATGGCGTCCCAGTTGCGCAACTCTTCGGCCGAGGTCGCCAGGTGGACACGGTCGCCGGCGAAGGCGCGCGCTGCCACCAGTTCATCGCCTCCCAGCCCGGCGGCTCCGGCCTCGAGCGGGTTCCACAGGTGCAGGAGCCCGGTCATCGAGAGACCGACAAGGCGGACAGGAAGCCGAGGAAGGCCCGGAACTCTCCCACCATGTCCTCGCTGAAGGCTGCGGGCTGGTCCTCGTGCGAGGAACCGACCAGCACCACGGCCGCCGTATCCGCCGGGAACTGCGCTGCGAACTCGAGAACGAAGAGACCGCCCAGCGAATGTCCGACCATGGCGAAGGGACCGCCCTCGCCCGCGGAAACCGCCGCCGTGCGCAGGTCGCGGGCGGTCGTGCCGGGCCGGAAGCCCTCGGGCGACGCTTCGCTCAGCCCCATGCCTGCGCGGTTCTCTCATCCGAGAACGAGGAGGAGCATCCGGGTCCGGACGCGGCCAGGCGGGAAGGGTCAGTTTCTGTCACCAGGGTGACGTGGGGCGGTCAGACCGGCTCGGTCTCGCCCCGCATCAGGCGCCAGCCGCCGAGACCACGAAAGACCAGCGCCTGCGCGGTCTTGCGGGCCTTGGCCGTGCGTCGATCGGAAGTCAGGTCGGCCGCGGGAAGGCCGGCGCTCTCGCGATCCACCTGCCCGGAAGGATCCTCTGGCTCGGACAAGGCGACCTCCTGCACATTCCTGCCGGCGTTGCGCACGAGGTGCGCAATGACACGGGCGACCCGGAGATGCCGGAATGGTGCGGCCGCCTCGCCTGGCGCCTGGGCGCCGATATTGCGCCCCTGGCAACCGTCTCGGCGGGCGCCAACGACACTTCCGGCAACGACGGCGCCCGTCGCGTTTGCAAACACGATGGCCTCGCTGCGCTTCGCCGGAACATGGGAAGGCACCGCCGCTGCGGAGCCTTGGATCCGCGAGTGTGCCGGGACGACGGCTTCCAACCCCGATCGGACGGCTGTGAGTGCCTGGCTGCTCTTCCGGGCCCTCTCATCCGTCCAGTTCCGGGCCCGGGATCCGGTGGCTGGCTTCCTTCACCCCACGCTCGTTCGGGTCGAGGCGGCCGAACTCGACGGCGGGATTGTCGGCACCATGCTCGTGAAGGACGGGGCCCTCGAAGACCTGCACGTGGGCGCCGACGCGCAAGGGTTGGGGATAGGGCGGCGCCTTCTCGACCGGGCCGTGTCCCCTGGCGCGCGCAGGCTCGAGCTGCGGGCCCTCAAGGAACGCGGGATACGCTTCTCCGATGGGGCCGGTTGGCACGGGAGCCGAACCTATCCGAACAAGGAACTGGGTTTCCCAGCCCTGTCGCGCGAATGTGTTCTCCCGGAATAGATGAACGAAACCTTTCACTTGAAGTTGAAGCTCCTGCGGAAACCGGCCGGACTCCAGGGGGGCCCTCACTCTGGACTCCGCTGCGGCGACGCCTCGTCCCCGGCAGGCCGGGGGCCTTGGGGAAGTTGCCGCCGTCGGCCAGAATGATGAGACAGGCGTTCAGATAGGCCTGATACAGCGCATCATGATGCACATAGGTCGCAATGTCGCGCGGCGTCGTCAGGTAGCGCCGGTGGTGCATGAAGATGTCGAAGTTGTTTAAGTCCACCCCGTTCTGGAAATCGAGCCACGCCGCCCAGTTCGTCATGTAGTCCCGGCCGGGGATGGCGACGATCGACCGTTGGTCGATGACCTGCGTGCCGTAAAGGATGAAGCCGTCCTCGATCGAGATGTTGCTGCGAATGCCGGGGAACGAAGGCTGGGCACTGTTGCCCGGCGCCGGGGTCCCGTTCGGCCGCTGGAAGGTGAAGCCGGTGTTGGTATTGCCGATCAGCATGAACTGCGACAACCAGGGACCGGTCTTCGAGCCGGGCGTCGACCCTCGGAAGAGGTCGGAGGCCGAATTCAGAAGGCCCCTGCTCTCGAACCGGCGCCGCTCGGCCTCGGTGGTGGGCGGGAAGCTGCCGTCGAACCACGACATGCCGCCCAGCGCGCCCACCGGCGCCCCGAGGTTCGCGGGCGCCGCGCCCTGCGCGATGTCGGCGAAGGTCGCATCCCGGCACAGCGCCATGACGTAAAGCTCCGCCATCTCGGCCGCCACCTCGTCGCTGCCGAGCGCGGGTGAGGCCGAGATTGCCAGCGCCCCGGCATCGGCCCCTTGCGTGTCGAACACGTGTCCGGTCATCGGACTGGTCGGCTTGCGGAAGCCCAGCGGCACGGTTGCGGTGTAGCGCGGCGGGTCGGTCTCGGTCCCCGCGGCCGTGCGGTTGCGTCCGACGGGCAGCGTCTCCAGCGCGCCCGCGTCCTGGCCGGTCAGGGCCGCGACCATGGCGCAATAGGACGGCCGGTGAACCGCGCCGTTGGCGTCATGAGGCAGGGACTTGTGGAAATTCGCGGCATGGTCGCCCATCTGGGTTTCCTCGCCGTTCGGTTCGGTCAGGCCCGCGCCGCGACGCGCGCCGAGCGGGTCGAGCGCCTGGCCACGCGCCCGCGCTTCGGCGTGGCGCGCGCCGCAATCGGGCCGGGGAATTCCGATGGATCGGGTCATGTTGCAAATACCTTTGCGGGTCCCGGCAATGGCCGGGAGGGAAATGAAATCGGGTTGAAAAGTCCGTGCAGACCTGCGTCATGATCGTCGACACAGTGCCCGCATGGTCCTCTGTGTGCCCCTATGCAACAAGACGGGTTTCCCCTACCGAAACCGCGCGCAGCGGTCCCGCGCAGACCGCGGCACGACCGTGCAATTCCCTGAAGGAGACGACCCCCCGCCATGAAACGCCTCGCACCGACCCTGTTCGCCGTGATCGTCCTTGCCGGCTGCGTCGCCACGCCCGGCTCCCGCGCCGTGGTGGATCGCGCGGGCCCCGACGACCTCCTCAAGCTGCGCGCCGGCCCTGGACTAGGGTTCAGGGTCATTCTCGGCCTGCCCGACGGCACCGAGCTGATCCGGCGCGACTGCGTGACCGAGGTTGGCCAGCTCTGGTGCCGCGTTTCGCTGGCCGCTGCGCCCTCCGTCACCGGTTACGTTTCGGCGGACTACCTGTCACCGCGCTGAGCGGCGACCGGACTCGGGATCGCTCCTTGCCGCTGTCGAACCGTGCGTCCCGGCCGACGACATGGACACGCTGCCCGTCCCCGCGGGCGGCGTTCGCCGCGGGCACGCTCGGCCTGGGGGCGGTCCTGCCCTGGCGGGTCCTGCGCCGCAGGGGCTGAGGGCGCCTCTCCCGGCGAAGCCCGCAAGCGGCAAGCCCACGATGCCGCGGCCGGGCGTGATCGTCCAACGCCGGCATCCCCAACCGGTTCGCCTCGCGCTGCGAGACATCGACGCGGGAGAAGTCGATGTTCCAGTTCCCGACGGCGAACGGCGCGACATCCTTGGTCCCCGGACGGCCATGTGGTATGATGACGGGGTCCAGGGCACGGGACTCGCTCAGGACATTGAACATGAGATTTGAAGAAATGCCCCGGAATTTGTGGGGCGGGCGTATCTGTCCAACCGCGACAGGGAGCCGATTGCGATGGTCGAGATCGAAGTCCAGTTCACCGAAGGCTTCACGGGCCAACCCATCCTCATCGAGGTCGGAGGCAAGGTCAGCGCGGAATTCGAAGCGCGCACCAAGCTCATGACCGGACTCGCCCATGTCGAGCCGATGACGCTTCCGCAGGGAACGGAAGTGACGGTCAGGATGGGCGGCGACAGCCCGTCGGCCGTTTCGTTCCAGGTCGACCCGGCAAAGCCCTTCGTCGTGGTCAGCTGCGTCGACAAAGCCCTGGAGGTCGCACCGACCGCGCAGCGGCCGGGCTACCTGTAGCGAGTGACGCCGCCCATTCGGCGGTCTTGTTCAAGGCGATTGAAGACCTCGTTTTATTGGGAGGACCATGCCATGGCCAAGTCCACACGTTCCGGCACGTCCGGACCGAAGGTCGAAGAGCTCCAGCAAGCCGAGACGCTTCCGGACGACCAGCACCCCGACTACCTGCCCGGTCTGCTGTCCGAGGATGCCGAAGGCGGATCGCCGGACGAACTCACCCCGATCCCCGGGGGGCCGCTGCCGGGGCCGCTGCCGGGGCCGCTCCCGGGACCCGTTCCCGGGCCGGTGCCCGGCCCTGTTCCGGGTCCGATCCCCGGCCCGATCCCTGGACCTGTCCCGCTGCCGCCGCGGTGGCCGATCCCGCGCTTCTGCAGCCCGGTCAGCGGCCGCTACGTCTACATCCCGCGTGTGGTCCATCCCGTGCCGCCCATCCCGCAACCGACCCCCCGTCCGGTCCCGGGCCTGCCACGACCGACGCTGCCGCAACCTGCGCCCGCGCCCTTCATCCCGATCAACCTGCTCAGGATCACCGTGCGCGTCGACGTGGACCGCTTCCTGCCGCAGAACCGCATCTCGATCGAATACTCGCGGCTCTTTCCGCGGCAGACGGCCCATGTCGTGGCCGAAGTCACGTCCGACCGCTGCATCAGGCTCAACGAACGTGTCGTGACCGCCAACATCGTCTACCGCGACGGCGACCCCAACGCGATCCCCGGCACGACCGTCACCTTCCGCGCCCATCGCGGCCGGGGCCTCGGCTACGGTTCGTACGAGATCGAGCTGTCGGGCGGCGGGATCACGCGGCGCACCTATCCGCTGGCGTTCCAGTCGATCTATTTCGACGAGGTGGACTTCGAGGTGGACCGCGTCGCGAACGCCGGCACGATCGTCACCGCCTACAACACCGGCGCGCACCCGAACCGCCCGGCCGACCTGCCGGTCGAGACGGTCTCGCTCGCCACGATCTACCGCCGCTCGGGCTTCGACGTGACGATGTCGCCGAACGCGACCGTCATCCCGACCAGCGGTGCGGGCGCGAACGGCACCTGGTCGGATGCCGAGATGCACAACGCCATGGTCACCTACTGGTCGCGCTTCGCCGACCGACCGCAATGGGCGATGTGGGTCCTGTTCGCGGCGCGCCACGACAACGGACGCAGCCTCGGCGGCGTGATGTTCGACGACATCGGCGCCAATCACCGGCAGGGCACCGCGATCTTCACCGACAGCTTCATCCAGGACGCGCCGCCCGGCGATGCCAATGCGCCCGCCTGGCGCGACCGGATGCAGTTCTGGACCGCGGTGCACGAGATGGGGCACGCCTTCAACCTCGCCCACTCCTGGCAGAAGTCGCTCGGCACGCCGCAGGGCGCGCCCGGCGATCCCTGGATCCCGCTCGCCAACGAACCCGAGGCGCGGTCCTTCATGAACTATCCCTACTTCGTCGCGGGCGGACAGGCGTCCTTCTTCAGCGACTTCCGGTTCCGCTTTTCGGACGACGAGCTGCTCTTCATGCGCCACGCCCCGCGGCGCTTCGTGCAGATGGGCAATTCGGACTGGTTCGTGAACCACGGCTTCGAAGCGCCCGACGCGCTGATGCAGGGCGGCGGCTGGGTGCTGAAGATCCGTCCGAACCGGGACGAGAACACCTACCGCTTCCTCGAACCGGTCACGATGGAGCTGAAGCTGACCAACACCTCGGGCGAGCCCATGATGCTTGACCCCGACCTGCTGGAGGACGGACGCCACATCACCGTCTTCGTGCAGCGCGAGGGCGGCCGGACCGTCCAGTGGCGCCCGATGATCACCCGCTGCCACGAAGGCCGCGCCGAACGGCTCGACGCGGGCCAGTCGATCTATGCCGCGCACATGATAAGCGGCGCGACCAACGGCTGGACCATCGACGAACCCGGCTTCTACAAGATCCAGGCCGCCGTCCAGATGGGGGGCGAGGTCATCGTCTCGAACGTCCTGCGGCTCTTCGTGGCGCCCTCGGCCGATGCGCAGGAAAACCGCCTCGCGCCGGACTACTTCACCGAGGACGTGGCCCGCGTGCTGACCTTCAACGGCGCGCCCAGGCTCGACAGGGCGGAGGACACCCTGCGCGAGCTGGTCGAGACCTGTCCGTCGAGCCCGGCCGCAAGCCACGCGATCGTGGCGCTGAATGCGCCGCAGTTGCGCGACTTCAAGACGCTCGAAATCGGCGAGGACCGCAGTGCGCTCAAGGTCACGACGATCGCCAACCGGGTCGGGCAAGCGGCGCAGAAACTGTCCAAGGAGATGCTCGCCAACCCCGACAAGGTCGCCGACACGATGGGCAACATCCCCTACTTCGGCATGCTCAGGGGCATGGCCGAGGCGCTGGAAGGCGCGCAGGCCGACAAGCAAGCGGTAGAGCTGATGGACAGGACGATCGAGGTGATGAAGCACCGCGACATCCTGCCGTCGGTCGTCGAAAACGCCGAACGCCGGCTGAAGCGCCGGACCTGAAACCACCCAGCCGGGGGCGTCGCGGCGCCCCCGGTCTCAGTCCTTCAGCGCCGCGAATATGTAGTCCGTGGCCTTGGCCGGCGTGGCGAGCAACGGGTAATCCGCCTCGGGAATCGGCAGGCCGAAGCGTTTGTGAAGCGCGCCGACGAGGTTGAGGAAATCCATCGAGTCGAGCCCGAGGTCCTCCTGCAGATGGTCGTCGTCGTCGATCGTATCGGCGTCCAGATCGGGGGCCACTTCGGTCAGATCGGCAAGGAAGGCGTCGCGGATCTCGTTCCTGGTCATAGCGTCTCGGGCTCCTGCAAGAGGCGGTCGATCTCGGCAAGGAACAGCGCGCCCCGGCGGCCGTCGCTGACGCGGTGGTCGGCAGCCAGGCTGGCGGTGACGGCCAGACGCGGCTCCACACGGCCCTCGCGCACCATGGCGCGTGGGCGCGGAGCGCCGAACCCCACCAGCGCGACCTGCGGCGGGTAGATCACGCCGATCAACTCGTCGACGCCCGTTTCCCCAAGGCTCGACACCGTGATCGTGCCGCGGGTGATCTCGCTCATCCGCAGGCGGCCGGTGCGGGTCCGCGCGACGATGTCGCGCATCGCCGCCATGATCGCGTCGATGTCCTTGCTCCCGGCGTCGAGGATCGCCGGCGCGATCAGCCCTCCGCCCCGCATCGCCACCGCGACCCCGCAGTGGATGGCCGTGGACGGCGCGTAGGGTTCGGCCTCGAAACGCCCGTTCAGCTCGGGCACCTTCGCCAGCGCCCGGACCGTCGCGCGGATCAGCAGCGCGCCCGTCAGCACACGCCGGTCGGGCGTGCGGTCGGTGTTCAGGGCGGAAAGCCAGTCCCGCGCCGCCTGCAGGTCGATCTCGTGGCTCAGGTAATAGTGCGGGATCTCGCGTTTCGCGCGCGTCATGGCCGCCGCGATGGCGCGCCGCATCTCGACCATGTCAAGCCCCGGCTTGCCCTTCGCGGGCGCAGCCTCGGCCGCTCCGGCCG
>FWPV01016313.1_pt1 | contig 10087 bp, 5 predicted proteins | sample 2228371 | NCBI WGS metagenome assembly FWPV01 (sample SAMEA103939776, study PRJEB20133) | metagenome
CATATGAGGAAAGTGGTGAAAATGTTTTTTTAAAAGTTGGTTTTGAAGAGGAAAAATACAAAGAAGAATATGCCATTTTTTCTTTAGCTGAAGAAAAATTTAAATATAAAGATGAAATAAATAAAAATTTAGGATTTATAACACCTACAGGAAGGGACCCTGATGGACCAGATATTTTTTTGCCTAAAAGTCTCTTTAATTCAGTGGTACTGGGGAGATTTGATTTTGAAAGTTATGTAAAAATGATTTTAAAGCCAAAGAAAAAAAAGGTTGAAATATTGTCAGAATTATTAGGTGGTTGCGGAACTGGTCTTATAAGTTCTGGTTCAAGGGATATAATAAAATTTAAAGGCAATTTTGCCATTCTTTTTTCAGATAATGTAATTTGTTTCAAAGTAAAACGGGACAAGGTTGAAGAAAATATTAATTTTAAAGGGATAAAGGATTTTAGATTATCTAACAAACATAACATAACCTTGGAATTAGAAAAAAAAGAATCTTATAAATATTTTAAGGGAAATTTAGCAATTTGTTCTTCAAATGAGGAAGGGAAATGTAAAGAAAGTTTTATAGTTAAAATGAAAATTCCTATAAATACTGAATCTAATTTGGTAAGCATTCCTTATGAGGAAGTAAATAGAAAATATTTAGTTGCCAAATGGGAAATATTTAAAGACTTCTATATTGGCGAGGATAATGAAATTTTTGTTCCCGATCAAAGCAATAAATTGAATTATTTAACGAATTTAAAGGAACCATTAGAATACCGTTACAATAAAGGTTATAGTTTATGCAAGTACGATGGTTTTTTAGATATTATTTCAGCAGGAGGAAATTATATAGTTACAAGATGTAAAGATGGCTCTAATAATGAAATAGAAGTAGGTTATAATTTTTTCAAATTTGAAGATGGTAAACCCCCATATTTTTTATTTTCTAAAGTTTTAGAAAATAATTATTTAAATCCACAAATCTCAAGGGATGGAAGTTTTCTTTATTATTTTGATTTTATAGGAGAAAGGGAAAATTATAAAAACAGGATAAATGTCTTTTCAATGCCTGATATGAAATTAATTTATAGAGAATTTATTCCTAAAAACAAAAGGAAAACAAAGATAAGTGAGGATGGAAAAAACTTTATCCTTTGCGATAATGAATTTATTAAAATATTAAATTTTAAGGAAATGAAAGAAATTTCAAAAATTGAATTTCCTTGGTGGAATATAAAGGGAATAGAATTAAGTCCCTGTAAAGACAAAGTTGCCATATTTTCTTTAAAAGATCTTTATATTTATAACATAAATGGAGAATTTGAATATAAAATTGAATTAGATTTTGTTGAAAAAGATCCTTATTATGAATCCTTTTATCCCACAATTGAAGTTTATACAGGATATAATAATTTTGATGTCAACACAATTTCCTTTAGTCCAGATTGCAAAAAAATTGCTGCTTTGGTAAGAGGTTATTTAGTAATCTTTGATTTAGAAAGTAAAAAGATTGAAAAAACTAGAAGGATTGGAAACATAAAAAAAATTTTTTGGGATCCAAAATCAAAAGTTGTTTTTTTATTGGATTCTTCTGATATAAAAAATGTAAGATATTATATATATAATACTATTTTTGATGTTTATACTTCAATTAATTTTGAAGGTTATCCATTAAAATGGATTTCTGAAAATGAAATTATGACTACAGGGGGAGTTTTTATCTTAAGAGAATAAGCTATTTTGATTTAACTTTTGCAATTGCACCTTGAGATAATGCTTTAATTTGAATTACATTTTTAAGGTTAGCTACATTTACTGGTGAAAAAGCATTCATTTTTGAGCCATTTCCCAGTTCTCCATATTCATTTTTCCCAAATGCCCAAATAAAACCTTTTTTATCTAAAGCATAGGAAGAAGAAAATCCTGCTGAAACTGAAATAATTTTCCCAATTCCCTTTACTTCAATTGGTTTATTAGTTTTATCAATTCCTTTACATCCTAACTGCCCAAATCTATTAGAACCCCAAACATAAACTTTTCCATCTTTAGATAAGGCAATGCAATGTTCTGATCCAGCAGATATAGAAATTATATTATGCAAATCCTCTATCATCTTTGGTTCTCCTCTATCGTTATATGTTCCATTGCCTAATTGTCCTCTATTATTGCTCCCCCAAGAAAAAACTTTTCCATCTTTTCTTAAAGCAATAGAGAAGTGATGACCAGTGGAAATTTCAATTACATTACTTAAATTTAAAACTTTACTTGGTTCTAATTGGGGATCCATAGGAAGTATTGAGTGTTTTCCATTACCTAATTCTCCAGAATCATTTGTGCCCCAAGCATAAACAAAACCATCTTCTCCTAAGGCAAGAAAATGACTAAATTTATGCGCTAATTTTTTAATCTTTGGCAAATTTTTAATCTTTTCAGGATAATTATCTAAACATCTTTCTACCCCAAATGAAAAGCATTTTTTTAAATAATTACTTCCAATCCAAACTTTTCCATTTTCATCAAGAGCAATTATAAATAAGCCAATACAAAATGAAATAATTTTTGGAATTCCTTCAATCTTTCTTGGTTTATTCAAAGATTCTTTAATAGAATATTTTCCTAAGGTTCCGATGGATATATTTCCCCATTCCCATAGTGTTCCATCAGCTTTAAGTCCTACCCAATGTCCATCCCTACCCCATTCAACATCAATAAAATCTGAAAAAATTTCTTGTTTTACAGGGGCAACATAAGCATAAGATTTATGTTCGCCAAAAATATATAAACCCCAATAATAATATTCAAAATTGTTTAAATTTAAAATTAAGCCAAAGAAAAATAAAAATATCATATCACTTTTCTACCTTTGCAATTGTAGTATTAAAATTAGTTTTTATAGAAATAACATTTTTTATCCCTTTTAACTTTTTAGGAGATAAAAGATCCTCCTTTGAACCATCTCCTAATTGTCCAAAATTGTTACAGCCCCATACCCATACATTGCCTTCCTCATCTAATGCGATAGAGTATGGGCAAGTGCCGCCTGCAGAAATTTTTTTAATTTTTGGAAGGTTTTCAACTTTTATTGGCACAAGAGAATTCTTTTTGCTTCCATTGCCCAATTGGCCATAACTATTTCCACCCCATATCCAAACAGAACCATCTTCCTTTAATGCCAAAGAATGTCCGTTCCCTGCCGAAATAGCTTTTACATTTTCTAATCCTTTAACTTCCTTTGGTGAATTCTCTTGAAATTCTATACCAAGATGGTTTCCCCAAATAAAAACTTTTCCATCCCTTCTTAAGGCAAGAGCATGGGATGACCCAGCTGAAATTTTTGTTATCTCATTAATTTTTAAAACTTCAAAGGGCATCCTATCTTCCCCTTCAAATTCATATGGCGAAATAATATCTTTATTTGTTGCTTTAAGTATTGCTTCATTTTTCCCCCAAACAAAAACCTTTCCATCTTTTCTTAAAGCTAATGAAAAATCTTTTCCACAAGAAATTTCCATAATATTTGATAATTTTTCAACTTTGACAGGGAAATTTTTTCCTTCCTTTGATATCTTTTGAAGTTCATATGTGTCTTTGTAATAAGAAAACAAACCTATCCAAACATTCCCCTTTTCATCTAAAGCAATAACTTTATCTTTAACACAAATTTGAACAATTTTTGGGATACCTTCAACTCTTTTTGGTTCAATTATCCTTTCATCTCTTTTTTTTATACCAAGATAACCTTTATCTTTTAAACCCCATTCCCAAACAGAACCATCTTCCTTTAATCCAGCCCATAATAATGGATATCCATCCAATTCAATGAATTCAGAAAAATAATCAACTTTTATTGGTTTTTCATAGGTTAATATTTTGGTACTTCCTAAGGAAGGTGGAAGCAAACCCCAAGCCCAATATTCATATCTATTGTTTAAAAGCAAAAAAAGGTTTAAAAAATAAATTAAAAAAACCATTTTCTTTAATAATATATTATTTTTAAATCTATTTCAACTTTTGCTATTTTATAAATCTATTTTGAAAAATTCAAAAGGATTTCTTTTATTAAATTTAAACCCCTTCCTCCAGAAGTTAAGTAAGCACCTGGAAATTCTTTCTTAACTTTTTCCAAAATTTTTAAAGAAACTTCAATTCCAAAACTTCTTTGGGATTCTTCAGATTTGTATCTTTCCATCTTTTTTATAATTTTATCTGGAATTATTATCCCTGGAACTTCATTTTTTAAATACAATGCTTGTCTTAAATTACAAAGGGGCAATATTCCAGGTAAAATATGTATCTTTAATTTTTCAATTTTTTTTAAAAATTCAAAGGAATTTTCAAAATCAAATAGGGGCTGAGTTAAACCAAATTCAGCTCCTGCTTCCACTTTTTCCTTTACTTTTCCCAACTCCTTTTTTAAATTTTCAGGGTAAGGGTTTATTGCAATTCCAATGGATAAATTTGTAGGCGGTGTAATTTTATTGTCTGAAAAGTCATAGCCCCTATTTAAAGATGATACTATTTTTATAAGCCCTACAACATTTACATCATATACGGACTTTGCTTCAGGATAATCACCTAAGGCAGTGGGATCTCCTCCTAAGGCAAGGATACCTCCTACACCCAAAAGCTCTGCTCCCAATAAATCAGATTGCAAAGCCAAAAGGTTTCTATCCCTACATGTGATATGCAAAATTGTTGAAAGGGATGTCTCATTTTGTATATAGTGCGCAACAGATAAAGAAGATACCCTCACCCTTGCCATTGGGTTATCTGCAATGTTTACAGCATCTGCACCATAACTTTTAAAAAATCTTAAATTTTCAATTAATTTTTTTACATCAGGTCCCTTTGGAGGTTCCACTTCACAAGTTATAACAAATTCCTTCCCCAATTTTTTAAAAAATCCATCCCTTTCCCTCTTTTTAAACTTTCCTTTTTCCTCTTCCCTTTCTTCTACAAATACAAATACTTCCTTTTCCAACCCCTTTGACTTTTTTAAATTTTCCTTAATTGCTCTTATGGTCTCTGGTGTTGTTCCACAACATCCTCCAACTATTTTTGCCCCAATTTTTAAAAATTTTAAACTATAAGTGGCAAAATAGTTTGGTTCTGAAAGGTATAAAATTTTGTTATCTACTTCAACGGGATAACCCCCATTTGGCATAACTGATAAGGGTTTTTTAACTTTTTTAATTAAATCTTTTAAAAAATTAAAAGTATCTGAAGGTCCAATTGTGCAATTTATTCCTAAAATATCTGCACCAAACTTTTCTAATTTTAAAAGCCCTTCAATCAGTTCATCTCCAAAAAAGGTCCTCCCTTCCTTTCCAATTGTTAAAGATGCAAGAATTGGAATTTCTGGTGCAACTTCTTTACAAGCATCAATGAAAAATTTTGCTTCTAAGGTGGATTGTTGGGTTTCAATTATAAATAAATCTGGTTCTTCTTCACTTAAAAACAAAACTTGTTCTTTACAAATTTCCCTTGCTTCCTTTTCTGACACATCCCCATAGGGCTTAAGCATTACAGATAAGGGACCAATTGAAGCACCTACAAAAACTGGCATCCCCTTAACTGCTCTTTTTGCAATTTGTACTCCCCTTAAATTTACATCCTTTAAAAAATTTACTATCCCCTTCTTTTCAAAATTTATCCTATTTGCTTTAAATGTATTTGTTGTAATAATCTTTGCTCCAGATCTTATGTATTCTTTATGGATTTCATAGACGGCTTCTGGATTTTGTAAATTTTCCATTTCTATTGAGGGAACTTTTCCAAAACCCTTTTGCTGAAGATATGTCCCCATAGCACCATCTGCAATTAAAAGATTTTCCCTTAAAAGCTCTAAAATATTTTCTCTCTTATTTTTCATAATTTACTCCCTTTAAAATATTTTGCCTTTGGATTTTTTAAAATGAAGCCAGATACAGAATTTTCTGGCTCCATCATAAAATTTTCTGTAAGTTTTATTCCAATCCTTTTTGGTTTTAAAATTTCAAATAAAATCTTTTGATATGAAAGATCTGGGCAGAGGGGATAACCAAAACTAAATCTTTTTCCATAAAAATTTTTAGGAAGATCCCATTTTTCTCCAATTTCTTTATTTAAAACTTTTGCACCTGCTTCTGCAGATTCTAAGGCAAGAATTTCTAAAAAGTATGACTTAAGAAGCTCTCCCTCTTCTTTTAATTTTTTTGCTTCTTTTAAAGGTTTTAAACCAGAAGTTAATATAAAAAAAACAATTGAATCATCCTTTTCTAAAAAATCAGAAATACATAAGCCATCCCTTCCCCCTATTCTTGGAAATTTTAGATTTATTTTTTTCTCATTGTAAAATAAAATTATAGAATTGTACTTTTTCCCTGCTTTTAAAAACTTATAAATTCCACTTATTTCAATTAAATTTTTATCCTTTGCAAATCTTAAAAAATCCTCAAATTTTTCTTCAAAATTTTCTTTTCCTGCTTTTAAACTAAAATACCTTTTATGAATCTTTTTAATATTTAAGGAAGGTAAAATTTCTTCAAAAGTATAATTTATGAAATTGTCCCTTTCAAAATCAAAGCTCAATTTTTTTCTCCTGAAAATAATTGGCTTAAAAGAACAAGCCCTTCCATTGCTGTGGAACAATAAAAAATTTTGCCCTTAAAGGAAGGGTAAATCCTTTTTTCTACAAACTCCTTTGTCAAAGCAGCACCACCTAAGAGCAAAATTGGTTTTTCTTTAAGCTTTGATACCTCCTTTGCCACTTTAACCATTTCAAAACAACTTTTTGTCAAAAGCCCAGATAAACCAATGGCTTCTGGCTTGTGCTTTTCAATTGCTTCTAAAATTTTATCTTCTTCCACTTTTACACCTAAATCAATTACTTCATACCCGCTATTTTCACATAAGGTTCCAAACAAATTTTTTCCAATATCATGGACATCCCCTTTAACTGTTGCAATTAAAACCCTTGCTCTTTTTTTATATTCCCTTTTCATAAAGGGCTTTAAAAATTCCAAAGCATACTTCATTGAAGAAGCAGATTCCAAAACCTCTGGCAATATTACTTCATTTTTTTTAAACCTTTCTCCAAGCTCTTCCATTGATGGAATTAAAATTTCTTCTATTATTTTTTCTGGCTCAAAACCTTTTTTGATAAGTGCTTTTAAATTTTCCTTTAAATTAACTTTTATTCCTTTCAAAATAGATTCCTTAATCTTTTCTTCTTCACTTTTTAAAATCTTTTCACTCACACCTTCCCTTATTTCTTCTTTAAAATAATCCAAAAATTCCTTGAAAAATTTCTTATCTCTTTTAAAGATTAAATTATAAGCCAAAATCCTTTCTTTTTCTTCAATTGTAAAAAACCTTTTTATTTTTTTTGGATTTAAAATTGCAAGATCTAATCCATATTTTGTTGCATAATATAAAAAAACAGAATTTAAAATACCCCTTGCTCTCTTTGGAAAACCAAAACTTACATTTGAAATTCCAAGAATTGTCAAATTTTTTGGAAAAATTTTTTTTAATCTTTTAATTGTCTTTAATGTCTCATAAGAATGGTTTAACTTTTTGCTTTGAATTGTCAAAGGCAGGATTACAGGGTCAAAAATTATTTCATTTATTGGAAAATTTAATTTATCTTTTAAAATTTTAACTCCTTCCTTAGCAATTTCAATTTTTTCTTTTGAATTTAAATCAAAAAGATTTTCCTTTGATGAAATCGTCTGGAAAATCAAAAAAGCCCCATACCTCTTTGCAATTCTTGAAATTTCTAAAAAATTATCTTCATCTTCCAAATTTATAGAATTTATAACCCCTTTCCCAGGAATTTTCTTTAATGCATAATCAAGGACCTCCAAATTTTTTGAATCAATGAAAATTACTTCTTTAAAATTTGGCAAAAGAAGATTTAAAAAATTTTTAAAATCCAAAAGTTCTGGCCTTTCTGGCTCTTCCAAATAAATATCTATTCCAATAGAACCTTCCATAACTTGTTCTATGGCAATTTCCCTTGCCTTTTCAAAATCATTTTTAAAAATTGCATCTTTAAACTCTTTACAACCCCTAACATTACACCTTTCACCAATAAATAATGGCTTGTTTTCCTTATTTAATTCAAAGATTTCAAGCCCAGAAAGAAATATTCTATTTTTCAATTTTTTAAAAATTGGCTTTATCCCTTCAACTGAAATTTTTAAATTTCTTATAAATTCTGGATTTGTCCCACAGCAACCCCCTAAAACATTTGCAAAGCCCTTTTTTGCAAAAGAAGACAAAATCTTTGAAAATTTTTTTGGAGGATAATTGTAGTTTCCTTCCTCATCTGGGAAGCCAGCATTCGGGTATAAAATTATATATCTATCTGTAATTTTTTTAACCTTTTTTAAAGAAATTTCCAACTCCTCAGGTCCTAAACCACAATTTAAGCCAAAGCCAAAAGGGTTAAAAGATAAAAAAGTAAAAATAAAGGAGTCCAAACCTTGACCAGTTATAATTTTCCCATCCTTTTGGGGTGTTATTGAAATAAAAAAGGGAAATTCACCAAAATCTTTTTTTGCACCTTCAACTGCTAAAAGAAATGCCTTTGCATTCAAGGAGTCCTGAACTGTTTCAAGCAATAAAAAATCAACCCCACCCTCCAAAAGCCCAACTATTTGTTTAAAATAGGACTCTTTCATTTCATCAAAGGAAACTTCCTCAGAAAAACTCAAAAGGTGGTTTGTAGGACCTATAGAGCCAGCAATAAATTTTTTTTCACTTGAACTAAAATCTTTTATAGCATCCTTTGCAATTTCTACCCCTTTTTTATTTATTTCAAAAGTCCTATCTTCCAAGCCATATTCTTTTAAAGACAAATAATTTGCATTAAAGGTATTTGTTTCAATTATATCTGCCCCTGCCATTAAATAATTTAAGATCGCTTTTTTTACAATTTCTGGATTTTTTAAATTTAACTCTTCATTACATTTTAAATTTAAACTAAATTTTTGCAGTTCTGTTCCCATTGCCCCATCTAAAATTAAAATCCTTTCCTTCAATAATTCTTCAAATTCCTTAAAATTTTTCACATAAAAATTATATCTTTTTTTAAAGGTTTAAAGCAAATAAATATCAAAAATTTTCTTATTATTTTAAAAAATAGGATAAATTTAAATCAAAAAATTTTCATTATTGGCATAAAAATGATTTTTTCATACCCAAAAACTTGGAAATTTTTTCCATTTTTAAAATTAGTTTGGGACAGCTAATAAATATAGGAAAAAATTTTTTAAGAAGGAAGTTGCTTTGTCAATATTTATTACCAAGACAAAAAGTTGGAAAAGTTGAAGGAAACTTTTCAGGAAATAACGGTTATGGGACTTATCAAACAGAAGAGCCATCCTTTGGAACTTGGACAGCTGTGAGGCAGTAGGAAAATATTCATCAAAAGTAGGGCTGGGCTTATCCCAGCCCTTTAAACTATTCCGTCATCTGCAAAAGTTATACACAAAATATCCAGATTTATTTTTCATTCTTTTTGTTTTTTCCTTCATTTTTATAACCTTTCCTTAAATAATTTTTATCTCCTTATCCATTTTATTCATCCAATCTTGTCTTACTTCAACTTTAAAAGTTCTAATTTTTATAAATCAAGCATAAATCTATTATCTTTTATCCACTCCCTTGCCTCTTCAATATCCTTACATAAGAGCTTAACTTTACTCCAAAAGTTATTTGAATGGTTTTTTTCTACAAGATGAACGAGTTCATGAACCACAACATAATCCAAAACATATAAAGGTGTCATAGCTAAACGATAGGAAAAACATAAGTTTCCTTTTGAAGAACAAGAACCCCATCTTTTCTTTGCACTTGTAATACTAATTTTATTATATTTAAATCCCCTCTTTTTTGCATAAAATTCAACTCTTTCTTTTATAATATTAAAAGCCATTTTTTTATACCAATAAATAAAAACCTGCCTTGCATAAGGCAGAAATTCTTTTGAAAGAAGAAAACCATTTTCAAACTTAAGAGGCACATCTTGATTTTCAACTATTTGTAATTTATATAAATTTCCAAGGTACAAAAAGCTCTCTCCATTTACAAATTCCTTAGGAGGATATTTT
>FWPV01017137.1_pt1 | contig 10087 bp, 9 predicted proteins | sample 2228371 | NCBI WGS metagenome assembly FWPV01 (sample SAMEA103939776, study PRJEB20133) | metagenome
TGGTTCAGTTGCCAGAGGCCGGTGGGCCGGGCGGTGGAGCGCGACGAGAAGGCCGTCGAGGAATGGAAGCGCAAGCGCTGGCCTGCCATTAAAAAAAAGCCCGCAGGGAAGGGCGGACGATCGTCTTCATAGACGAGAGCGGCATCAGCCAGCGGCCGCACCGGGTGCGCACCTGGGCGCCGCGGGGCCAGACGCCGGTGTTGCAGTATTGCTTCAACTGGAAGACGCTGTAAGCCGTGGCCGGGGTGACCTTCTGGAACTTCTATTTCCAGCTGCATCCGGGGGCGATCCGCGCGCCGCAGGTGGTGGAATTCCTCGATGCGTTGAAGCGGCAGGTGCGCGGGCCGCTGCTGGTGATCTGGGACCGGCTGCCGGCGCACCGCAGCGCGCTGGTGCGCCGCTCCGTGGAGGCCAGCCGGGGCCGGATCGCGGTCGAGTTCCTGCCGGCCTACGCCCCGGAGTTGAATCCGGTCGAATATCTCTGGGGCTACTGGAAGCAGCATGAGCTGGCCAACGTCTGTCCGAAGGAATTCTGGCAACTGGGGGCGGTCGCGCGGATGGCGCTGAAGAACATCAAGCGGAAGCGGAAGCGTCTGATCAGAGCCTTCTGGCAGCAGGCTGAACTATGCTTCGAGTGACGCTATATTATGCGATAGTCAATAGGCGACGCCGTTGTCGCGGAGATCGAGCTTCCCCTCGACAGGTTTCTTCTGCCGAGCCTTTTTCCAGACGTGGATTTGTGGAGGGAGGAGCAGCCTGGGCCGGCTGCTGGCGAGCTGGTCGAACGCGTGGAACTCCCGGAAGGGCGGCATCCGGCCCTGCGTATGTCCCTGGATGCGGCGGGCGGCGTAGACGGCGAGCCGGTTGTGCGGTGGCGGGTCCGGTGGAGCACCACGCCAGTAGCGGTCTGGCTGCGCGGGTGCGGAAGCCCGTTCGTGCTTCTGCCTCTTGCGCTGGCAGATTCCCCCAACGGCGAGCGGCGGCGGAAGGCCAACTTCGCCGTTGTCCGCCGGCAGGACCTGGGCGCGCTGGCCGGGCGCCTGTCGGGCTTCCTCGCGTCATGCAACGGGACCAAACAGATTTACGTGACCAACGGCCCCGACCTGAGCTTCACGCCCTGCGCCAACTGGAACCACCTTGTTCTGAATGACACCGTGGCGCGGCTGGTGCGCGACGACTTCACGCGGTTCTTCTCGCACCGCGCCTGGTTTGCATCCAAGGGGATTCCGTTCCGCCGGGGCTACCTGTTGTACGGACCGCCGGGCAACGGCAAGACGAGTGTCGTGCGCGCCATGGCGTCGATGCCGGGCCTTTCGCCCTGCACTCTGGTCTGGGGCCGTCCGACGACTGATGACGACGATCTCACCATGTTGTTCCGCTGGGCGGCCGACCATGCGCCGTCGCTGGTGATCATGGAGGATCTGGACCGCCACTTCGCGAACGGCCCTCACCAGCGCAGACATCACGCCATCAGTCTGGCGCACCTGCTGAACTGCCTCGATGGCATCCAGAACACGGAAGGTGTCATCGTCGTGGCCACGGCCAACAACCCGAAAGACCTGGATCCGGCGATTCTGAACCGCCCGGGCCGCTTCGACCGCGTCGTCGAGTTCCCGAGCCCGGACGAGGCGCTGCGCGCAGAGTTCTTCCGCAAGCAGCTGAACAACGGCTGCGCCGAAGAGGGTCTGCGGCGCATGGTGCGCCGGTCGGCCGGCTTCAGCTTCGCCCAGCTGCGCGAGTGCTATGTCACCGCCGCCTACCTGGCCTTCGAGAAGAACCGTGAAGTGACCGAAGCGGACCTTGCTGAGGCCGTGGAACTCTTCGCCAGCGCCGCCCGCCGCCCCGGCGCCGGCAACGCCAGGAAGCCCGTCGGCTTCAGCGAGGCCGGCGAGGCGGCGTGAGGAGACAACCCGGCAAAGACTGCTGCCGGAGAGCCGCTGCGGCGCGGCCATGCCCGGGAGCGGGTGTCCACAAGACCTGACGTTCAAAGGGCCAGTAACGTACCGAGCCGGACGGGGGGCGTCGAAGATCTCCGACATTCAAACCGGCGCATGACTTCTGAATGATCGGATAAGGAGAAGCAAGATGCATCCGAATGATGAGAGCCGTCCATACGGCCTTGATGAGCAAGCCAAGTTCTGGCTGATGAAATGGCCCCTTCAAACGAAGCTCTGGAGTCGGGATGAAGAATCAGGATGGGTGCGGGCGCGGCCGGCCCCGAAAGGTTTTCCAGCGGGGCTGCCGACTCTGCGGATTGCGGGTTCGTCATCGAATACACAACCCGACGGACTTTATGTCCGTTTCTGTCTGCCTTCTGATACGAACGGGAAAGAACCTGCCGAGCCCGCAGTAAGCGGGTTCGTGGATGTGATCGTGATTGAGGCGTGCGGCAGCGAGCAGAATTTCCACGACAAGCGCTCCCGCTACGCTGCCGCGACCTGCTCGCGGATTCTTGATGTCCCGAAGGGATGGATGTCGCAGGAGCTGCGCACAAAAGGCAGAGGCCGATGCCGCGTGTGGGAAGCAGCCTTCGGTTCGAGACAACAGCAGGATTGCGACCTCTACCTTCCGGTACGGCATCTTCGTGTGCTTTACGCGGTCACGGACGCGAAGAAAAATAGCGTTTACGAAAAAGTGCGGCGGGGCGTCCTAGGAGCCCATGAATTCCTCTTCAGGCACGACCAGCTCGGCCAGTTCAACAGTCCGCCAATTCAGAAGTTCCTGCGTCTCATGACGCCCACTCTGAACGTATTCTGAGCCAGGGCCGGGCGCATGCACTTGGCCCGAAAGTTGTCGCAGTGGACTTTGGAGTTCAGGAAAGCAAAAACGAGGGCCTGAATGATCGCAGCCCCTGCCGTTGCGCATAGTCCTGTACTCGAAGCGCAAAAGCTGCCTGTTGGAGTCTGATTGCAGTTATGTTCTTCTATTACAGCGGCTCAAGGCGCCACCGTTCAGCCATGAAGAAAACCTCCCCATCGGGATAAGGTGGCTGATCATTTACGGAGAACAGTTTGACGTGATCCCAAAACTGTATGGCTGACCAGACCGCCTCCCGATGCGGGGCCAGAACGTCGACCCGGAACAGCTCTTCGACCTCTTCTTTCGTCAGGCACGGGCAGAACAGGGGAGCGATCGCAGCCTTTTTACTGATCGGACCGGAGAGAAACTCCTGTCCGCCCAGCCACTCAAACAATTTGCGGTGGAGATCTTTCGCCTCCTCAATGTAACGCGCGTCCGATTTCGGGATCTGTGCGACAAGCTCTCCGCTCTCGATGACAACCCTGAAGGCGCGAGGATTCTTTCCAACGGCTGACTGCAGAGCCAGTTCAGGACTCAGGCTGGCAAAGACGGAATGCCGTCTGCTCGGCAGATGGGCTGGACGTTTCCATTCCCAGAGGTTATCGACGACGTACTGAATGTTGGTTGGTGGACGCCGAGTGGACTGTATGCTGAAAGGTCCGAGGGACTGGCCATCGGGAATAGCGCGGTAAATCGGCATAGAGCGGATGCTACCACAACAGATGCAGCTGCATGTTTCCCCGGCCCAGCACTTGGTTGTCTCCCGCTCTCTGAAGTTCCTATGCGGGGCTCTATTCAAGGGTGGTCCAAGAGGAGCACGTTAAGACGGTTATCCAATGGATTCGAGCCGAAGATGAGCGGCTCCGAATGGGCTCCATGACCGGCTGCAATCCGAGCGGCTGCGGGCAAGGCCATACGGCAAGTCCGGCTGTTGCAGAAGAAGTCATCGAACAGTTCGGGGGCAGCACTGAAGCGCCGTTCCAAAAGCTCGGGGTTCGGTCCGGCAGAGGAACCTGCACGGTGCGGCCAAGAGCCGGTCAACACGAAGGCAGAGATGACATAGTGAAGCCCTGCTTTACAAGTAGCGGCAGCAAGAGATCCTGATAGTCGAATTATGGATAGCTCCCCAAGGCCGCCTACGGCATCGCAGGAACGGTGGGCCGTACCATGTGCTAGGCGGCCAGACGCAAGCCGGATTCTCCGCCTAGTTGGCGGAATTCATGGGGCTGACATCGGCCTGGGAATACACTTCCTCTCTGGTCATGTAATGCTCTTGGCCGTGATGGCCGATCTGTAAGATATGGGACCGCCTGTCCGCCGTGGAATCGAAAAGGCAGGCAAGAACATTGGACTATTCCGGGATGGGGACCGTGCGCCCAACGAAGTCGGGACTGACCGGAAGATCGCAATGCTCCAGAACGAGCCAGCAGCATCATATGCGGGTAAGAGAAGACCCACCAAACCACGGGAAACCGCTTCCCGGGCCTCACTTGACATCTCACGTAGAAGAGCGTGAATCGGGAGGATAGATGCCTTACACCCAATCTCAATTGCGGGCCATCGAAACGATTGACCAGAATCTTCAGATCATCGCCTGCGCCGGTTCCGGCAAGACCCAGGTGATCTCCCGTCGGATCGTGAAAATACTCGAAGCCAGGAAATCTGCCGGTATCCGTCCCGAACACATTGTGGCGTTCACGTTCACAGAAAAGGCAGCCGGCGAGTTGAAAGATCGGATTCATAAGCTCGCCCGTGAGCACCTGGGAACAGACGACGGCCTTGCCGCCATGTACGTGGGAACCATTCATGGGTATTGCCTGAACCTGTTGCAGCAGCCACCAGTCTATGATTTTCTGAAGTACTCCGTCCTTACCGAAGTCCAGCAGAGATTGCTCATTGACCGGTACAGCGCCAGAAGCGGCCTGACAGAAGTCCCAACGCTAGACGGCGATACACTCAGACGCTGGAGGGACTCACGCCTCTATCAGACGCTGCTGAGCGTGCTGGAGGAAGGCGGCGTAAAAACAAAACTCATACCTGCAGGTGTCCGCGATGCTGTCGCGAAGTACAGGCAACTTCTGGACGAAAAGAAATACCTCGATTATTCCGGCATGCTGCGCCGCGCCGTATCCGAGTTGAAATCGAATGCCCGCCTGAGAGAGAAGATCAGGGCATCTGTGCGTTATCTGGTTGTCGACGAGTACCAGGACGTCAACCCGCTTCAGGAAGCCCTGATTCGGGAAATCGCGGAGCTTGGCGCCAACCTCTGCGTCGTGGGCGACGACGACCAGACGATTTACCAGTGGCGTGGCAGTGATGTTCAAAACATCATCACATTTGCGAAGCGTTATCCGCACGTCAGGACAGAACGGCTGAACGAGAATTTCCGTAGCAGCAGAAGCGTTGTCGCTACAGCGCGCAGGATCATCGAGAAGAATCCGGATCGTCTGGACAAGCGGATGGAGAGCGCAGGCGCTCAGGAGTTCTCACCTGGCGACATTCTGGCCCTGGAGTTTCCCGACTATACTGCGGAGGCGAAGTGGATTGCGGAGAAGATCGAATGGCTGAGGGGCACTGAATATCTGGATCCGCCTGACCGAACGGCGCGTGGGCTTACCTATTCCGACATGGCCATCCTCGTGAGGGCTTGGAAAGACGCCGGCCCGATTGTAGAGGCATTGCGGAGCAGAGGGATTCCGTACGTCGGTGGTGGCATGAACTCTCTGCTCGACACGCCCGAGGCCCAGGCGCTCCGCGAGGCCTTCTACTTCCTCGCAAACCACGTGCCGAGAGGACAGCCGGCCGTCACCGAGGCCAGACTCCGCAGGTCATTGGAAGAGGGATTCCCTGGCCTGCCTGAGAGAGACCTTTCTTCCGGCATCGCATTCCTGCGGGACATTCGCCAGCGTATACCTCTGGGGAGCGATAGTGAGCTGTTCCTTCAACGTGTTTTCCTCGATTTTCTGGAGGCCCTGTCAATCAGGGAGGAGCGGATAGGCGCGAGGGGGCGGACGGGCGAGGTCATCTTCTTCAACCTCGGCAAGTTCAGCCAGCTGATTTCTGACTTCGAGCGCATCCACTTCAACAGCAGGCCGATTGACCTGTATGGGAGTTTCGCAGGCTTTCTGGAGCACCAGGCTGCCGACTACTATCCGGAAGAAACAGAAGACACTGTCCGCACCAGACCTGACGCCGTCAGCGTCATGACCGTACATCAGGCGAAAGGCATGCAGTGGCCTGCTGTTTTCGTTCCGTGCCTGCGGGCCAATCGGTTTCCGTCGAGACGCCCGGGTGGTCGCAGCGTCTGGCACATCCTTCCTGAGCGAGCAGTGCCAAACGCCGAGCGCTATCAAGGGACGGAGGAGGATGAGCGTCGGCTTTTCTATGTAGCCTTGACCCGCGCAGAGAAGTACCTGTTCTGTTCCTGGGGGCCCATTCCAAACAATCAGCAGCAACGGCGTGTATCGAAGTTCTTCACAGAGCTTGCTTCAGGCGCATATGTGCTCGCCGAAGACTGCCGGGGGGAGACGCGAAGGCTACAACCGCAACCCCGCGTTCCCGACACTCCGCTAACTCTGACCTTCAGTGAGCTTCGCTATTACTTCCAGTGTCCGTACCAATTCAAGTTGCGCTTTCTTTACGGTTTTGACGCACCGGTGAACCGCGCGCTCGGCTTCGGGAAGTCGCTGCACGGCGCGCTTTGTGAGATTCACGCGGAGGCAATTCGCGGAAGGATTGTTAGACCTGCGGATGTTCCAGCCCTTGTACAGCGGCACCTCCATCTCCCCTTTGCGAATGAGGAGGTGCGGGACAATTTAGTGCGCAGTGCGGAAAAAGCTTTACGGCAATACCTGGACAAGCACGGAGAGCACCTGACGCGCCTCGAGCATGCGGAGCAAGTCATCGAACTCCAGCTTGGACATGGCTTGATTGTGAGCGGCCGGATCGACCTGATCCGAAGAACGGACACGAACCAGACAGCGATTGTGGATTTCAAATCCAGAGACGGTTCTCAGGCTCATGACATGACGCTTCTTCAACTTCAGCTGTACGCAGAAGGCTATCGGAAAGTGAGCGGTAAAGGCGCCGATCTTCTCGAAATCCACTTACTCGAGGAGGACAGGATTCACCGTGAAGAAGTCAACGAGTCCGCAGTCAGGAAGACGCTACACCGTGTGATCGAGGCTGGCAGGCAGATCCGGGACGTGAACCTGCCTAAACTGGAGCAATGGTGCGAGACTTGCATGGACTGCGATATGAGACGGATTTGCCGGGCGGAGCCCGCTTCCAGCCAGAGGGCGAAAACCAGATAAAGGCATGTTGTGACTTGATCCAAAACCAAAGAAGGCTGCAAAACTCACGGTGAGATGGATCTGTTGACCTGCTCCCCGAAAACTCGGCCAGGGATAATTTGGAGAGCCCTCGAATGTAAAGCGAAGAGGAGCAACCGATGAAGCGAAGCCGATACACGCCAAGAGCAGATGATCGAGGCCGTCAAGCAGATGGAGGCTGGGCGGCCGGCGCGGGATGTGGCGCGGGAGCTGGGCGTGACTGACCAGACGCTGTACAACTGGCGGAGCCGGTACAGCGGAATGGAGGCGAGCGAGGCGCGGCGTCTGCGGGCGCTGGAGGAGGAGAACCGGCGGCTGAAGACGCTGGTGGCCGAGCTCAGCCTGGACAAGGAAGCGCTGAAGGCGGTGATCCGAAAAAACGGGTGGAGCTTGTGAGCGCGCGCAGGGACGTGGCGTTCGTGATGGCCGAGTACGGGCTGAGCGAACGTCAGGCTTGCAAGCTTCTGGAAGTAGACCGGAGCAGTGTTCGCTATGAAGCTCGTCCCGATCGGAACGGCGAACTGCGGAAGCGGCTGGTGGTGCTGGCGCAGAAGCAGCCGCGCTACGGCTACCGGCGGCTGTGGGTGCTGCTGAGGCGGGAAGGGCGCGGCGTGAATCTGAAGCGCGTCTATCGCCTGTACCGGGAAGCGCGGCTGGGCGTGCGGCTGGCGGTGCGGAAGCGGCCGAAGCGGCTGGCGCCGGCAGGGTTGCCGCCGCGGGCCGCGAACGAAGAGTGGGCGCTGGACTTTGTCAGCGGCGCGGTGGCGGGCGGGGGACGGATCCGGATTCTGACGGTGCTGGACGGGTACACGCGGCAGTGTCCGGGGATCGAAGTGGGCATGAGCATCGGCAGCCGGAGAGTGACGCGGGCGCTGGATCGGATGATTGCCCGGTGGGGAGCGCCGAAGCGGCTGCGGTGCGACAACGGGCCGGAGTTCACGAGTCGGCATTTTCTGGCCTGGTGCGAGAAGCAGGGCATCGAGGTCGTCCACATTCAGCCGGGGCGGCCGATGCAGAACGGTTATCTGGAGAGCTTCAACGGCCGGCTGCGCGACGAGTGCCTGAATGCGAATTGGTTCGCGAATCTGGCCGAGGCGAAGGAGAAGATCGAGGCGTGGAGAAAGGAGTACAACAGCGAGAGGCCGCATAGCAGTCTGGGGTATCGCACGCCGGAGGAGTTTGCGCGGCAGTGCTCAGAACCCACCAGCACGATGAAAGCCATCCCGCCGGGCCGCCCGTGCGAGTGGATGGATCGCACGGCGGTGCTCGCCGGCAAGGGTACGCCGATGGTCGCGCCCAGAGGGCGCGCCCTTGCCCGCTGCGCGCCACCATGCAGGAAAGCAATCACGCGACGGGCGGTTCCTCCGGGATGGCAGGACAGGTAGAATGAAACCCGGCTTTCCAAATTACGACTGGTAGAGAAAAAGGGGGCAGGTCACTTTCAGTAAACATCTCTGGTGCAGTTGTGATAGAAGGTGTCGTGACACTACTCCTGTACATCGAGACGTAGTATTTGTGATATTGTTTTGGTGACCGCCTGTAGGTTGATTTGAAAGGAGCTCGCAAGATGGATAGAGGTCTTCAACTGAAGAGAGTCCGTGAAGCTGAGGGCATTTCACAGCAGAAGCTCGCCCAGATGCTTGGTGTTAGTCAGCCCTCGATCTCAAATTGGGAAAATGGCGTCGTGCCGTTACCTGACGACATCTGGAAGACGCTGTGCGAGCGTTTCCCGAGTATTGTTGAGAAGGGCACGCAAAATGCGATTTATAGGACATCTGAAGTTGACAGCGATGAAGAAGAACAAGAAGTCGAATCCGAAGTGTCCCGTCAAAAGGCCTTCAGTGAATGGCTAATCGGCGAACGCGTTAAGAGAGGTTTGAGCAGGGGAGATCTCGCTGAAAAGGCCGGCGTTTCGTACTTGACTATTTACAATATTGAAACGGGCAGGATAAGCAATCCACAAAAGAGAACTCTCGTCAAACTCGAAGATGCCTTGGCGACGCAGGCGCCAATTACGATAGCCAGCACGGTATCCGAAGGTGATGAAACTGGTAGTGCGGGCGGGTATGAATTGATAGATTTCGAACCCCACGATGAAGCGATGTTGCCTGATTGCCCTGGAGTGTATGTGTTCTATGATAAGTCGGGCAGGCCAATCTACGTGGGGAGATCGATAAGCATACGCAACAGGATTCTCCAAGGGCATCGCGACAAGTTTTGGTTTCGGGAGCCCATTGTTCAATCCGCAGCATATATACGAATCGAAGATAAGCAGCTTCGCGCAGATATCGAGAAGATTTTGATACGGTTTCTCAGATCTACAGCTGTATTGAACGAAAAACTAGTGTGGGATTAGTGCCATTTCGGCGCGAATTGTTCATGTCGCTGTACCAGATGGTGTTTTGCTTCAATGGCCAGCGGATCACTGCTGTCCAAATTAGCCTGTGAGCGTTGTTGGACGGGCTGAATCCAAAGGGCTTGCCTCGCCGATTTCGCTTTTTCTGCAAACCAGACCCCCGTTCGCGCTTGACGTCTGCTGTCCAAATCAAATCCACTCAAATGCCAGTTGTTCGAGCCCTGGCGGCCGCGGCGGCGGCTCGAACGGATGATCCAGCCACCGCAGCAGGTCCCGGTAGACAAACAGCTGCTGCCTCAGCAGCGCCACCAGGTTCGACAAGCTCCACCCGTAGCGGCTGCGCATTTGCAGGTACTTCACCAGCAGCATCGCGATCAGTGCTGTCCAAATCTGGATCAACACCGCGTTGGCACTCGTGCCCACGAACGTCTTGATCCGCAGCGTCTGCTTCAGCGCCTTGAACAGCAGCTTCCCCCGCCCTACGATCTCCTTGGACACTGATTTGCGATAAGGAGAATCAGGATGTCCAACATGAAACACTCGGATTCCGGGCCCGCGCAAGGAGCCCGGAGGGCAACTGAAGCGGGGCCGGAATCCGGCC
>FWPV01007952.1_pt1 | contig 10086 bp, 6 predicted proteins | sample 2228371 | NCBI WGS metagenome assembly FWPV01 (sample SAMEA103939776, study PRJEB20133) | metagenome
GCCACCACCGCGATCAGCGCGAACGCGCCCCGCGGCACGTATGGGAAAGGCGGCGTCGGCGCGGCGCGGATCACAAATGCGTCAATGCCGCATTTCGCCCCGGACGCCGCCGGATTCGCCTGCTCCGCCACCGTCAGCGTCAGCGTATGGGGTCCGTTGCCCGCGCCCCTCACGACCGTGATCTCCGTCCACACGTCGCTGTTGCTGTGCAGGTCTATGTAGGAACGCCCGCGCTCGTCCGCCAGAAGCCCGGGCACGTTCCGCCCGTCCAGCGCCACCAGCAGGCGGCCCGCATAGGGCGACTTGTGGACGACTAGGCTCACGATCTGGCCCGAAAACGCGAAGGTCAGCGACGCGCCTACCTGCGAGGCCTCCAGATAGCCGCCCCCGCTCACCTGGGGCGCGAGAATCCGCTCCCATCCGCCGTCGGGCTTCACCGCCGGGCTGGTCTCCTCGTGGGTGCCTGGGCCGGCGGGCGGCAGGGCTGTGGCCACCTCCTTGATGGCATAGTACAAGCGGCGCGGGGTGAAGTCGGGGTCCACCATGCGGAAGTAGTAGGCCGCCTCATCCGCCGGGTACTGCCCCACCTGGCGGAAGTACCAGATGCAGAACACGCCTGCCCAGGGCCACTGCTGGCGGGCCATCTCAATGCCGCGCACCGTGTACTGCGCCTGCGTCTCCTCGTCCACGCGCCCCCAGATGAGCGCGCCCGGGGGGAACGACTCCGGCGCGGCATTCCAGCCGTACTCGTTGAACCACACGGCCTTGCGGCCGTCGCCGTACTTCTCCATGATTTGGCGCAGGAGTACCACGCGGGAGAAGTTGAGTTTGTTGGGGTCGGGCGGGTCTTCCGGCGGCAGGCTCATGCCAAACGCGTTGGCCGACAGGATGTCAAAGTAGTCCTTCGCGCCCGCCTTGTACATCTCCTCCAGGAACTGCAGGTCGCTCATGGAGCGCCACTTGCCGGGCTCCGGGTGCGGCTCGCCCAGCGTGATGGCCAGCGGCGCGCTGAGCACCACGATGTTCGGGTCGGCTTCCTTCGCGCGCAGATAGGCGATCTTCAGCAGTTCCACATACGCCGCCGGGTCCACCGGCCGCTCACCCCATTCGGGGTAGATATTCGGCTCGTTCCAAATCTGGATGTAATGAATCCGGCCCTTGAAGTGGCGGACGAACTCGTACACGAAGTTGCCGTAGTCGGCAAAGTTGTCGGGCGGGCGCTCCTTGAGGGTGTTGTCCTGGCGCGTCCAGTCGGGCGGGCGGTCCAGGCGGGCGATGACCTCCATGCCGTACTGGCGGAACAGGTCCACGATTTGGTCGTACTTGGTCCAACTGCTCTCGCCGGTGGACGGGATGCGGAAGTCCCCTTTGCGCGGCTCAATCTCTTCCCATGAGAACTGCTGTTTGGCCCAGCGGATGCCGGCGGCGGCGGCCATCTGGACGGTCTTCTCGCGCTTCCACAGTTCCACCTCGCGCGCGAGGAAGAAGTTCGCGCCGTAGGGGTTCACGTCCGTATTGTGAACCTCCCGGGGCGGAGTCGGCTGTATGCCGGATGACTGCAGCGCCTGGCGGTATTCGGCCAGCGTTTGGCCCACGCCTGCCAGCGCGCCGGCCAGTACTGCCAGCAATGCCATTATCGTAAAGATCTTCCTGCCGGGGAAGCGCAATGCAACCTCCAGAAAACCGGTGAACGTGTGGCGGATTATACCCTTGGGTTCCCGCTTTGTCAACGGTTGTCCTTGCCGCTATAATCCGGGCGAGGGGAGCAGTCGGCGCGTTCGGAAGCGGCGGGGCGCGCACAAGCCCCTGCGCAATGGGACTGGATTCGGATGGAAGTGATCGCAACGCACGAGAACACGGATTTTGACGCGCTGGCGTCGCTCTTGGCGGCGTCCAAACTGTACCCGCGCGCCACGCCTGTCCTTCCGCGTCGGCTGAACCGGAACGTGCAGGATTTCGTTACGCTGTACTGGGAGCAACTGCCGTTCTGGCACGCCGAAGACCTGCCCAGAAAACCCATCACGCGCCTCATCGTCGTGGACACCCAGACGATTCCCACGTTGAAGGGCATGGGCAAGCACACGCGGATGGAGATCATTGACCACCACCCGCGAAGCGCCGATCTGCCCGATGCGGTTACCTTCTCTTCGGCGGAAACCGGCGCGACGACAACCCTGCTGGTGGAGCAGATCTCGCAGGCGCTTGTGCCCATCTCGCCCATTGAGGCCACGCTTCTGCTGTTGGGCATCTACGAGGACACCGGTTCGCTGAGTTATCTGACGACAACGGCGAGGGACGCCAGGGCCGCGGCGTGGCTGTTGGATCGGCATGCGAACCTGGAAGTCGTCAACCGCTACCTGCGCTATCCCCTGACCGAACGCCAGCGCGGCCTGTACGACCAACTGGTGCAGAACAGCGAGATCGTTGAAATCAGCGGGCAAGTTGTGGCCGTTGCCACGGCGACCGTCTCGGAGTACGTGGAGGAGATCTCCACGCTGGCCCACAAACTGCGGGACCTTCTTGACCCCGACGCGCTCTTTGTCATCGTGCAGATGGACGAACATGTGCAGATCGTGGCGCGCAGTACGTCCGATGCCGTCAACGTGGCCGAAGCGACGGCGTTTTTCGGGGGCGGAGGGCATAGCCGGGCCGCCGCGGCGCTGGTGCGCGGGCAAACGGCTGCGGAGGTCAAGGATGCGCTGGTGGCCTACCTGAAAGCGCACGTCCAGCCCGCCGTTACCGTGGGCGAGATCATGTCCTTCGGCGTTCACACCGTCAGCCCGGAGACCACCATCGCCGAGGCGGCCGATCTGATGACGCGCTACGGCCACGAGGGCTTCCCGGTGGTGGAGCGCGGCAAGGTCATCGGCATTCTGACCCGCCGCGAGGTGGACAGGGCCCTGCACCACAAATTGGGGGGCGCGCCGGTGCGCCTGTACATGGTGGCCGGAGATGTAACCGTATCGCCTAACGATCCGGTGGAGAGACTCCGCCAGGTGATGGTGGAGCACCGAGTGGGCCAGGTGCCCGTGGTGCGCGACGGCGAAGTCATCGGCATCGTAACGCGCACGGACCTGCTGAAACTGTGGGCCGTGCCTCCCAACCCTCGGCGCGCGGAGATCGCCAACAAACTCGCCGAGTCGTTGCCCCCCTCACTGCTCCGCCTCATTCAGGAGGTGGGGCGAGAAGCCGACGAGATGCAGGCTTCGGCCTACCTGGTGGGCGGGTTCGTGCGCGATCTGCTGCTCGGCATCCCCAACTTTGACATTGACTTTGTGGTGGAGGGCGACGCCATACGTTTGGCGCGGAGGCTGGCGCGGCGCATCGGCGGCAAGGTGCGCGTGCACGCTCAGTTCAAGACGGCCAACTGGCTCCTGGAGGGCATTGCCAACGGCGCGCCGGAGTTCCCGGGCAACATTGACTTCGCGACGGCGCGGACGGAGTTCTACGAGGAGCCGACCGCGCTCCCCAAGGTGGAGCGCAGTTCCATCAAGTTGGACCTGCACCGCCGCGACTTCACCATCAACACGCTCGCCATCCGCGTGGACCCGGAACACTTCGGCGAACTCCTGGATTTCTACGGCGGCGAGGCGGACCTCAATCATAAGATCATCCGCGTCCTGCACAGCCTGAGTTTCGTGGAAGATCCGACGCGGATGCTGCGCGCCGCCCGCTTTGAGACGCGCATGGGGTTCCACATGGAGCCGCGCACCGAGGAGTTGCTGCGCAACGCGGTGGACCTGCTGGACAAGGTGTCGGGGCCGCGCATCCTGCACGAGTTGCTCCTGATCCTTGAGGAGCAAGCGCCTGAAGGCATCCTGTGCCGCCTGCAGGAACTGGGGATTCTGCGCCACATCTCGCCAAGCCTGGTGTGCGATTCCTGGCTACAGGAGCGGTTCCGCCGCCTGCGCGAGCAACCGCCGCCCTGGGGCGAGAAGCCCGCCGGCGACGCACTGCGGGACGCTTACCTGGCACTCCTCGCGGCCCGCCTGCCCGAGCGCGAACTGGCCGCGTTCGTGGAGCGGTTCCGTCTCCGCCGACAACTGGCCGACTTGCTGCTGGCGACCGCCCAGTTGCTGGCGAACGAGCGGCAACTGGCGCGGCATGCGATGAAGCCGAGCGAAACCTGCCGCATCTTGGACGCCGCGCCTTTGGAAGCGGTGAAGTTGCTTTGGTACGCGGCCTCCGCGGAGACGGTTCAGGAGCGGGTAGCGGACTACGTGCTCCGCCTGCGCCATGTTCGCCCTGAAATCACGGGCCACGACCTGAAGGCCATGGGGCTTTCGCCCGGACCGCTGTACAAGAACATCCTGGCGGCGGTGCTGTCGGCGCGCCTGGACGGCGAGGTGAGCACCCGCGAAGAGGAGAAGGCGCTGGTACAGCGAATCCTATCGGGCGAGCGCGAACTGCCGGCCGCCTGGCCGCGGCGATGAGTTGTAATCCCACCTTTGGAGTGAATCCATGAATCCGATGGTCGCGTTCGTTACCGCCGCTAACGCCGACGAAGCCACACGCATTGCCCGCGCGCTGGTGGAAGAACGGCTTGCGGCCTGCGTGAACATCGTCTCGCCCATCGTGTCGGTGTACCGATGGGAGGGGCAGGTGCAGCAGGATGCCGAGGTCCTGCTGTTCATCAAGACGACCGACACCCGCCTACCGGACCTCATTCGGCGCGTCAAGGCGTTGCACACGTACCAAGTGCCCGAAATCATTGCCGTGCCCATCGCGAACGGAAGCCCCGACTACCTGCAGTGGCTTCTGGATGAGACCAAGTAGCCGACTCGCCTGCACGAGTCGCCATCACGGGCAAAGGAGAACCCAATTCATGAAGGCGCACACGACAGAGCAGAACGATGAGAAGCGCATCCTGGTAACCGGTGGGGCAGGATTCATCGGCTCCCATGTGGTGGATTTGCTGTTGGAACACGGGCACACGGTGGCGGTTGTGGATAACTTGAGCACGGGCCGCCGCGAGAACGTGCACCCCACCGCGCAGTTCTTCCTGGCCGACATCGGCTCGCCCGACCTGGCGGCCGTGTTTGACGCCGTGCGCCCGCAGGCGGTAGTGCACCTCGCCGCGCAGGCGTCGGTTCCCGTCTCGGTGGCCGACCCCGTGCGCGATGCGGCGGTCAACATCCTGGGCTCCGTCAACCTGCTCCAGCAGTGCGTGCGGGTGGGCGTGGAGAAGTTCGTGTACGTCTCCACGGGCGGCGCGCTGTACGGCGAGCCGCAGTACCTGCCGTGCGACGAGAACCACCCCATCGTGCCCCTGTCGCCCTATGGCGTGAGCAAGCACACGGTAGAGCACTATCTGCACTTCTACCAGCAGGTGCACGGCCTGGCCTACACGGTGCTTCGCTTGGCGAACGTGTACGGCCCTCGGCAAGACCCCTTCGGCGAGGCGGGCGTCGTCGCCATCTTCACCCAGCGGATGCTGGACGGCGAGCAGGTGGTCATCTACGGCAGCGGCGAGCAGGAGCGCGATTTCGTGTTCGTGGCCGACTGCGCCCGCGCGGCACTGCTGGCGCTGTCGCGCGGTGATGGGCAGGCGTACAACATCGGATGTGGCCGCGGGACGACGGTCAACGCCCTGTTTGCCATGATGAAGGCCATCACCGGCTATCCGGGACAACCGCGCTACGACCCGCCGAGGCCGGGCGACGTGTTCCGCAGTTTCCTCAACGCGGACAAGGCCCGTCGCGAATTGGGCTGGGAGCCGTCCGTCTCGCTGGAAGAAGGACTGCGCCGAACGGTGGCCCACTTCCGGCAGGGGCGCGGGTTCACCAGGGAGAACCCCGGCGGCTAGGCGCGCGTGCGTCTAGCCCTGCGCGTTGCGCGCGGCTTTGTGCCGTATGGCCGCCTCTATGAACCCCATGAACAGTGGGTGCGGGCGGTTGGGGCGCGATTGGAACTCCGGATGGAATTGGCTTCCCACCATCCAGGGGTGGTCTGCCACCTCGCAGATTTCCACCAGGCGGCCATCGGGCGAGATGCCGCTGGCGATAAGCCCGCCCTTGGTCAGCATGTCCCGATACTCGTTGTTGAGTTCAAATCGGTGGCGGTGGCGCTCCAATACTTCGGGCACGCCGTAGGCCTGCGCCGCCCGCGTCCCGGGCACCAGCCGACACGGATACACGCCCAGGCGCATGGTCCCGCCCATGTCCGAGATGGAACGCTGTTCCGGTAGTAGGTCTATCACGGGATAGCGGGTGGAATGGTCAAACTCCGTGCTGTTGGGCTCGTCGTTGCCCACCAGGTGGCGCGCGAACTCAATCACCATGACCTGCATGCCGAGGCACAGCCCCAGGTAGGGCAATTTGCTCTCGCGGGCGAAGCGCGCCGCCTTGATCTTCCCCTCAATCCCGCGGTAGCCGAAACCACCCGGCACCACGATCCCGTCAACCTGACCCAGCACGTCAAACCCGCGTCCCTTCTCTAACTCTTCGGAGTTTACCCAGTGGATGTTCACGTCTACACCTTTGTGGAACCCGGCATGCATCAGGGATTCGCGCACGCTGATGTAGGCATCCTGCAACTGCACGTACTTGCCGACCAGCGCGATATCCAAACGTTCCTTGGGTGCCTTGATGCGGCCGACCATCTCGCGCCACTCCGCAAGGTCAGCGGCTCCTGCGGAGAGGCCAAGCCGCGCGGCCACATACGGGCCCAGGCCCGCATCTTCCAGTATCAAGGGCACCTCATAGATGGTCTCGGCCGTCTCCAGGGGAATCACGGCCTCGCGGTCCACGTCGCAGAAGAGGGCTATCTTGTCCTTTAGCGCGCCGCTCACCGGATGATCCGAGCGGCACACGATGACATCGGGCTGGATACCGATGGCGCGGAGTTCTTTGACGCTGTGCTGGGTGGGCTTGGTCTTGAGTTCTCCGGTAGAGCCGATGTAAGGCAGAAGGGTGAGATGGATGTAAAGAACATTGTCGCGGCCCACGTCCTTGCGCATCTGGCGGATGGCCTCAAGGAAGGGCTGGCCCTCAATGTCGCCTACGGTTCCGCCCACTTCTACGATGACGACATCGGGCGCGCTTTCCTTGGCGACCTGCCCGATCCTGCGCTTGATTTCGTTGGTTACGTGAGGGATGACTTGGATCGTGCCGCCCAAGTAGTCGCCGCGCCGCTCCTTGGCGATCACCTCGGAGTAGATTTGGCCTGTGGTAACGTTGTTGGCCCGCGTCAGGTTTTCGTCAATGAAGCGTTCGTAGTGGCCCAGGTCCAGGTCTGTCTCCGCGCCGTCCACGGTAACGAAGACTTCCCCGTGCTGGTATGGGCTCATGGTGCCCGGGTCTACGTTCAGGTAAGGGTCCAGTTTCTGGATGCTTACTTTGAGGCCGCGGTTCTTGAGCAGCCGCCCGATGGAAGCGGCGGTAACCCCCTTGCCGACCGATGATACGACACCCCCCGTACAGAATATGTACTTAGTCATTTCATCCCCCGTCTTCTATCTGCGCACAAAGAGCGGGGAGCCCAACCAGAACGGTCGGGACTCCCCACCCGCGATTGACTCCCGTAGTAAAGGGTGTTTGGCTACAACAGTTTGGCCAGGTCTTCCGCAGCGCGGCGCATGTCCAGGAAGATAAGGCCGAGTTTCGCATCTTTCCGCGCCAGCACGGTGAGCACGGCATCCTCGCCGACCGCCGAGAGGAAGACGTAACCTTGGGCACCGCGGATATAGACCTGCTCCAACAAGCCCCGACCCAGCTCTCCCGCGATTCGCTCGCCCAGGGATAGCATGGCCGCCGACATTGCGGATACCCTGTCCTCTTCCACGTCTGCCGGCAACGCAGAGGCCATGATGAGCCCGTCCACGCTCACAACGGCGGAAGCCTCAATGTCGGGCGTGCTTGCCTGTAGGTCTCTGAGCCGACTGACCATCAACTCCGTGCGCGATCTCGTCATGTTGTTTGCACTCCTTTCCACGTTCTGGTCAGCGATAGGCCGCCTGCTGCGTAAGTCTCTTACATAATATCATAACTTATGTAGGATGTCAACGACGCCGCGGGGAAAAACCATGATCGTGGGCGATGCGGAGCCCTCTCGCGCCCGCCATCAGCCCCCCAAGGGGTGCCCAGGGAGATGGGGTTCTGCTGGATTCATGGCCGGCAGGCCCGAATGGTCGGCGACCTGCCATCCCACTCCAGAACCACCCCCTCGTAGGGTTGGATCACCCGTTCCGTTCCCGCACGCAGGGTGCTGGACGGGGCAGTATATTCGCCGGCGTCGCGGCTGGACAGGAGCACGCGGGCCTCGCCTGCCCCGCGCAAGGCCAGTCGCCGTTCCGAGAAGTTGAGCACCACCAGGCATGTCTGGTCCTCGGTGCGCCGCAGAAACGCCAGGTAGCCCTGGGCCTTCGGGGCCAGCAAGACATACTCGCCCTCCATCAGCGCGGGCGTGTCCCGTCGCACGCGCAAGGCGCGCCGGTAGAAGTTCAGCAGCGAGGCGGGGTCGCCATCCTGGTCGGCCACGTTGACGCCTTGGGCGTAGTTGGGATTCACGGGCAGCCAGGGGTCTACACCCGGAGGGCAAAACCCTCCGCGTGGCGCGTTGGCCCACTGCATGGGCGTGCGGCACTTGTCGCGGGTCAGGCGAGCGGCGCGCTCTAGTGCGATGTCGGGCGGCACACCCAGTTCCTCCACCTGCTCCTGGTAGAACCAGATGCCCAGCACATCGCGGAATTGGCCGATGTCCTTCAGCATCAGATCGGTCATGCCGATTTCCTCGCCGTTGTACAGGAACGGCGTACCCCGCAATGTCAGAAGCAAGGTCAGGTGCAGCCGCGCCAGTTCAGCATCGTGGACGCCGTCGCCGTATCGGTTGTACACGCGCGGCGAGTCGTGGTTCCCCAGGGTGTTGGCCGGCCAGCCTTCGGGCGATATCTTGGCCAGCGCGCGCAGTCGTTCTCGCTGATTTCGGCGGATCCATGCAGGCGTCAGCCGTTCCGTGCGCATCAGCGGAAAATTGAACACCATGTGCAGTTCGCCCTCGCGGCAATACGTCAGGTTGTCGTCCTCGCCCACCAGCACCCGGTCGCCGGGGTAGGTGTCCACCAGCGCCCGCAACTCGCGCATCAGGTCGTGCACTTCGGGGCGGCTGTGCTGGTACTGGAACATGGCATTCCACAGGCGGCCACATTCCGCTCGCTCCGCCTCTGTCCGGGCCGATTCGCCCAGGTGCCGCAACTGGCCGACGGTCATAGGCACGGGATGATCGGGCATGTCCGGGTGCTCAAAGAGGGTGCCGATGGCATCCAGTCGGAACCCGTCCACGCCCAGGTCCAGCCAGAAACGCACGGCGCTGAACATGGCTTCCTTCACATCGGGGTTGTGCCAGTTCAGGTCGGGCTGCTGTTTGAAGAAGAAGTGATAATAGTACTGGCCGCGCGCAGGGACATATTCCCAGGCCGATCCGCCGAACGTGGATTGCCAGTTGTTGGGCGGGCCGCCTGCTCGGCCGTCGCGCCACACGTACCAATCGGCCTTCGGATTGTCGCGGCCCGAAGCCGATTCCAGGAACCAGGGGTGTCTGTCCGACGTGTGATTCAGCACGAGGTCCAGGATGACGCGGATGCCGCGCCGATGGGCCCCGTCCAGGAACCGCCGAAAATCGTCCAATGAGCCGTACTCGGGGGCCACTCCCGTGTAGTCGGAGATGTCGTAGCCGCAGTCAAACAGGGGCGACGGGTAATGCGGCGACAGCCAGATGGCGTCAATCCCCAAGTCGCGAAGATAGTCCAGTTTCCCGATGATGCCCGGCAGGTCGCCGATGCCGTCGCCGTTGCCGTCGGCAAAACTGCGCGGGTAAATCTGGTAGAATACCGCCTTCTGCCACCATTTCCGCGATGTCATGGGCCAAGCCTCTCCGTGTCGTGTTGTCGGTCTCTGGGGCCACGCGCTCGTCGGGTGCGGCCCCGAGCGGCGTCAGGCCCCGGGTATGGCCAAGAACGCCCGCAGTGCCGCGTTGACTTCTTCCGATGCCTCGTTTTGCACCCAGTGGCCGCAGTCCTGGATGTAGCGAAGGCTCAAATGGGGCACCCACTTATCCAAGCGGCGTGTCAACTCCACGCCCAGTTCGAAG
>FWPV01017138.1_pt1 | contig 10086 bp, 10 predicted proteins | sample 2228371 | NCBI WGS metagenome assembly FWPV01 (sample SAMEA103939776, study PRJEB20133) | metagenome
GCCGTCAACGTCGTCTTCCCATGATCCACATGACCGATCGTACCTATATTCACGTGCGGCTTGGTCCGCTCAAATTTAGCTTTTGCCATTTTACGATCCTCCGGACGAATTAAATAAAGTGATTGCCCATAGTTTTGATGAGCCCACGACCAGGATTGAACTGGTGACCTCATCCTTACCAAGGATGTGCTCTACCAACTGAGCTACGTGGGCGTAAATAAAAACGAGAGCCGCCTGTACAAAGCCCCATCTTCGAGCGGGAGACGGGACTCGAACCCGCGACCAACAGCTTGGAAGGCTGTGACTCTAACCTACTGAGTTACTCCCGCGAGCCGATTATCGCTTTGAGACGAACTTGATTCGGCTCAATCAGCTTTTTTCCCTTTCGAGAACATTTAAACGGAAAACCATAAAAAACAGTGGAGAGGGGAGGATTCGAACCTCCGAAAGCATAAGCTGACAGATTTACAGTCTGTTCCCTTTGGCCACTCGGGTACCTCTCCAGGCAAACTTTTTATGAGCCACCAGCAGGAATCGAACCCGCGACGTCCTCATTACAAGTGAGGTGCTCTACCTACTGAGCTATGGTGGCTTATCGTGCCCCCTTTTGCCGTTGAAGGGGATTCTTGAGAAAAAATCTTTTATCAAAAAAATAGATCGATCGCCACCATCATGCCGAATGGATGTATTCCACCATCAACAGTTGAGCCTTATAATTTAATAAAATTATAATAAAAATCAAGTATTATTTTATAGAAAATGTTATTTTAAAGAATATTTTACCACCTTCCAGCGACTTTTATCCTTGTCATCTTCCACCTCGATACCCAGTTGCTTCAAGCGGTCGCGGATGAGATCGGCTAAAGGCCACTCCTTTTTGCGGCGCAATTCACTACGCAACTCGAGCAAAAGATCGAGAAATGGCGCTGCGGCTATCTCTTTTTGTTGGGAAAGGCGTAACCCCAAAATCTGCTCAAATAGTTGGCCAAAGCTCTCCCTCACCATCCGCAAATCTTCCTTACCTAATGCTTGGTCGCTCGAGCTGAGGGCTTTGTTGACATCTCGGGCAAAATCAAACAAGTGGGCGATGGCTGCTGGGGTATTAAAGTCGTCGTCCATGGCTGCGAAAAACAAAGCCCGATAGTGCTCATTCATGCGCTGCCATTGCGGATGTGGCGGGGCACTCGCAGCACTCTGTAGTCTATAGTCCAGTTGTAATAGCAGCGACTGCAGTCGGTTCAAACCCTGTGCAGCCGCCTGCAGGGCATCGTCGCTGAAATCCACCGGACTGCGATAATGGGTTTGCAATATGAAGAAGCGAATTTCATCGCCGCTGTATGTTTCCAACGCCTGTGCCACGGTGGTAAAGTTTCCCAGCGATTTGCTCATCTTCACCCCGTTCACCAGAACCATGTTATTATGCAGCCAATACCGGACAAAGGGCTTGCCCGTGGCCGCTTCGCTCTGCGCGATCTCGCAATCATGGTGCGGAAACTGGTTCTCTAAACCACCACCATGAATATCGATGGTCTCCCCCAGATATTTCATCGCCATGGCCGAACACTCCACATGCCATCCTGGAAATCCGCGTCCCCATGGACTATTCCATTGCATAATGTGCTCGGGCTCGGCTTTTTTCCATAACGCGAAATCAGCCGGATGTCGCTTTTTCTCATTGATCTCCAAACGCGCTCCTGCCATCTGATCCTCCACCCTCCGCCCTGATAGCTTGCCGTACTCCGGCCATTTGGAGACATCAAAGTAGACGGAACCATTCACCTCATAGGCATAGCCTTTTTCCAGTAAACGCTGCACCAACTCGATCTGTTCCGGCACATGACCACTGGCACGCGGCGAAATATCCGGCCGCAAAACATTCAAGGCATCCATGGCAGAAAAATAAGCACGGGTATATTTCTCCACCAACTCCATAGGTTGCAGTTTTTCTCGCTCCGCGCCGCGCTGAATGCGATCCTCACCGCTATCGAGTAAATGACCGACATCCGTGATATTCTGAACATAAAGAACCCTGTAGCCGAGAAAACGCAGATAGCGCACAACCACATCAAAGCCAACATAGCTCTTGGCATGACCAATGTGCGGATAATCATAAACCGTTGGCCCACAAACATACATATGAACCCGACCGTGGTGAAGCGGAATAAAGTCCTCTTTACGCCTCGTTAAGGTATTGTAGATCTTTAATGACATGCAGCACTCGGTTATATAATATCTAAATTGAGCGATTTGTGCTTAAAAAGTACCGAACCTTCCAGTTCCGGCCAGATGAATCGCTCAATTTAAGTAATATAAATTTAAATTTATTTATTTTTTTTATTTTTTACAAATTATTTTTTTTACAGAAAGCCGATTATGGCTTCTTTTTACCACAACATAGGCTGTACCTTAAGTTGGGATGGCTTGTTATATACACATTGTTTGGGACAAAAATGACAAGATCAGTAAGATACTGCAATGGAACATTTGTTTTCGGTCAACCATGCTCGAGATCTTTTCAACTCCATGCATTGGGTGAAAAAGGGTCGGCGCAAAGAGGTAATGAATCCCATATCCCAATCATAAAAATGGCGGAGGTTAATAGTCTTTGCGAAAACTTTCCACATTCACGATAACCATCCTCCCGGCCGAACCTCTACTCTTCCAGCAACACAACAGCATGAGCAGCCACCCCCTCCCTTCTTCCAGTAAAACCCAGTCCCTCTGTAGTGGTCGCTTTGATCGAAATTTGCGAAAGGGGCACGCCGACAGCTTTGGCGATATTTTGCCGCATGGTCTCGGCGTAGGGAGCGATCTTTGGTTGTTGCAAAATCAGCGTGGCATCGATATTATGTACACGATACCCATGCTGCTGCAGCAATTGCACAACTTTTTGAAGCAGCAGGATGCTGGAGATGCCTTTATAGGCCGGATCGGTATCTGGAAAGTGACGGCCGATATCCCCCAAAGCGGCTGCGCCAAGTAGGGCATCGCTGATGGCATGGCATAGAACATCCGCATCGGAATGGCCGAGCAATCCCAACGGATGGGGAATTTCCACTCCACCGAGGATCAGTTTGCGCTCGGGAACCAGACGATGGACATCAAACCCGTGCCCCACTCTCATATTTCTTGCTCCGCTTGCAAATAGGCTTTGAAGAGGATGATATCCTCAGGGGTTGTCACCTTGATGTTGCGATGATCGCCGAATACAACCCGCACCGGGAAACCGAACTGCTCCACCAGCGCCGCATCATCGGTGCTAAAACGCCGAGTAGCGAATGCATGCTCATAAGCCCGCATAATAAGATCTCGGGCAAATATCTGTGGCGTCTGCACCTGAATCAACCGCTCCCGGCGTAAGGTGGCTTGCACCAAATCGTGATGTATCTCCTTGATGGTATCTTTGGGGGTGACCGCCAGCACCGCTGCGCCTAACTGTTGCGCGGCATCGAGCACAGCGATGATTTGCTGTGGGGTTACCAGAGGTCGTACCCCATCGTGGATAGCCACCCACCCTATATTTTTGGGAATCACTTGCAGTCCATTATAAACCGAATGATGGCGTTCGCCCCCCCCAGCGACGATCTGTGTCACTTTATTCATCCCCCAATCGGCCATCGATGCCTGCATGGCCGAGAGGTTGCTCTTGTCTACCACCAACACGATGCTGTCGATTCGATGACAATCCTGAAATTTTTTCAGGGTATAATAAAGGATCGGTCGGCCATACACCTCATAGTATTGTTTTCTGACCTTGCCTCCAAACCGATTCCCCTTGCCGGCGGCGACGATGAGCGCTACAGTTCGTTTATTCAAAGCCCGCATCGTTCGTGCATTCCATTAAAGATCAAAAATGGTTCGTGCAGGCATTGCTGATAGACTTTTATTTTGGAGATAGCTTCTGGCATTTGTTCTAACAATCGACCATCCGATTATATGATCAACATGGCATCGCCATAGCTATAGAACATATACTTGTCGCGAATCGCTTTTCGATAGGCTTTGAAAATCAAATCTCTGGATGCAAAAGCGCAAACCAACATCAATAAAGTGGAATTGGGCAAATGAAAATTCGTGATCAATCGATGGACGATGCGAAAAGTATAGGGTGGATAGATAAATTTATCAGTCCAGCCGTGCCCCGGCTTCACCCACCCTTCGGAAGTGACATTTGTCTCTAACGCGCGCACCACGCTGGTGCCCACGGCAATGACCTTATTTTTATTGCGTAACGATTGATTGATTTTTTGAGCTGCTTCCTCGGAGATCTCATAGTACTCGGAATCCATCTTGTGTCGCGATAGATCCTCCACCACCACGGGGCGAAAACTACCCAACCCCAAATGCAAAACGATCGGAACGATCTGGACGCCTTTTTTTTCGATCTTTTTCAACAATTCTTCGGAAAAATGCAGACCTGCTGTTGGCGCAGCCACAGCCCCTCTAACCTTAGCATAAACGGTCTGATAGCGTTCCTTATCCAAGGGTTCGGGTTCGCGTTTGATATAAGGCGGCAGAGGCGATTTACCGAGGCGATCGACGATGCTGTAAAAATCACCGCTGTAATTAAAGCGGACAACCCTGCCTCCCGAGACGGTGTTATCGATGACGTCGCAAGTCAACTCTTTGTTGATACTCAGGCGATTGCCCACACGTACCTTACGCGCCGGCTTGACCAGCACTTCCCATAACCCTTTTTCCAGCTCTCGCAGCAAAAACACTTCTACTTTGGCGTCTGTTTTGTCTTTTGTGCCTTCCAGTCGCGCCGGAAACACCTTCGTTTCGTTAATGACCAGACTGTCGCCTTTCTCCATATAATCGATGACGTCGGAAAAAATACCCTCTTCGATGCTGCCGTCGGCGCGATTGACGATCATCAACCGACAGCTCTCGCGTTTGTCACTGGGATACTGAGCGATCAATTTTTCAGGTAAAGTGTACTTGAAATCGGATAGTTTCATGCTGGCGATACCTCCTTATTGATTAATCCGTTTCTGGATGCATGCCGTGAAAAAAGCATGATGAAAAAGCTTTCAAAGAACCCCCTCCCACGCTCATCCTACGAAACCTGTTGCGAACGACTTGCATCAACGATTTCGATCATGGATGTTTTTTATGGGGACGATCCAAGTTTGAACCCTTGATGGTCGTTGACCGTCAATTTTCAAAACCACATTGGAAATGAGTCGTTAGGCTTTAAATTCTCCTCATCAATAATTCAGTGATCGAAAAATAACCCCTCATACGCTCGCGAACAAGGCGTTGGCTTTTACTAACATGGTAGCGGACAGTTGATCACCAACCAGCAAGTGTATATGAATACAGACCATTATTCGAATAGACTTTTTTGCACCGAGCCGCGTTTAAACCGGCCAAAATGTTTGTAAGCAGCCTCAGTGGCTACACGACCGCGCGGTGTGCGATCGAGAAAACCGGATTGGATCAGGAAAGGCTCGTAGATCTCCTCGATGGTATCGCTCTCTTCGCCGATGGCTACAGCCAGTGTATTCAATCCCACTGGGCCGCCGCCGAATTTATCGATGACCGAAAGCAGGATGCGTTTGTCCATGTCGTCCAGCCCTTTTTCGTCTACATCCAGGCGCTGCAATGAGGTGCGGGCAATTTCCAAAGTGATATGATTTTGCCCTTGAATCTGCGCGAAATCGCGCACGCGCCGAAGCAAGCGATTGGCGATGCGCGGGGTACCACGCGAGCGTCGGGCGATCTCGATGGCCGCATCCTCATCGATCTCCACCTGCAATATTTTTGCAGAACGCATGGTAATTTGGCACAGCGACTCGGGATCATAATAATCCAAGCGGAAAGAAACTCCAAACCGCGAACGCAGCGGCGACGTCAACAAGCCGGCGCGGGTGGTGGCACCGACCAGAGTGAAGGGCGGCAGTTTGAGCTGAATGGTGCGCGCATGCGCCCCTTTGTCGAGGATGATATCCAACTTGAAATCTTCCATCGCCGGATAGAGGTATTCTTCGACCACGCGGTTGAGGCGATGGATTTCGTCGATAAACAGCACGTCGCTTTCGCCAAGGTTGGTGAGCAGACCAGCTAAATCACCGGCGCGTTCCAGTGTCGGCCCAGAGGTGACACGGATGCCTACGCCCAATTCCTGAGCGATGATGTGTGCCAGCGTCGTCTTGCCAAGCCCTGGAGGACCGTAGAATAACACATGATCCAGAGGTTCTTTGCGTTTCAAGGCGGCGCGGATGAACACATGGAGATTTTCTTTGATTTTGTCCTGGCCGATGAAATCGCAAAAACGCAGCGGTCGCAGCGTCTGGTCTAACTCGCGCTCACCATCCAGCGGTTCAGGATATGTCGGACGATCACGATAATTCAATTCTGCTCTGTATCTATTTTAGTAAATAAAATGAATTCCCACCACCGGTCCTTTGATGGTATCAGGCCACCAACCCTCCTTGGCCGGCCCAATGTGTTGATAGCGATATCCGGCAAGGACGGCGAGATGTTTGAACATGGTCACGCCACCAGCGATCTCAAAAGTGACGGCATGCAAGCCGGTAACTGGATCATAAGTTTCTGTGCGGTAATAATCATTGGCCGGATTAGCAAAATCCTGATGCCAACGTTCACCTTCCGAATCATAAGTAAGCCATGAATAGGAGCCCATACCGGAAAAGAACAGCTGGCGATACAAATAGTGATTCAAACTCAGGCCGACCACCAAACCTCCGTGCCCACCGTCCCATTCCCACTTGTCAAAGGTATACTGCGGATCTTGTAATATGGTCCTTTGCCTTTGGCCGCTGTCGCCGATATGTTTGTAACCGACGCCGATGGACAAGGGTGCGAAGATTTTATAAGTTAGAATAAGATCGATGTCATCACGCTGACGTTCGATCTCATAGGTTCTGCCTTCGCTGATGTCCTGGTCTCGATAGCTCCCAGAATAAATGTTCAACGACAAGGTCATCTTTTTATAACGAACCGAGACGACCGGCCCAAGAAGAAATACATCTTCCATCGCTGTATATTCCTCGCCGGTATCGGTATTTTCATAGGTCCAATTCTCATACCAGGTGCGCGCGCCGATGGAGAAAGACCAATTCTTATTCTGCTCCTGTGCCCATCCCACTTGCGCAACACAGCATGTCGCTACCAATAAAAAGATCATATTCTTCATCTCTATTTCTCCTTTTCAATAGAGATAAACTGCCACACCAGCGACACCTGATAGCGACTGTTGAACTCTGCGAACCGGACCGTTTATTTAGATAGTTCGGCGAAATACTTGCGCGTCTCGCCCAATCGCGCAGGTCTGCTGGCAGCACCTGTTCACTTGCGCAATCTCTCGCGAACAAGTGAGTGCTGCTGATAATTTTGTTTCGAGGAACAATTATTTATCTCAGCCTTGCTGCACATCTGCGTGAGTATTTCCGCTCTTTTTTTTTGTTATTTCATGCCTTTACCGTGTTTTCAGTGCCACTTTCAGCAGTTCTTCGATTGTGGGAGACTCTCCAGCGGCATCCGCAGCTTTCTCAATGGCGCGCATGGCTTCGGCGCGGGAATAGCCGAGCGATAGCATGGCCTCCATCGCTTCATCGAACAATGACGGCGCGATCTTTAATTTTTTCTTTTCAACACCCCGCATGGTCGGCAATTTAGCAGCAGCCTTGTCCTTCAAATCGAGTATCAGCCGTTGCGCGGTTTTCTTGCCCAAGCCGGGTATCCGCGTCAGGGCCGCTTCATCGGCTTGGATGATGAAGGTGTAAAAGTCGTTCACACTGCAACCCGACAAGATGCCCAATGCGGAACGCATGCCGATGCCGGACACCGTGAGCAGCAATTGGAATAATTCCTTTTCTTCCCGTTCGGCAAATCCGATCAGGGTAATGGCGTCCTCACGCACGTGGAGATGACTAAAAAGATGAACGGTCTGCCCCACCTCCGGCAAACGCGTAAAGGTGGACATGGGGATGAGCAATTCGAACCCGATACCATCTTTTTCGACCACCACGTGGGTGGGCTGTTTTTCTCGTAAGATGCCGTAAATGAATGCAATCATTTTTTTGCAGCGATCGTTGATGATTGTTGCCGATGACTGGCACAAATGGCAATGGCCAAGGCGTCTGAGGCATCTAGCGGTAGTTCCTTTTGCTGCATGCCGAGTAACCTTAGCACCATATAGCGAACCTGTTCTTTGCCAGCAGAGCCATTGCCAGTCAGCGCTAATTTTATTTCTCGTGGGGAATAGGAAACGATGTTCTTGCCTAAATTGAGCGCTGCCAACATGGCTCCGGCGCGTGCTTGCCCCAATTGCAGCGCCGAGCGTACATTGCGACTGTAAAAGACATCTTCAAAAACTACTTGATCGGGATTGTATTCCCCAATGAGTCGGAAAATCTCATCATAAATGAACTTGATGCGTTGGTGGAAAAATTGTTGTGCCTGCGTCCGCACGCAACCGCACCCAATACAACGGAGGGTATGGTTGTTTTCAAGTAATACCAAACCGTACCCTGTGACCTGACTACCGGGATCTATGCCCATGATAATTTGCGGCATCAGCCATTCAAAGCCTCCATGGTGCTCTGGTCGATATCAAAATTGGAGTAGATGTTCTGCACATCATCGTGTTCTTCCAGCGCGTCCATGAGTTTCAGGAGGGATTCGGCATTTTTGCCTTCGACCTTGACCGTCGTAGTAGGCTCCATGGTCAGTTCGGCGTTTTCATATTTGATGTTATTGGCTTCTAAAGCCTTTTTTACGGCTTCTAATTTATTTGGTTCGGTGATGATGCGAAAGGTGTCATCTTCTTGTTGGATATCTTCGGCGCCAGCGTCGAGGGTTGCCATCATCAATGCGTCTTCGTTGGTGTCTTTGGCGGAAACGGTGATGACACCTTTTTTATGGAACATCCAGGCCACAGATCCCATCTCGCCCAGGCTGCCGTTGTGACGTGAAATGATATGTCGTAACTCGGCCACGGTTCTATTTTTATTATCGGTCAGCACCTCGATCAGCAAAGCAGCGCCTCCTGGGGCATAACCTTCGTAAGTGACCTCTTCATAGTTAACGCCGGGTAATTCTCCGGTGCCGCGCTTTATGGCGCGTTCAATATTAGCCGCTGGCATATTGGCCGCCTTGGCCGCCAAAATCGCGGTGCGTAAACGAGGATTGGCTGCTTCGTCGCCGCCACCTTGCCGTGCGGCAACGGTTATTTCCTTGATCAGCCGCGTAAACATTCGGCCTCTGGCTGCATCGGTTTTCTCTTTTTTGCGCTTGATGGTCGCCCATTTGGAATGTCCGGACATAACACCTCCCAAAAAGAAACCCGTCATCTCAACATTGATGATGAACGGGGTAAACAGATCATCTACTTTTTTTATGGACTTTAAATATAATAAAAAAATAGCTTAAAAACAAACGAAAAATGGCTCAATCCCGCACCGCCGTGCTATCGGCTGGCAGCAGATGCCTAACCCGTTCTCTGTTGGGATTGACATTGACGATCGTACGCACAATCCACGCCCCCACAAAACCTCTAAGGATGGCCAAGCGCTGCAAAGAATCCGCCTCCATGTGCGATAAACAATCTCCCACCCGAATTTTGTAGTAAGGGTTATCGTAAATGAGATAGACGTTGTGTGGCAAATTGAGCAGCGCATCGGCACGCACCTGACGAGCCGTCTGTTCATCACGCGTGGCAATGAGCTGTACACGGAATCCAGGCACCATCTCGGCCTCTTTTTCGCCGTTCAGTTCGCTCTTTATAAATAACACATCCAGTTCATCGGGTTTTAATCCATCTTCCATTTCGCTTACGAAATCATCCACCAGGCTGTCCCCTGCCAACGGCTCCCAACTTTCATCCAGGTGGACGGATGTGGAATCGGCCACATCCCGCTTTATAGGTTTTGGCAATGTTTGCGCCGATAGTTGGGATATAAATAAAGTCATTATCATACCTAAAAGTATTCGATGCATATTAACCTCATGACTCAGTTAAAACCTGTGTTCGACAGTCATAGGTAAACAAAAAGTGCATAATAGATTTAAATATATATAGTTATCCCATATGCACTAAGTATAGCCGTGTATCTATGT
>FWPV01017139.1_pt1 | contig 10085 bp, 10 predicted proteins | sample 2228371 | NCBI WGS metagenome assembly FWPV01 (sample SAMEA103939776, study PRJEB20133) | metagenome
TATAAAAGGTCCGTCCTGACTTTCCCGGACAAGTGAAAGGTCTGATAAAACGAAAGCGAAGGAGGTGTTGCAGCCAAGCGAGCTTCAACAGGCTGAAACGGGACATGAACTTGAAACGGGGGGTCAACAAAAAAACAACGTTCCCTCATCGCTTGTCCAGGGGATTCCTCCTTGCCCCTTTTTCCCGTTCGCCCCGGAGCTTCGGAGTTTCCTACCGCACCGGGCCCACCCGAACCCTGAAGGAACCGTTGACTTCTTCGAGCAGCACGATCTCGAGGTTGTTTTTCTCATCTACGAACCTCGTTTTTCCTCCCATTCCAAAGGCAGCTCCTCTAAGGTCGGGAACTGACGGATCTGCACCGGCCAGTTTCACGGGAGACTTCCCGTTCCTGCACTCTGCGATCCTGTCATCCGCGAACATGATCAGGACGCCCTTTCCGGGAAGGTTCGAATCAAACACACCGATCGGCTGCCTGTTCTCGACCAGGTAGTAGGTCGATTCGGACAGGGGGATCTTTATCACCAGCGTTTCTGACGCCCTCTCTTCCAGCGGTCCCAGCAGGATTTCGACCGTCTTTCCCGGATCCACGGTCCGGACTTTTCCTTCGCGGATCCAGCCAAGCCTCAACTTGGTCCATGAGGACAGCCCGGGGGGAGGGGCCTCTCGTCGGAAAAAGTGGCAGGACATGGGATCCCAATATCCCATGTTGATCAGGGCCTTTGAAAAACCTGCTTCGTTCGTGGCATGTTTCGCTTGGAGGTCGTGGTCGTAAAGGCACGGGACCAGCCTTTTTCCGTTTCGCACTCCTCCCCAGATGTGCGCGATGTCGTGGAAAAGCGTGCCGAGGTGCGCTTGGAACGTGAAAATTGCCACCCCACCCGGAACCACCTGGCCGTTGCGGCTCTTTAAAATCGTGTTCTGCTCCCATCCAAGCATGCCGGGATATCCGCAAAGCCCAACCATTCCATAATCCCTGAAAGAGCCCCCCAGGAAGAGAACGATAAAGGAGTACCTTGAAAAATCGTTGTCGCGTTCAGCCGCATCGATTGAATCCTGGATCAACCTGACAACTTTCGTTTTATCTACCTTGAGATTGGCGGGGGAGATGGCATAGTTCGCCACGGGCTCCGGGAGTCGATACCAGTCCGTGATGTCGACTTCAGTCCGAACCCTCCCGTAGGACATCTCCCTGACGTAGAAGTCCAGTTTCCTGAATTGTTGCCTGACAAAATCCCTGTTTACTGGTGGGGTTTGACCTGGAAATTCGACAAGGATCACTAGCCCCTTTTTCACCTCTAGGGTTTCTGGGGGCTGCTCCTGGGCTCTTGCTTTCACGACAGGAACAAGGACGCCGGCCATGGCAACGATACTGAAAAGAACGGCGAGGATTTTACGGATTTTCTCCCGGAATCGCTGCATGAGCCTGGTTCTCGGAAACATAAACGCATCCTTCCTCTCCTGGAACTCGCCCCTCCAGAACAAGCTTGCCGACGCCCTTTAACCGGCGAGCTCCACCAGGTCCTTTGGGGATGGTTGAAGAAAGTGTTCAGCTCATTTTCTTTATCTTTTCGGAGCAGGCGAATGCCTTCCTGTACATGGCAATGTCAGCTCTATCCGGGTAGTAATCGACTTCATCCCAGGTAATTTTTCCGCCCTCGGGGATATCCCTTTTCAAGACCATATTCTCGGCAAGGCAAATGGGGATGCCTTGTCCCTTGTCTTGCTGGGCTGATTCGATCAACCCGTAACAGGAAAAGCCTCCGATACCATCCAGTTCCGCACCTTTACTCAAGTCTTTCTTTGCAAAAGCGTTTACTTTGGCCACGAAACCGCAGGAAGGGGTAAGCAGAGGTTGCTTCATGTGGAATGCTTCCAGTATCGTCCTCCCAACCTCCACGTGGCAAAGGTGGTAAGGGCGATAGAACAGGTAGAAAGGACCTTCTCCCATTTTGTAGTAATTCATCATGAACCTTTGGTATTCGTTTTCGCAATACCCGATAACAAAAACTCCCCCTCCAGGCTCTGCACCCAGGATATAGTCCACGATTCCCTTTCGGCCTTCCCAAAGACTCGGGAAGTCGAACACCTTTTGGACTTCCCTGACATCACCCAAGCGTGGGCCCGTCATGCCGGTAGAGGTAATTCCAAGCCCGAGTGCGTTCGCTAGAAGGGCCATTTCGACACAAAGCTTGGTGCCGTCCGTGTACGCCGTTGTCATGCGGCAATCAAGCCTCCGCTTTTCCGCTTCCGGCGCGATGCTGACCGGGTTCGCCTTCCGATCAAGGAATCCCTTTATGTTCCCGGCCATTACGAGTTCGAATCCCCAAAGACGAATCTCGTCCACTATCCGTTTTATGACGCCGTGCTGGTCGCCGTCCGAACTCGTGTAAACAACACCGTTTTCCTGGGCCAATTCCAGGAAATAGGGGCCGAAAATCAGATCAGCTTCAGCGTTCATCATAATGACGTGTTTCCCGTTCTTGAGTGCCAATTCGCAAAATTGCCCGGCCTCAGAAATCGCGCTCGTCGCGTCGATGAAAACGTCCACTTCAGGGGATATCGCCAGCTGTTTCGCATCCTCCGTTACCGCGAGCCGGTTCTTTTCACTCATCTTTCCCAGGTTAAGGGAGCGTCCCATTACAGCCGGCTCATAACCCAGCCAGGAAGCGACCCCCATTGCCTTTTCCATGTCGATGTCGGCCAGGCCAACGCAACGTACCCCTGGAGTGAATTGGCATTGGTAGGCAATTCCTTTTCCCATTGCTCCGGCCCCGGCAATTGCAACCCGAATCTCGCCTGCATCTTTCATTTGGGCTCGTTCCTCCTTATCATGGAATCAGGTGTTCATGGGCCACAGGTTATTGCCGCCTTTTTCAGACGACCTTTTTACAGCACTTTAGGGGCTTGATCGTTCATGGGCCACAGGTTAGTTTCGCCGGCAATACGGGTTTTACTCTAGCAACAAGCCACTATTCCTCCAATAGGGAGTGAGGTTTTTGCCGAACGCGCTTGCCTCCATCATCGTTTTTACCTACAACCAGGAAGACTTGATTGAAGACGCCCTGAACTCGTCTCTTTACCAGGAATATCGCCCGCTCGAGCTGATTATTTGCGACGACGCGTCGAAAGACCGTACGGGTGAGGTCTGCAAGGAATGGATAAAATCCTGGGAAGCCTCTTTTGACCGCGTTCTTTATTGCAGAAACGAAACAAACCTGGGCACCACCAGGAACATCCACAAGGGGATCGGGCTTTCCGCCGGATCGATAATCAAGCTGCTTGGAGGTGACGACCTGCTGGCCCCTGCTGCCATAAAAAACGGTGCCCGCTTCCTCGAAGAAACTTCCGCCCTCGTCATCTTTGGAAACGTGGTCAGTTTCGAATGGGACGGAAAATCCTTCCTGGCACTTGAAACTGAGCCCAAACTTCACACACGTAGACTCTTGTCCCTTCCCCCTCGCAAACAGTTTGGAATCTTGTCTTCCTGCAGCAGCATTCCTGCACCAGGTGCCCTCTATAGGCGCTCCTTTTTCGAGCAGGTCGAGCCGAAAGGGCAGGATACGTTTCATGTCCCGGACTGGCCACGATGGTTAAAAGCCACAAGTCTCGGGATTCCTCTTGTCTACAGGGATTTCGATGCGGTCTACTACCGGAATCACACCCACGGCCACAAGGGCGCCGCTTACAAGGAGAAATGTCTTCGGGACGTGATTGACTGCATCGACAAGCTGATACGGACGAACGAAGAACTGCTTACCCCCCTTGAAAGAACGGCGGTCTGGGCGAATCGCAAGAAGCATGAAGAACTTCTGGCCAAAAGGAATTTGGAGGCGGGACTTTACAACGGCTTCCTGACGCTGCTGAAATTTTGCATAAGGACAAGCCTGTATTTCCCACTCTCTTCCGATACGGCTGCCAGGCAGCGCCCGGGAACCCCACTCGAACTCCCCTTCAAATTAAGAATTCCCTCCTAGGAAAATGGGTGAGAATACGATCCTGATCACGGGCGGATGCGGCTTCATCGGGACAAACCTGGTGGAGGCTGCCTTACGGGATGGATACAACGTCGGCAACCTGGACAAGTTGACTTACGCCGGCCGAGCCGAAGCCTCTCATTCTCCCCGATGCTTTTCGCCCTATGTTTTCCGTCAGGGGGACATCTGCGACGTCCCCCTTGTAAAAGGCTTCTTGGAAAACCTGAAACCTTCGGCCGTAGTCCACTTGGCGGCGGAAACTCATGTTGACCGCTCGATCGACGCGCCGGAGAAGTTCGTTCACAACAATATCCTCGGTACGCATGCCCTTCTACAGGCAGTCCTGCAGTACTGGAGGCAACTGCCCGAGGAGGAGCGAGACGCCTTTCGTTTCCTCCACGTTTCAACGGACGAGGTCTTCGGTTCACTCGGGCCGGAGGGGTTCTTCCAGGAATCTACCCCTTATGCCCCGCGATCCCCCTATGCCGCATCCAAGGCCTCTTCCGACCACCTGGTCCGTGCCTATGGTCACACATTCGGACTGCCCGTTATCGTGAGCAATTGCTCCAATAACTACGGTCCGTTCCAGTATCCCGAAAAGCTAATCCCGCTCGCGATCAACAGGGCAATAAGAGGGCAAACCATACCCGTCTACGGAGATGGGCAGAATATCCGGGACTGGATTTACGTGGAAGACCACTGCAGGGCTCTTTTGAGCCTCCTTCGCAAGGGAAGGGCCGGAGAAACCTATCTTGTAGGAGGAAACAGCGAGAAATCGAACCTCGAGGTCGTTCGGTCAATCTGCTCGATCCTGGACGCATTGCATCCACGGGCAGACCGCCGAGGATACATCGAACAGTTGACTTTCGTCCAGGATAGACCGGGACATGATCGGCGTTACGCAGTGGATGCAACGAAAATCATGCTTGAATTAGGCTGGAAACCGAGAGTTCGATTCGATGAAGGACTCCGAAGGACAGTGGAGTGGTACCTAACGCAACAGCGGTGGGTCGAAGGAGTGCTTTCGGGAAATTACGGACTCGAAAGGCTGGGCATTCCAAAAAACGGGGTGATCCCATGACGGAGAAAGGTATCATACTGGCGGGTGGCTCAGGAACCCGCCTTTACCCTGTAACAGCCTCGATGAGCAAACATCTTCTTCCTATCTACGACAAGCCGATGATTTACTACCCCTTGTCAGTCCTGATGCTGGCCGATATAAGGGAAATCCTTTTGATCACAACCCGGGAAGATTGCGAGGCTTACAAGCGCCTCCTCGGAGATGGGGCAAAATGGGGAATTTCCCTTTCGTATGAGGTACAACCCGAACCGGGAGGATTGCCTCAAGCTTTTCTAATCGGAAAAGAATTCATCGCGGGAAGGCCTTGCGCACTGATCCTCGGTGATAACCTTTTTTACGGACAGGGGCTTACGGGCCTAATGCGGAAGGTTTCCGGGCATGAATCCGGGGCAACCCTGTTCGCCTATCCCATGAAGGATCCGAAACCGTACGGTGTAATCGAATTCGACCTAGACGGTCGAATCGTCTCGATCGAAGAAAAACCGGAAACCCCAAAATCCAATTTTGCGGTCGCCGGGCTCTATTTTTATGACGGGACGGTCGTCGAAAAGTCGAAGCGGTTGACACCTTCAAAGAGGGGCGAGTTGGAAATCACGGACTTGAATCGGCTCTACCTGGAAGAAGGCGCCTTGAGGGCGGAGCGTTTGGGCCGGGGCTTTGCCTGGCTTGATGCAGGAACCCCGGAAAGCCTGCTTGAGGCTTCAAAGTTCGTTTCAACCATCCAGAACAGGCAAGGTCTCATGATCTCCTGTCCTGAAGAAATCGCATGGAGGCACGGTTTCATCGATGATGCCCAATTTCTCCACTGCATCCGGCACATGACCAAGGGACCCTATCGGGACTATCTTCTTGGACTCCTGGGGGGGTAACGCGATGAGAATAACCGAACTGGAGCTCAAGGGCCTTTTTCTTATTCAGCCCCAGGTCTTCAGGGATGAAAGGGGCTCTTTCATGGAGACCTGGAACGCAAGGCGGTATGGACAACTTGGCCTCCCGGTGAACTTCGTCCAGGATAATCTTTCCCGATCCTCCAAAGGGACCCTTCGTGGGTTGCATTACCAGAAACCGCACCCCCAGGGGAAACTCGTGTGCGTACTCGAGGGCAAGGTTTGGGACGTTTGCGTAGACCTTCGCATAGATTCCCCGACTTTCGGCAAATGGGTCGGCATCACGCTTGACAGTAACACGGGCAGCCAACTCTACATTTCTCCAGGTTTCGCCCACGGGTTCTGCACGCTTTCGGAAGAAGCCCTGTTTTTCTATAAATGCACGGACTTTTATTCTCCCCATGATGAACGGGGAATCAGCTGGAACGATCCGCAGCTGGGCATCAATTGGCCCGTCACCGATCCCATCCTCTCTTTCAAGGACAGGCACTATCCAAACCTAAGAGAGATCCAGCACCATGCACTTTTCGAGTTGGCGGATTCTTTTCGAGTTTGACCTGCGGCAAATCGTTGCCTGCACAATAGCATTGAAAGCAAGCATCAAGGTGTATTCAAGGCTTTTACACCTGAAGGAAATCCCGGAATTCCGGAAATGGGCGGGTACCGACGGAAATTTCACGAAAGGGATGCTTCTCGCTGTCCCGGCTTAATTGTCGAACAGGCCACCGCGGCTAGGATGATGGAGCAGCCGATGATTTCATGCATCGTCGGGAGTTGGTGAACCAGTACCGGTGTCAGCATTAGGGCAAACACGATTTCCAGCGTGCAGATAAGGCTGACCAACGGTGCCGGGATATGCTTCAGAGCCGAGAAGAGAAGCCCGTAGGCGATAAGCCCGGACACCAGCGCAGGATACTGCACCAGGGCAAAGGCACGGAGAGTCAGGTTTGCCAAGTCCGACCAACTCCCCAAGAGAGTCCTTCCGAAGATTAGGAGGAAACCGCCGAACAAGTGCGCGAAGAAAAGCTGCAGCAGGGGATCCGGGTGCCCCGTTTTTGAAATCCTGCGGGAAAGCAGTGCCTGCCCAGAAGATCCCGTTACGGAAAGGCCCGCCCAGGCCACGCCGACGAGTGAAATCGGCCCTCCGCTGTCCGTACCCATCACGAAGCCGATATAAAGTCCCAGGAGAACCAGGAAACCTGCCACCACCTGGAGGGGCGTGGGTTTTTCCCCGGTAACGAAGGCACACCCGGCCATCGTTACGATAGGGGATGTGTAGCCGAGCATCAGTGCCTGCGGAACGGAGAGGTAGACACAGGACATCATGAAACCGGTGGAATTAAAAATGATCGTGAATATCCCAAGAAGAGCGTAAGCGGCCAGCATTGCCCTGGACGTACGGAATACAGATACCCCTTTTCTCATCCAAAGCCAGGCGCCGATCAGGACTGCGATGGAAACCGCTCTATACGAGACGACGGAAATCTGGCTCAAGCCGCTCGATGTGATCATTTTGGCAATTGCGCCGGTGGGACCCCATACGAGGGCCGTCCCCAAGGCCATTAAGACTCCTCGCCGGTAATCTCCGATTCGGTCCACCCCCTCAACTGGCTACGGGCTAAGTTTACTCCAGGCCTGCCCGCGCGTGTGAGTTCATCCCACGACTCCTCCCTCCTTAACTCAAGGGGAAAAAGAGGACTTCCCTATCCGGGAGGTCCTCTTCACCTGCCAGTTCCAAGCCGGCCGTTCCGGCGGGCGGACTGTGCCGGGGCAGGCCGTTCGGGAGTGTACCCGCAGGATTCCTGGATTCTCCTGGGGTTTTCCTGCAATATCTTCCAAGAAATCCAATTCCTGTTACGCTAGGCTTCTTGGAAGGGAGGAACCTATTCATGGAGAAAGAGATCCGCGTGATCACCTACGACAACGAACTGAAAATTGAAGCTTACCGTCTCCAGGGTGTGGTACAGGAATTCCCCAACCATTTCCATGAGCACTACACCGTAGGTTTCTTGGAAAGCGGTAAACGCCGTGTCGAAATCAACGGAACCGAATTCCATGCCGAGAGCCAGGATCTCGTCCTCCTGAACCCGATGGACAGTCACACTTGCAGGCATGGTGAAGAAGAGCTTATGGATTACCGGGGATTCAATATCCCCCGGGAAACGATGATGCGCGCAACTCTCGAGATCTATGGAACGCAGATGCTTCCCCGCTTCCTTCCGGCAGTCACACACCAAAGTGAACTGGTCCGGCAATTGCGAGACTTGCACACGATGGTACTGGAGGGCTCCTGCCCTCTTGCAAAGGAAGAGGCCTTCCTGTTCACGCTGGACCAGCTGGTCCAGGAATATAACATCCAGGAAGAGTGCGGCACGGGGCCGGAACCGAGTGCGGAAATCCGGCTTGCCTGCGAGTACATTGAAAAGCATTATGCTCAGCGCATCACGCTGGACGATCTCGGAAAAGTATCCGGGCTGAAAAAGTACCCCTTTCTCCGCTCTTTCACAAGGGATAAGGGAATTACCCCTTATTCATATCTTCTAACGGTTCGGGTTGGAGTTGCAAGGCGTCTTCTCGAGAACGGGACACCTTTGCTTGAAACAGCCCTCCAGGTGGGATTTTCAGACCAGAGTCACTTCGGGAATTTTTTCAAGAATTTTATTGGCTTGATCCCAAAACAATATGCTGAAATTTTCCATGAGAAAGGAGTCCAAGGCTAATGGTTGAAGAGGCCACAAAGTGCGTGATCGTCGTGGATGAAAGCCTTCCTCTCGGCATCCTGGCAAACACGGCCGCAGTTTTGGGCGTAACGATCGGGAAGAAATTCCCGGACCTCGTGGGAGAAAATGTCCTAGACGCTTCCATGAGGGAACACACCGGCGTCATAACGGTCCCGATTCCCGTTTTGAAAACCAGCGGGGCAAAATTGCGGGAATTAAGGGAAAAGCTTTTCGAGAGCGCCCCTGGAAAGACCATGGTCGTGGACTTTAGCGACGTTGCGCAAAGCTGCAAGACCTACGAAGAGTACAAGGAAAAAGTCTCGAAGGTCGAGGAAGAAGGGCATCATTATTTCGGCCTGGCCCTCTGCGGAGACAAGAAGACCGTGAACAGGCTGACGGGAAGCCTGCCTTTGCTGAGGTGAGAGTTCCACTGCGTCCATGTGCTATCGAACGACTTTGCCCAGGTCCAGTCTCTCGCAATCCGGCTTTAGGAAGGGCGGATTTCCCTCATTCCCCGCATTTGTACTCCCAGGCAAGTAATCCAAAGATCATATCGTCGGCCCACTTTCCCTTGAACCAAAGGCTTTATATAAGGAGCGCTTCGACTCTCATCCCAAGGCGCTTGAACAAGGCAACTGCTGCCGTGTTTTCAGGGTCAACCGAGGCGAACACCCTTCGTTTGCCTTCCTCCCGGAAAAGGAGATCCAGAAGGGCTCGAACGGCCTCGTCTCCAAATCCCCGACCTTGGAATTCCAGGGCAACCGTGACCGCAATCTCCGCCTGCGAAGGATCCTCAGCTACTAACCTGTAACCACAATCGCCCACCATTTGGCCACTCGTCCGCAGGAAAAGGCCGAACTGCCGCCACATTTCGGATGGGCTTCGATCACCCCCGCATGACGTCTCGATGAATGCCAAAACATCTTCAATCGAAGAAGGTTCCCAAAACTGGAACCGACAGACCGAAGGGTTCGAACGGTAACCAAACATCCGCTCTGCATCTTCTTTTACAAGATTCCTGACGACGAGTCGTTAGGTAAGAATTGAACGTCGCAAAGGCTACCCCCCTTTTCTATTTCGATAAGATCTCTTCCCAGCCGATACGACCCCGCTTTTACGTAGCCTTGCCATTTTCCCATTTTTTCTAACCCAGGCAAACACAAGAGGACATCCCCATCCGGGGAGGCCCTCTATCTCTACCAGTTCGAAGCCGGTTCTTTCGGCTTCTCCACTACTTCCTTCGAACCACCGATTTTCCGCCTCGAATAATATTCCTGCTTGTCATTGGCCCTGCAAACCTTCATGCTTATCGAGGGAAATTATCCGAACAATGAAAGAAGGAAGATCAAGCCCCTAAAGTGCTGTAAAAAGGTCGTCTGAAAAAGGCGGCAATCGGTGGGAAGACAAAAAAGCCACCGGGAC
>FWPV01017140.1_pt1 | contig 10085 bp, 7 predicted proteins | sample 2228371 | NCBI WGS metagenome assembly FWPV01 (sample SAMEA103939776, study PRJEB20133) | metagenome
ATCGCCTCCGGCGACATTCCCGACTACCAGATTTCCGCCTGGGCAATGGCAGTGCTGTTGAATGGGATGACCGACCAGGAAACCACCGATCTGACCCTGGCGATGGCTCACTCCGGAGAGGTGCTCGACCTCTCCAGCGCCGTCCCCCTCGCGGTTGACAAGCACTCGACCGGCGGAGTGGGCGATAAAACCACCCTGGTGGTTGAACCCACTGTGGCGGCCTGCGGTCTCCCGGTCGGCAAAATGTCTGGCCGCGGCTTGGGGTTCAGCGGCGGCACTCTCGATAAAATGGAATCCATTCGCGGATTTCGCACCGATCTGAGCACAGATGAATTTCTGATGCAGCTGAGTTCTCACGGTTTGGTGCTAACCGGACAGACGGCGGATCTTGCCCCCGCAGACGGAATATTGTACGCGCTGCGCGACGTGACCGGCACGGTCCCATCCATTCCGTTGATTGCTTCCTCGATCATGAGCAAGAAGATCGCCGGTGGGGCGCAGGCCATCGTCCTGGATGTCAAGGTTGGGGTCGGCGCATTTATGGAAACCCTCGAGGAAGCCCGCACGCTGGCGCGGTTGATGGTCGCCATTGCCCGGCTGAGCGGGCGGCGGGCCGTTGCCCTGCTTTCCGATATGAACCAGCCGCTCGGCTTCGCGGTTGGTAACGCCCTGGAGGTCAAAGAGGCAGTCGAAACTCTCCGGGGAAACGGACCGCGCGATTTTTACGAACACTGTCTTTTTGTCGCTTCCCAGATGTTGCTGCTCGGCGAAAAAGCAGAAGACCTGGATGACGCCAGAAGGATGGCGGAAGACGCGCTGAGGAGCGGAAGGGCCTTAGAATATTTCCGTAAATTGGTCGAATTGCAGGGCGGGGATGTGCACATGGTTGACCACCTTGAGCTGCTGCCGGCCGCGAAGCATGTCGAAACGGTCCATGCCGACCGTTCCGGCTATCTGGCTGAAATCAACGCAAGGGAAGTCGGCGATACGGCGGTTGAACTCGGCGCCGGTAGGTTGAAGAAAGACGACCCCATCGATCATGCCGTGGGGATCGTCGTCCACCGTAAAGTGGGCGAACGGGTCGAGCGGGGAGAACCGCTTTTCACCATCCACGCCAATGACCGCGACAGGCTGGAGCGGGCAAAGGAAAGATTGACGGCTGCCCATCGGTGGAGCAGCGAGCCGTGCCCCGAGCTGCCTTTATTCTACGACGTGGTCAGCCAGTGATTGCCCGGCGGATTGTTGATTTTTACCGGTTTTCGTGGCATAATTCGCATACACCTCACAAAGCAATGATGGAAACGAGTACGCCTGGATAACTCTGACAGCGAACCCGGGTGGGTGCGAGCCGGGGCAGATCGATAGGCGGAAAATCCTTCCGGAGCTGCAAACTGAACGCGGAATGGGCCGTCAGTAGGGGCGCCGGTTACGCCAGCCGTTAGCAAAGGCGCAGGTATTAACCCTTCGATGGAGCGTACCTGGTAAGTGTCTGCCGCAGGCAGGAAACAGGGTGGTACCGCGGGAATCCTTCTCGTCCCTGTAAGGGGAGAGGGGTTTTGTTTTTAAACCGCCTGACGCCCGACCAAGACCGCTTTGAGGAGAAAGAATGTTTCGACCTGTTTCACCCAAATTGAATGTCGTCTTGATGGAAGAAAGCATCCTGCGTTTCTGGAATTCTCATCGAATTTTCAAGAAATCTCTCCAGCAGCGCGAAGGCGGTCCTGAATACGTTTTTTATGAAGGCCCGCCGACGGCGAACGGGAAACCCGGCGTGCACCACGTCCTGGCGCGGGTATTCAAGGACATTTTCCCCCGCTATCGGACAATGCGCGGGTATCATGTCAGCCGGCGGGGCGGCTGGGATACTCATGGATTGCCGGTGGAGATTGAGGTCGAAAAGAAACTGGGCTTTACCAACAAGCAGCAGATCGAAGATTTCGGCATCGCCAAATTCAACGAGCTGTGCCGCGAGTCCGCCTTCACTTATATCCAGGAATGGGAAAAACTGACCGACCGTATTGGCTACTGGGTCGATCTGGAGACGGCTTACATTACATACAAAAACGAGTATATCGAATCGATCTGGTGGATATTGCAGCAATTCTGGAAGAGAGAGCTGCTCTACCAGGGCTTTAAGGTTGTCCCCTATTGCCCGCGCTGCGGCACGCCGCTCAGCGACCACGAAGTGGCACAAGGCTACGAAGAAGCGGTGGACCCCTCAGTTTTCGTGCGGCTGCCCCTGGCTGACGAGCCAGGAACTTCGCTGCTGGTATGGACGACAACGCCCTGGACACTGCCGGCGAACGTGGCGGTGGCCGCCCATCCGGATGTCGAATACGTCAAGGTGGAGCGGGATTTGCCCGAGGGTGGCAGCGAGAAGCTGATTCTGGCAGAGGCGCTGCTTGGGAAAGTCTTCGAGAACGACCCGGTACGGGTGATCGACCGGTTCAAAGGGAAGGCGCTCAGAGGAAAACGTTACCAGCCTCTCTTCACTTTCGTCCCTGTCGATAAGCCCGCCCATTACGTGGTGCTCGAGGAATATGTCACGACCGAAGACGGCACCGGACTAGTTCACATCGCTCCGGCGTTCGGTGCGGAAGATATGAACGCCGCGCTAGAATATAATCTGCCGATCCTGATGACCGTCGCCCCAGATGGGACTTTCATCCAGGGTGTGCGCCCGTGGGCAGGCAAGTTTGTCAAGGATGCCGACCCCTACATCACAGAGGATCTTCGCACCCGCGGACTGCTGCTGCGCGCGGAAACATACACTCACACCTATCCGTTCTGCTGGCGCTGCGACACGCCGCTGCTCTATTATGCCCGCCCAACCTGGTACATCCGCACCAGCCAGTACAAGGATCGGCTGGTCGCGTTAAACAAGACCATCAACTGGTACCCTGACCATATTAAGAACGGGCGCTTTGGCAACTGGCTGGAAAACAACATCGACTGGGCACTCGGCCGCGAACGCTACTGGGGAACCCCGCTGCCTGTCTGGGAGTGTGAGGACTGCCACTTCCAGGAGTGCCTCGGCTCGCGGGCTGAGCTTTCGGCGAGAGCGGGTAAGGATCTCTCCCGGTTGGACCTTCACCGCCCCTATGTGGATGAGATCACGTATCCATGCGGTGAGTGCGGCGGGAAAATGAAACGCGTGCCTGAACTAATCGATGTTTGGTTCGATTCCGGATCCATGCCTTACGCGCAGTGGCATTATCCCTTTGAGAACCAGGAAGAATTCAAGCGGCAATATCCCGCCGATTATATCTGCGAGGCGGTCGATCAGACCCGCGGTTGGTTCTACTCTCTGCATGCTATCAGCACTCTGCTCTTCGATCAGATCTGCTTCAAGAACGTGATCTGTCTGGGTTTGATCCTGGACGGGGAAGGGCAGAAAATGTCCAAATCGCGGGGGAATATCACCGAACCCTGGGAGGTGATCCATCAGAGCGGCGCGGACGCGATGCGCTGGTATATGCTGACCTCCAGTCCGCCCGGGCAGGAGCGCCGTTTTTCGATCGACCTGGTCGCTGAGGTGGTTCGCAATTTTACTCTTACCCTGTGGAACACCTATTCCTTCTTTGTCACCTACGCCAACCTGGACGGTTGGAAGCCCGAACCGGACGTGACGCCGGAGTACAGCGACCTTGACCGTTGGCTGCGCTCGACGCTCCACGCGCTGATCCGAGATGTGACCGAAGCGATGGAGAACTACGACGTGCTTGGCGCGACCCGCCCGATCGAGACCTTCGTAGACCAGCTTTCCAACTGGTATCTGCGCCGCTCCCGGCGGCGTTTCTGGAAGAGCGAATCGGACGCGGATAAGCAGGCTGCGTACGCAACCCTCTACGAGGCGCTGGTCGCGGTCAGCAAGCTTCTCGCCCCTTCGATGCCATTTATGGCGGATGAGCTGTATCAAAATCTGGTGCGCGAGGTCGATGGCGGCGCGCCAGAATCAGTTCATCTGGCGGATTGGCCCGGCTACGATCCGGCGGTGATCGACGACAAGCTCAACCGCGAAATGAGCCTGGTGATGAAACTGGCCTCCGTGGGCCATGCCGCCCGCAACAAGGCCAATCGCAAAGTGCGCCAGCCGCTCGCTGAAGCAGCCTTCTCCGTGGGCAACGCAGAAGAAATGCGCGTTGTGGAAGCGTACGCTGAGCTGCTCAAGGATGAGCTGAACGTCAAGCGGGTGCGCGCATTGGACACCACCAGTGAGGCGGTGGCCTACTCGCTCAATCCGTTGCCCAAACAGCTCGGACAAAAGTACGGCAGCCGCTTCCCAGCGGTGCGCCAGGCGCTCCTGGGTTTGAACGCTGAACTGGCGGCCCGCGCCTTGCTGGACGGTCACCCGGTAGAGGTGAACGTTGATGGCGAAGTATTTTCGATCCTGCCCGATGAAGTCGAAGTCCGGGCTCAGGCGCGGGAGGGATACGCAGTCGCGTCGGAAGGACCGTACCTTGCCGCGCTGGTTACCGATCTGACCCCCGATCTGGTCAAGGAGGGTTTGGCGCGCGAGTTTATCCGCCGGGTGCAAGATTTGCGTAAGCAGGCTGATCTGGAAATTTCTGACCGCATCCACCTGTACGTTCTGGCCAGCCCGGGCCTGGAGCGAGCAATTGATGAGTTCCGAGGGTATATTATGGGTGAGACGCTGGCGCTTGAAATCCTCTTCACGTCTGCCCCGGAAGGAGCGGCGGTCGGCAGCGCCAGCTTTGACGGCGAGAATGTGACTTTCGGACTGAAAAAAGCAGGGTAAGGACCCGCCAGGCTGTTTGCCAAGATCATCCTGACTGCGCACAGTACGCAGACTGTGCGCGGCGGCCGTTTGGCGGTCAGGGGTTGTCCATGAAATAGGGTAAAATTGGCTATGGTCGGGCTGTGGAGGCTGGATTGACAAATCGATTGCGAAAATATATCTGTCTGGCGCTGCTCTCACTACCGCTGATCGGATTGGATCAATATACCAAGGCGGTTGTCCGCCAAAACCTGGCAATCGGCGAGACATGGGTGCCCTGGGCGTGGTTAGAGCCTTACGCACGGATCGTGCACTGGCACAATACAGGAGTCGCCTTTGGGATGTTTCAGAACGCCTCGGGCATCGTCGCAGTCCTGACCACGCTGGTCGCGCTGGCGATCCTTTATTATTTCCCAAGAGTGCCGGATCAGGATTGGACCCTGCGGATTGCCATGGGGCTGCAGTTTACGGGGGCTGTCGGCAACCTGATTGACCGCTTCACTATCGGCCATGTGACCGATTTTATATCGGTGGGGAATTTTCCCGTATTCAATATCGCCGACTCCTGTATTACGATCGGGACCGTCGTTTTGATACTGGGAGTCTGGATCCAGGAACAGCGAGAAAAAGCCAGGAAATCCAAAGAAATGGATGCCCCGCCCCCCGGCAAGGACGCCTCCGAGCATTTTGAAATTCAATGAGCACTGAAACAGGGAACTATGTTTTCACCGTTGCAGAAAACGGGCGGCTCGATAAAACCCTGGTCAGCCGATTTCCGGACCAGTCCCGCTCGCGCCTGCAAAATTTGATCCGCGACGGGTTTGTGCGGGTCAACTCGGCCCCCGTCCAGAAGACTGGCTACCATCTCCAGCCAGGTGACCGGGTGCAGATCGAGATACCGCCGCCTGCCCCCGCCGAGCTCACTCCCGAAGAAATCCCTCTGGACATCCTTTTTGAGAATACAGACGTCCTGGTGATCAACAAGCCTGCCGGGATGGTCGTCCACCCGGCTGCCGGACATGCCAGCCGGACGCTTGCTCACGCGGTTCTGGGTCATGCGTCAAAACTGGAAGGCGTCGGCGGGGAGCGGCGCTCCGGCATCGTTCACCGGCTGGATAAGGAAACCTCAGGCGTTATTCTGGTGGCGAAAAACGACCGCGCTCACCGCTGGCTGCAGGAGCAATTCAGGCTTCGCAAGGTTCAAAAAATCTATCTCGCCCTGGTTGACGGGCACCCGCCTACTCCTCAGGGCAGGGTCGAAGCGCCCATTGCCCGCGACCCGGCTCACCGCAAGAAGATGGCAGTCGTGCCTGCTGGACAGGGTAGAGATGCGGCGACCGAGTACCGGGTGATCGAGCATTTCCGCGAACACGATCTGGTCGAAGCCCGCCCGCTGACCGGCAGGACCCATCAAATACGACTTCATCTGGCGTTCATCGGCTGTCCCGTGACGGGCGATACGGTCTATGGAAGACGCAGACCGAGCCTGCCGATTCAACGTCACTTTTTGCACGCTGCCCGCCTGACCATCTGCCTGCCGGGAGAGAACCGTCCGCATACTTTTGCAGCCCCATTACCCGGCGATCTCGAGCGGATCTTAGAATCGCTCCGACCGCGCTAAATCCATTGACATAGGACACCTGATATGACGAATCAACTCATCGATCTGCGCTCCGATACGGTCAGTCTGCCGACGCCTGCCATGCGCGAAGCCATGTACCGCGCCGAGGTCGGCGATGATGTTTATGGAGAAGACCCCACTGTCAACCGGCTTGAAGCGATGGCGGCTGAACGGATGGGCAAGGAGGCCAGTTTATTCGTACCTTCGGGAACCATGGGCAACCTTACGGCGGTATTAACCCATTGCCAGCGGGGTGACGAGGCGCTGATGGGACACCTGGGGCATACATTCTTATTCGAGGTCGGCGGGATATCGGCATTGGGAGGGGTTTTCGCCCATACATTACCCAACCAGCCCGATGGCAGCCTGCGCCTGGATGATATCCGCGGCGCGATTCGCGGCAAGGATGATCACGAGCCGGCCACCCGCCTGTTGATCCTTGAAAACACCCATAACCGCTGCGGGGGAGTTGTCCTAACCGCAGAATACACCCGTGCGGCGGGTGAACTGGTCCACGCCCAGGGATTGAAATTGCATTTGGACGGCGCACGGATCTTCAACGCCGCAGCCGCCCTGCAGATTCCGGCCAGCGAATTGGCCAAACCTGCCGATTCAGTCACCTTCTGCCTGAGCAAATCGCTCTGCGCGCCGGTGGGATCGGTGTTGTGCGGATCCGCCGAGTTCATCGCCCGGGCCCGGAAAATTCGCAAACAGCTGGGCGGAGGGATGCGCCAGGCGGGAATCCTTGCCGCGGCGGGGATCGTCGCCCTCGAAACGATGGTAGACCGTCTGGTGGAGGATCACACGCGCGCCCAGCGTCTGGCTGAGGGTCTGTGCCAGCTCGGCGGGCTGGAACTGACTTTCGGCATGCCGGCGACCAATATGGTCTTTATCTCCCTAGCGGATTCGGTGAAGAAATCCGCGGCCGAAATCGCCGGGCACCTGCGCCAGAAGGGAATCAGGATAGGTGTGGTCTCAGCACGCGGCTTTCGGATGGTGACCCATTACTGGATTGACGATCAGGCGGTTGAGCAGACGATTGAGGCTTTTGCTGAATCCCTTACGCAGAGCGCATAACCCTGCTGGAAAACGCTGAAAGTGACGGAACAGTATAAAGGTGTGCGAATCTGATATAATCCTGATGAGGGCCGATTCAGAGCAGACTACGGGCCAGCCGTATTTCGTATAGCTGCTGCATCCCTTTCTTGTTTTTTTCTCAAGCTGCATCCGCTGAATTCCTTCATGCGGAGAAGGTTTGCGCCGGTTCGTTACCCATCATGATCATTCCAGCATAAACCCATTGGAGGGCAATTTGAGCGAATGGCTAACCATGGAACAAATCGATGAAGCGGCCGATGCCATCACCAGCCGGATCAGCGTTAAGCCGAAAGTTGGGCTCATCCTGGGATCCGGCCTTGGCAATCTGGCCGAACTGGTTGAAGACGCGGCGGTCATACCTTACAAAGAGATCCCCCATTGGCCTCTTTCGACCATACCCGGTCACGCCGGGTTTTTACGGATCGGCAGGCTGGAAGGCAAGCCGGTGATGGTTATGCAGGGACGATCCCATTATTACGAGGGTTATCCGATCGGGCGCATCACGCTACCTGTTCGGGTGATGCAGCGGATGGGCATCGGTCAATTAATCATCACCAATGCAGCCGGAGCGATCAACCCCGAATACAATCCCGGGGATGTGATGATGATCACCGATCATATCAATCTAGTTGGTATGGCAGGCCAAAATCCGCTGCGCGGCCCCAATCTGGATCAATTTGGCGAGCGTTTTCCAGACATGAGCCAGGCCTACGATCGGCAGCTGATGGGGATCTGCCGCTCGGTGGCCGAGAAAGAGAATATTCACCTCCGAGAAGGAGTTTATGTCTGGCTTTCCGGCCCTTCGTTTGAAAGCCCGGCGGATTTACGGTTCTTGCGCGTCATCGGCGCCGATGCGGTGGGTATGTCAACGGTCCCTGAGGTGATTGTCGCCAGACACGGGCGAACCCGCGTATTGGGTCTGTCAGGGATCAGTAACAAGGCAAACCTGGATGGAAGCACCGAAACCAGCCATCAGGAAGTACTGGAAGCGGGCAAATTGCTTGTGCCTAAACTAACCACCCTGATTCTTGGGACATTGCGGCAGATAGAGAATTGATCTCGATTGTATAATAACAGCGCCCTGCATTAACGAAAACCTTGCAGATCTACGGGGTGCAACATAGATGGATGAAATCCTTCGGTTTTTAAAGAACGCTGAGCCTTGGATCTACGGACTTCTTGCGCTGGCGGGTTTGCTAACCCTGCGCCGCTTGATCAAATCCTGGCAGGAAATGCAGACATCTGTTTTCGGCTTGGAGAAGGAAAACGCCCAGCGCCGATTTACCGGTTCTTTAACGATATTCATCTTATTATTTATGCTTGGCATGGCAGAATTTGCGATCGCTTCGATTGTGTTTCCCGAATTCCCTCGGGCGCAGAGCCTGGCAACACCGACGATCGAACTGCTGACAACCCCAACTGCGGTGGTCCAGGCGGAAGTTCTCTCGACCGATACCCCGGAGGAGCCGGCGGTCATTGAGCTGCCTCTGGAAGAAGGCTGTATTGCGGGTCAGATCGAATGGATTTATCCGACATCCGGCGCGGAATTAAAAGGTGAGGTCGTATTGCTCGGTACGGTCAGCGTGCCCAATCTGGGATTTTACAAATATGAGTACAATCAGAGCGGAACAAATACATGGGTGACCATCGCTGCCGGCGACAGGCCCATCATCAACCAGCCGCTGGGCGGCGAAGGCAGCGGTCAGTGGGATACCAGCCAGCTTGTTCCCGGAGATTATCTGCTCCGGCTGGTCGTTACCGATAATGTCAATAATGTGTTCCCTGCCTGCGTGATACCGGTAAGAATAGTCGCACCTTGAGGAGATTTCCATGCCTGAAATCGAAGTTCGTCCAGCTCTCACTACCGATTATGAGCATTTATTCAATATCGAACTGTCCAATCAAACCGAATACGTCTGGCAGATGGACCGCCTGGTTGAGGAGGGTCAGATCACGATTGGTTTTCGTGAAGTGAGACTTCCGCGAGCGATTCTGGTGGAACACCCTCATCCCGAAGATTCGCTGGTGAAGACCGCTCAGAAAGCCAGCGGAGTGCTGGCGGCGGTCTTGCAGGGCGTGCCGGTTGGATATATCATACTGGATGAAAGTATGGTGCCTTCCGGGGTCTGGATTCGAAACCTGGCAGTGGCTGAGCAGCACCGCCGCCAGGGGATTGGGTCCGCGCTGTTGATCTCTGCTCAGGAATGGGCGAGCCGGCGCAGGTTGAGAAAAATATTTCTGGAGACTCAATCGAAAAATTACCCGGCGATCCGTTTGGCGCTCAAGCTGGGTTTCGAATTGAGCGGTTATAATGACCGTTACTATGCGAATCAGGATATCGCTTTGTTTTTTTCCAGGCTGCTGCGGTAAGCCTGTCCAAACACTGGCGCGAAGTTCAGGGTAGAAAACGTTGGTTTCATTTCTCATCACAATAAACCAAATCTTGATGGCAGGAGTGGCGATCACCGCCCTGGCCCTGCTGTTGTATTCGCTTTCCTTCAACCTGCGCGAGCGGGTGGCCCGCCACCTTGGCTTCGCCCCCGATCGCTTCGACGCCGAGGTGGCCGAGCGCCGGCAGCGGGTCTCGTCCATCTATGCGACGCTCGGCGGTGGCGAGGTGGCACCCGA
>FWPV01017142.1_pt1 | contig 10084 bp, 9 predicted proteins | sample 2228371 | NCBI WGS metagenome assembly FWPV01 (sample SAMEA103939776, study PRJEB20133) | metagenome
GGGGCAGGAGGGAAGCGGCTTCCTCCTCACCCGCATCGCGGGGGAGGTGGCGCGGCGCGGATACGCGACGTGACGGAGGGGGCGCTCTTGCGTCCCCCATGGGCCCAAAGCCGAAATCGACCCGCCGCCAGAAAGCGCCCCCTCGCATCGCCGCCACCCGCCCTTGTCGCTCTCGGTGAAAGCTCGCCCCCTAAGGCGGAAATGACGGCGTTCAAGGGTGGTATAGCCAAGCGATGACCACCGTCCCCGCCCTCCCTCAGCTCATCCTGCTCCCCGGCCTGCTGAACGACGCCGAGCTGTGGCGCGATCAGATCAGCGGGCTTGCCGACGTCGCACGGCCCTGGGTTCCAGATCTCACACCCTACGCCACGATCCGCGACATGGCCGAGCACGTGCTGGAGCACGCCGAGCCGACCTTCGCCGTCGCCGGCTTCTCGATGGGCGGCTATGTGGCCCAGGAGATCGCCAGGATCGCCCCGCAGCGCATCGAGCGCCTGGCCCTGCTGAACACCTCGATCCGGGTCGACACGCCCGAGCGCGCCGCCCAGCGCCGAGCGCTGAACAAGGCCGCGGCCAAGGGCGGAACGTTCCTGGGAATCGGCCAGGCGATCATGAAGAGCTATATCGACGCCTCGCGCCTCGACGATGTCGAGCTGACCACCCGTATCGTCGAGATGACCCAGCGCCTGGGCCGCGATGTGTTCCTGCGCCAGAACAGCCTGGAGCGCGAAGACGGCGAAGCTGCGCTGCGCGCCCTGCGGGTCCCGCTCGTCGTCATCGTCGGCGAGAACGACCAGATCACGCCGGCGACGGGACATCGAGAAATGGCGGCGGCCATCGGCTGCTCGCACCTGGTGGTGATCCCCAATGCGGGGCACATGACGCCGATGGAGGCGCCCGGCCCCGTCAACGGCGCCCTACGCCACTGGCTCGCCAGGCCAGCCGGACATCGCTAGAGCCTTTAGCCTGAAATCCGAATCGATTTCAGGCGTTAAAAAGGCTCTAAATCATATACTTGGAGCGTAAGAATAGCCGAAACCGGCTCCCACTTTCGGCCTCACGCTCTTGCGCCGTCAGGCCGCGCGACCAGCCTCTTCGGCGCTCATGAACCCCATGAGCGCGTCAATCCGCTTGACCAGTTCGGCGCGCGCGCCCGAGCCCGCCATATCGGTCTGGGTGCAGGCCGTCAGAGCCTCGGCGGCCTGGATCAAGCGCGGCTCCTTCACGGCCTCGCCCACACGCCGCAGTTCCAGCGCTTGAGCCGCCAGGGCGCGCCGGGCTTGCGCCGGATCGCTGTCCAGGGCCTGGGCGGCCGACTTCACGATACGCAGGGCCTGAGAAAGACGTGCTGCGGGCGTATTGGCGGCGTCGGCCTTGCGCTTGCGCGGCCCCTTGTAGTCGGCCGAGTTGAAACGGCGACGATCGGGGCCGACATAGGCGACGGCCTCGATCCAGTCGCGCGGCTTCAATGTCACCGCCTCAAGACGGCGCTCGAGATCCTTGAGGTTGAAGGGCTTGCGCATGAACTCGTGCACGCCGGCGTCCCGCGCGCCGAAGATGGCCTCGGCCGTCGCTTCGCTGGTGCACATGATCACCGGCGCCTCGCGACAGGCCAGATCACTGCGACGCAGCTTCCGGGTGAACGCCAGTCCATCGACGCCGGAGCTTCCGTGTTCGACGAAGATGAGCTGCGGGTCGGTCGCGCGCGCCATCGCATAGCCCTTCTCAGCGGTCGGGGCTGAGAAGATCTGAACGCCGCCCAGAGGCCGAAGATGCTCGGTCAGCAGGCGCGCGGTCGCGGGGTTAGGGTCAACGACCATCACCCTCTGGACCTTCGCAGCCACGCGCTGGATTGTACGGATATTGCCGTCAAACACAGAGAACATTCCCTTTCCTAGGGGGTAGCCTTAACTTCGGAATGTAAATATCCACTTATCGACCGCACGCAGGATCTGAGATGTGCGCACCTCAGTCGGCTATAGGCACCGCTAGACCCGCTTCAAAGTCCATCAGGATGTCGATGCCCTCATCGATGTCGACTGCCAGGGGCTCACCAACCGGAAAGCGGTAACGCCAATAGCTGGAAATGTGAGAGATCACCCCCACGCGCTCACCCAATGACAGGAACATCTCGGGGGCGTTCAACAGAAAGTCGCGGAATGCGATCGGACGGCCGTTGTCGATCAGATCCTCGAACGCGTTGTCGTAGACCTTCAGCGTGCGCATGATCGCCGCGCGCTCGACGAGGATCCCGCCCTGCAGTCGACGTCGGCTATCGTCCACAAACTTGGCGGTTTCTGCGTCCTTGTTACCAGTCACCACAAGGCGTCCGATCTCCTGCCCGACCTCGGCGAGATCGGACCAGAGCTTGGTCAGCATCCACTTATAGTAGAGAAAGCCCTTCCAGCTGAAGACGCCCTCCTTGAAGCTCTCGCCCTCCATGACCAGGGTGGCGCGCAGCGGCTCCAGGCGCCCATCGATATCGGAAGAGAGGAGCGCTTCGACCAGGCGCGCCGCGTGGGCGCGACCCACGCCCCCGGAGCCCCGGTAGGCCAGCTCGATCAGCTGGGCGATCTCCTGGGTCACAAAGCTTTGCATGTTCTCGTAGTCGGCCGCCGACAGCGAGAAGTAGCAGTTGGCCACGAAGACGCCGTGGCGGCGCAAGTGCTCGCGCAGCAGGAAAGGGTCCAGCGACGGCAGCATGTCGATCAGTCGCAGCGTCGCCAGGTCCCGGCTCATGTCGCCCGAAGCGTTGCAGGCCTCGACGACCAGATCGATCCAGCCGCGTTGGCCAACAAACAGCGACTGTCCGCCAAGACCAAGGTCCGTGCGATCGAACGGAATAATGATCTTGGTCGCCGTCGGCCGCGCGTCGTCAAACAGGTAAATGTCGTCATGACGCAAGCGGTGCTTGAGCACGATGGCGGTGTTGAGCAGGCGATTACGAAACAGCGGCGCCTCGGCGTACTCGGGGCGACGGGCGCTGTCGGCCTCCACGGCAAGAAGGTTGAGAACACGACTGGTCGAGGCGGTGCGCTCCAGGGCCCGCAAGCTTCGCATCATGCGATCGGCCTTGTTAAGCTTGAGCCGGCGAGTTCGCGCTAGAGCGGACAAGGTATCCCCCAGGAAAGACAGATCTTCATGGAACGATGCTCGCTAACAAACCCTAACCTGAGCGACATCAACCCAACCCCCTCAACCTAGGGGGCGGCTAGCGCAGCAGCCTGCCGAGCTGACGCGATTGGCGAGGCGCTCAGACGCAGGTTCGCCACCGTTGCCAAGAGCCCCGCAGGCTGCACGGGCTTGGGGTGGGCGTCATCAAAGCCTTGAGCCATCAGACGCTCGGCGTCGCCCGCCATCGCGTCGGCGGTCAGGGCCACGACGGGAAGGTCGCTGCGTCCAGCCTCGCCGCAGCGGATACGGCGTACCGCCTCCACCCCGTCCATCCCTGGCATGTGGACGTCCATGAGCACGACGTCGAAGTCCTCGATGCGCAGTCGCGCCAGCGCGGCATGACCGTCGTTAGCGACCGCCACGGCGGCGCCGACGGCTTCCAAGATCGCGCGCGCGACCATCTGGTTGACCAGATTGTCGTCGACGACGAGTACGCGTGCGCCTTCAAGCTCGGGGGCTGCGAGATGAGCCGCCGGCGCGACAGGCGCGGCGGTGGCGGGCAAGCGCAAGCGCGCGGTGAAGGTGGAGCCCACGCCCGGCTCGCTGGACACCAGGATCTCCCCCTCCATCAGTTCGGCTAGCTGACGGCAGATGGAAAGTCCAAGCCCACTGCCGCCGAAGCGGCGCGCGATGGACGAGTCGCCTTGGGCGAAGGGTGTGAAGGCGCGCTCGATCTGCTCGGCGCTCATCCCCATCCCGGTATCGCTGACCGAGACGCTGACGCGCTCTTGATCATCGGCCGAGAGCCGGATGACCACACGACCCGCGCCCGTGAACTTCACGGCGTTAGACACAAGGTTCATCAGGATCTGGCGCACGCGCGCAGCGTCCCCGGCTACGAAAGGCGGTGTGCTGGGTGCGACTTCGAGAACCAGATCGAGGCCCTTCAAGCGAGCGCTCTCGCTCCACACCGCGCGGGTCTGAAGCGCGAGCTTGCGGATATCGAAGGGCGCGACCTCGAGGGTCAGCTTGCCGGCCTCGATCTTGGAGAGATCAAGAATGTCATTGAGGATCGCCATCAGGCCATGGCCTGACTCCTCGATCATTTCCAGATACCCGGCCTGCTGGGCGTCCAGCGGAGTGCCACGCAGCGCATGGGCCAGGCCCAGGACGCCGTTCATCGGCGTGCGCAGCTCATGGCTCATCATCGCCAGGAAGGTCGACTTGGCCTGGCTGGCCTCCAGCGCCTTGGCCTCGGCCTCTTCGCGCGCCCTGGCCGACTCCCGCATGGTCCGAACCGCGTCGACCACGTAGCCGACCAGACCCGCCAGGAAAACCAAAGACGTCACGCGGTCCCAAAGGCTGAACAGTGGCGCGACTAACGGGAGGGCGACCAGGGCGGCGACCGGCCAGATCGTCAAGGAAAGCATCGCCGAGGGGCTGCTAACGGCGTACCGCATGCCCTCGACCACCATGCCGAACAGGATCAGGATGCCCGCATAGCGCATCCCGCCCGGCCCGTTGAGGACGCACAGGATCGCCATCACCGCCCAGACGAGCGCAAAGGCGGATGGCGCCACCAAGCGCAGCCAGCGCATGCGGGTGACATCGCCGGTCGGCTTGAAGGTCATCTGCAGGTAGGTGACCCAGCCTTCGCAGGCCAGGATCGCAAGAGCCCAGACCAGGCAAGCCGTCCAGCCGAAATGGAAGGCCAGCAGACCCGCAATCAACCCGCTGGCGCCCAGGCGCGCGACTCGGCTGCGACGGCTCATGACAAGCATCGCGCCTTCCACGCCGTCGTCCAACAACGCCTTCAGCCCCACCCGGCCGCCCTTTCGCGGTTTCTTTGCCCGCGAAGCTTCGGCGGTCTAGGTTCACAACCGTTTACCGTGCGCGCAAAAAAGCACGATTTTTAGGCGTTCATTCCCGGAACGGGCGCGCGCGCGGTACGGTCAACCCTGGAAGGGGTCGCGCATCAGGATGGTGTCATCCCGCTCGGGACTGGTCGACAGCAGCGCCACCGGCGCGCCGATCAGCTCCTCGACGCGGCGCACATACTTGATGGCGTTGGCGTTGAGATCCTTGAACGAGCGGGCCCCGGCGGTGCTCTCCATCCAGCCCTCGATTTCCTCGTAGACCGGCGTGGCGGCGGCCTGGTCTCGCAGGCCGGCCGGCAGGTAGTCGACGACCCTATCGCCGATCTTGTAGCCGACGCAGATCTTCAGGGTTTTCAGCCCGTCCAGCACGTCGAGCTTGGTAAGGGCCACGCCGTGGATGCCGTTGATGGCCACCGACGCTGCGGCGGAGGCCGACGCTGTGCCGCCCGCGGCGACGGCCGCCGCCACGCCGCCCGCGTCCGCCGACCTCGCGGCCGACCGTCGACAGGTGCTTGCCGACCTCGTCGAACAGCTCGGCCGGGAACGGGCCTTCACCGACGCGGGTGGTGTAGGCCTTGACGATGCCCAGGACAAAGCCGGTCGCCGACGGGCCCATGCCCGAACCGGCCGAGGCCTGGCCCGCCGCCGTGTTGGACGAGGTGACAAACGGATAGGTGCCGTGGTCGACATCCAACAGCGAGCCTTGCGCGCCCTCGAACAGAATGCGGCGGCCAGCCTTGTAGGCCTGATCGAGCACGCGCCAAGCCGGCTGAGCATAGGCCAGGATACGCGGCGCAAGTTCCATCAGGGCGTCGAACAGTTCCTGCGCGCTGGCCTCAGGCAGGCCAAGCCCCCGGCGCAGGGCGCCGTGGTGGGCCAGCAGGCGATCGATCTTCGGCTTCAGCGCTTCGGGATCGGCGAGATCTGCGACGCGGATGGCCCGGCGGCCCACCTTGTCCTCATAGGCCGGGCCGATGCCCCGGCCCGTGGTGCCGATCTTCTGGGTCGAGGCGGCTTCACGCGCCTGGTCCAGGTCGCGGTGCAGCGGCAGGATCAGGCAGGCGTTGTCGGCCAGGATCAGCAGGTCGGGCGTGATGGCCACGCCCTGGTCGGCGATCTTGTCGATCTCGCTCAGCAGATGCCAGGGATCGACCACGACGCCGTTACCGATAACCGAGGTCTTGCCCTGCACCACGCCCGACGGCAGCAGGGCCAGCTTGTAGACCTTGCCGTCCACCACCAGCGTATGGCCGGCGTTGTGGCCGCCCTGGAAGCGCACGACGACATCGGCTCGGTTGCTAAGCCAGTCGACGATCTTGCCCTTGCCCTCGTCGCCCCACTGGGCGCCGACAACGGTCACGTTAGCCATGGTTTGGGTACGCCTTGTCGCCTGCCGAGTGACGCCGCAGGGTCCTTCGACAGGACTCGACCCCGGACGTGGTCTCAATTTTGGGCGGCGCCGCGCGGACCGTCAAACAGGCCCTTCGCGAAGTCAGAAGGCGTAAACCAGCCGAACCCCCGCGTCGTCAAGCCCTTGGTTCTTGCCTTGGTGGAAGATCTGGCCGTTCGACAGGTGGGTGTACGACAGCTCGACCGACACCTTGTCGTTGACCTGATAGCCCAGGGCCAGCTCGGGCTCGAACAGCACCTTCGAGCCGAAATCGATACGGTTGTAATAGAGCCAGGTGCGGCGGTCACGCTCCTCGGGCGTCAGGTTCGGCGCATTGGCGGGCGGCAGGCCGGCCTTGCCGTCGGTATAGGCCAGACCCATGCCGGGGCGCAGGTAGAAGCCGCCCGGCTGACCCAGCTCGACCTTCCAGTTGAAGCCGACGGCGGCGAAGTTCGAGGTGTTGTTGGTGTTGATCGACACCATGGCGTGAACCTGGGGCTTGCCCAGCCAGTCCAAGCGCTCGATGCGGTCGGTGCGATAGCCCAGATGAATGTCGGCGCCGCCTTCGCGGCCCGCGGCGCCCAAACCAACGGCGTTGCCGATGAAGGTGACGTCGTGCTTGTAGACACCGACAAAGGCCTCACCCGCCAGCGCGGGGCTCGCGCATCCGAGCGCGGCGCCGGCAAGCGTCAATGAGGCCACGACGGCGGAAGTGGCGGTCTTCATAAAGTCGTCCTGAACAGCTTAGCCCCCGCCCCAATATGGCGTTAACGGCAGTGGTCGGAAAGGGTTTCGATCGAAGCGTCGCCACGCTAGCCTAAACCTATGACTGTCTCTCTGACCGACATCCAAGCCGCCGCCGCTCGCCTGAAGGGCCTCGCCGTCGAGACGCCGCTGATCGAGAGTCCAGCGCTCAATGAGCGATTAGGCGGGCGAATTCTCCTGAAGCCCGAGACCTTGCAGCGCGCAGGCGCGTTCAAGTTTCGCGGCGCCTATAACCGCCTGAGCCAACTGAGCGAGGCTGAAAAGGCGCGGGGCGTCGTGGCGTTCTCGTCAGGCAACCACGCCCAGGGCGTAGCGCTGGCGGCCGAGCTCTTGGGCGTGCCGGCCCTGATCGTGATGCCTTCCGATTCGCCGAGCGTGAAGGTCGAGGGCACGCGCGGCTACGGCGCGGACATCCGCTTCTACGACCGTTTCACCGAGGATCGGATCGCCATCGCCGACCAGATCGCGGCCGAGCGCGGCTGCGTGGTGGTGCCGTCCTACGACGATCCTCACATCATCGCCGGCCAGGGCACGGTGGGCCTGGAGATCGTCGCCCAGGCCGCCGCGCTGGGCGCGACTCTGGACAGCCTGATCTGCTGCGTCGGCGGCGGCGGCCTGATCGCCGGAACATCGACGGCGGTGAAGGCCCTGTCGCCATCCACCGACATCTGGGGCGTGGAGCCCGTCGGCTTCGACGAGACGCGGCGCTCGCTGGAAAGCGGCCGCCGCGAGACGATCGATAAGGACGCTCGTTCCATCTGCGACGCGCTGCTGACCCCGATCCCCGGCGACCTGACCTGGCCGATCAACCAAAAGAACCTCGCCGGAGCCGTGGCGGTCACCGACGCCGAGGTGGCCGAGGCGATGCGCTACGCCTTCTCGACCCTGAAGCTGGTCGTCGAGCCGGGCGGCTGTGTCGCCCTGACGGCGGCGCTGACGGGCAAGGTCGACGTGGCGGGCAAGACCGTGGCGATCGTGCTGTCGGGCGGCAATGTCGATCCGGGGTTGTTCGCGCAGGTCTTGAGGGGCGAGATTTAGCGCCCCCTCCGGCCCTCCGGGCCACCTCCCCCGTTGCACGGGGGAGGATGGAAATCCTCCTCACCCGCAAAGCGGGGGAGGTGGCGCGCGGCGTAGCCGCGTGACGGAGGGGGCGCTAGGGTCGCCAAAAAAAGAGGAAACCCATGAACCTGCCGCCTGCGACCGCCCTCCCCCAGACCCCGCTGCTCGTCATCGACCGCGCCGCGCTGGAGCGAAACCTCGCCCGGATGCAGGCGCTGTGCGATGCGGCCGGCGTGCGCCTGCGGGCCCACGGCAAGACCCACAAATGCTCGACGCTGGGCCGCCTGATCATCGAGGGCGGCGCGGTCGGCCTATGCTGCCAGACCGTCGGCGAGGCGGAGGCCTATGTCGCGGGCGGAATCCACGACGTGCTGGTCACCGCTCCCTCCCCGCCCTGGGGCGCGGCGCGGCTGGCGGCCTTGGCCAAGATCGGCGCGCGGGTCGGCGCTGTGGCTGACGACGAGCGCCAGATCGATCGGCTGTCGGACGCCGCCGTCGCCGCCGGCGTGACCCTGGACCTCGTGGTGGATCTCGATCTGGGCACCCATCGCGCCGGCGCCTATCCGCAGGACGCCCTGCGGCTGGCGCGCGCCGCCGACGCCGCGCCGGGCCTGCGTTTTGCCGGGCTCCAGGCCTATCTGGGGCATCTGCAGCACATGAACGACCTGGCCCTGCGCCGGTCCGCCGACGAAGCCGCCTTCGCCACCCTGAAGGCGCTGGTGGCCGAACTGACCGCCGCTGGTCTGCCCCCCCCCGTGGTCACCGGCGGCGGCACCGGCACCCATGCCTATGACCTGGCGTCGGGGGTCTATACCGAGCTGCAGGCCGGCTCATATGCGGTGATGGACGTCGAATACGACGCGTGCGGCGCGCCTGACGGAACGGCCTGGGGCTTTGAGCCGGCGATGGTCGTCGCTGCGACCGTGGTCTCGGCCAACCACAAGAGCCACGTCACCTGCGACGCCGGCTTCAAGGCCGTGTCGATGGACGGTCCGCCCGCACGGGTGGTGGCCGGCGCCGCGTCGGGCTCGCTGTGGCGGGCCATGGGCGACGAGCATGGCATGATCGCCCACCCGAGCCTGATCGACGTGCTGAAGGCCGGGGGGCGCGATCCGCTGGGCTTCGACAAGGCCGTCGCCGCCGCCGACGCCGATCCGGCCCGCGCCTGGCCGGCTGACGCGCCCAAGGTCGGCGACATCGTCTGGCTGCAACCGGGCCACTGCGACCCGAAGATCAACCTTTATGACGCCCTGCACGTGTGGGACGGCGAGACGCTGGAGCGGTGGCCGGTGGACGGGCGGCGGATGAGTAGTCGTTAAACCGGTCTCCCCGGCGAATGCCGGGGTCCAGATCGAGCCCGCAAGCGCCTCCGAAAATCGCGCTGTCTTTTGGCGCGAACACTCAAGATGCACCGGATGAATCTGGGCCCCGGCGTTCGCCGGGGAAGTCGGGCCTTTGGGTAGCGGTAACCCGCTTCCCCTTAGGGCAAGAGCGCTCTAGGGTCCGCGCCCAACGACAAGATTTGCTCCAAGAGGGCTTACCGATGAAACGCCTGCTGCTCGCCACTGTCCTGATCGCCGCGCCCATGCTGGCGCACGCCTCGGACGCGCCGAAGATCGACCCCGCCAAGCTGACCGCCCACATCAAGACGCTGTCCTCGGACGCCTTCGAAGGCCGCGGCCCGGCCACCGAGGGCGAAACCAAGACCGTCGCCTACATCTCCGAGCAGATGAAAGCGGTGGGCCTGGAGCCCGGCGGCGACCTGAAGGACGGCAAGCGCCTGTGGACGCAGGACGTGCCGCTCAGCAAGTTCGACATCGACGGCCCGGTTATGGCCCACGTGATGGTCGGCGCCGACCACATCATGCTCAGCCAGGGC
>FWPV01017143.1_pt1 | contig 10084 bp, 9 predicted proteins | sample 2228371 | NCBI WGS metagenome assembly FWPV01 (sample SAMEA103939776, study PRJEB20133) | metagenome
GGAATTAGCGACAATGACAGGTAAGATCATCTATTAGGATTCATAAGCATAATTATTACCTAAAATTTGAATTGGACTCGCTTTATCTGCAATTGACAAGCAAATGGTCAGATAGTATAATTTATCATAGAAGATACATTGAGTAACAAGTTTCAACAATTCATATTTGGCATTCTTGATAATGGGGATCTTATACATGCAATTAAGGGACAAGCTGTTAAAAGAGATTGAGAATTTAAGTGTGAGAGAATTAACTGAGGTATATAGCCTTGTCCTGGCTTTGAGGAGCAAGCAAAATATTGATAAGGTTTCCACTCACAGCCAGGGTTATCTTAAAGCTCGGAAAGCACTAAAAAATTACAAAGGTAAGCTCTCTGATGAAATTATAGCTGAACGCGAGGACCGGTTATGAATTTATTTTTTGATACATCAGCGCTGGTCAAATTCTTCTATGAAGAGATAGGAACAGTAGCGGTATCTGGACTAATCAACGACTCTCATAATCAGGTATGGATTTCCGAATTAACAATAATTGAGCTATTAAACGTTACGTATCGTCTTTATTGAGAACACCAGATTAATGAAGAAGAACATTAGGATTAAACACAGAGGCATTTCTGCATTAAGGTATTAATTATATTTTTAATCATGAATGTTACGAATTATACGAATTACACAAATTAAATAAATTATAATATTATAATATATATTCGTGTTATTCTTTTTATTCGTGATTAATTTTCTCTCCGTGAATCTGTGTTTATAAATTCTATATCAACTGACGTTAACTCTAGGAAGCTGGACAGCTTGTTCTTATGTATATGCGAAGCATATAAAATTAAATCATCTTGTATTGGATATAGAGAACAAGCTAGACAGCATGTTTTACTCAAAAATAGCATCGAGCCTACTCAAAAATAGCTGGTTATATCTTTACATTATTCCAGGCTTATACTTAATAGCAATTTGCGATAATAAAGATAATTTTCCCATGGAATGTCCGGAGGCATAGCATGATCACATCCAGGGACATAGCCACCTTCTCTCATTAAAGGAATTTTTTCCTCAACCATATCCTTGATAGCATTCTTGTTACTCGCCAGAATACGTTTATCCATACCGCCACCCATGATTAAATCTTTACCAAATTTCCTGCGTAATGCAACAACATCCATACCAGCAGCAACTTCCATAGGATAAATAAAATTAATTCCAAGATCGAGCCATATTGGTATTAGTTCATATACATTTCCATCGCTATCCAGCATCATAACATCAATTCCTGCACTGCGCAATCTATCAGTTATTCTGCGATATTGTGGAACAAATATTTCTCGATAGAGCTTTGGACTAATTAAAGATGCAGATTTATAAGCCATATCCTCCCAGAAAAGAGCAAAATCATATTCCACACCCTGCAACGCTTTCTCCAGAAAAGCAAGAATAAAATCTGCCATCTCCTCAGCTGCCTGTTCAATAAAAGCACGATCATCATACAAAGCATAGCTTATGCCTTCAACACCCATCCAGTTTCGAAGCCATCCAAATAAACTACCGGCATTGATTCCTAAAGGGAAATCCCGATCGGCATACTGCTTTTTTAGATCATCCCAATTTGATGGAAATCGGTTAGGTTCATCAGGATTCATTCTCTTCTTGAATTCATCCCATTGTTCTTTTCCTTTTAATGGATAATCAAGATATTGTGGCATTGCAGGATAAATAACATCCTTAATTTTTTTCTTTATCACTCCATCACCATCTTGATATATTTCATATTCATCATTCTTTTCAAGAACTTTATATTCAAATCCTGGATATAGACCTGGATTTAATGGAGCTACATCGAAACGATCATATCCGCCATAATTATACCAGCTTTCACCTTCAGGCAATCCTTGTTCATGCCATCGCCTGACTGTTTCTTCATAAGGACCCATTTCCCAGTGGAACAGTCGATCTCTATCTTTATAATGAGTCGTTGCCCAATATCTTTCTCTAGAGTTCATAAAATAATTCCTCCTATTTATCCTTCAGCGATGAATCGGTCAACAACCTGTTGCCTGTATTCCGGTGATAATGTTCTAAAGAATGCGCTATAACCTGTAACGCGAACAACCAGGTCTGGAAATTTCTCTGGATCAGCATGAGCCTCGAGGATCTGCTCTTTGGAAAGAATATTAATATTTATTAGAGTGCCACCTTGTTCATTATGCGTTTTAATTAAACTTTCAACAGCTTCTAATCCACCAGATTCCTTAGCAAGCTGTTTATCAAAATCCAGTTGCAAAGGAGCAGAATTTCCCCATCCGGGTTGCACATAAGCAACTGCGTTAGCTTTTGCAGTCGGAACAGAAAATCCGCCGGGCATAAATCCCGGGTCAGGATTTGCACTATGCGATATTGGTTCACCAGCCCGACGACCATTAGGAGTCGCTCCTAAAGGCTTGCCTAATTCTCCTACAACTCCATGAGAAAATAATCCGGGAATTACATTGAAGCCCTTCGGTGTTGGTTTGCTTTTGACTAAGTGTGTAAATAATTCGGATACACGTTTTGCCCAATAATCTGCTCTTGATCCACCAGTTCCAAAACGTGGTATATTTTTTAACATCAATCTTACATTTTCAGCATCCTTGTAGTTATTTTCTAAATGATGAGCCAATTCTTCCCAGGTAAGCTTTTTTTCATTAACCACTCTCTGTTCGATGGCAGCAAACGAATCAGCAACGGTAGCTAAACCGACACCATCACATGTAAGATTATATATATCCACACCACCGGCAGATACATCTAATCCGCGCTCAATAGCTCCATGGCAAAAGAGATTAAGCACTATCTCTGGAGAGTTCTCAGCTTGATGTTCCATGTGCCAATCAAAGCCCTGTTTTATGGTCTCAACACTTATGCTTAGATGATGAACATACCTATCCCAAAGGGAATCCATATTCCTCGGCATATTAGGATCAGAAACCACATCATTAAATGCATGCAAAAATGGGGAAACCAGGCATAATCTTGTTACATCCTGCAAACAATATTCAATTCCGGGTAGAGCAGTCCAATTGCAACCCACTTTTGCTCTCATACGTGCTATTTGTATTGGAATACCATTTCTAGCATATCCTTCGTCTAATCCCTTAGAGCAAGAATAGCAAACTCCTGTTCCGTCTTCAAATAGATAACTAACTGCCCTATGGAGAAGTTCTGGATTAAGACCATCATGGACTCGGACAGCAATATTTGCTGGTATTTTCAATCGATGCATAGCCTCAAGTATCAAAAAAGACATATCACTGGTCAAATCATGACCATCAGGTGCAGGACCCCCTATCTGTGAATAATGAGTATCATTGAAAAATAAGCTTGCGATATACCATACAACTTCCTCATCGTCCTCAATTATCCCCATTTCTTTGTCTTTTTCATAATAAGGTCTTAGAAGCTCATCTAACTGTCCTAAAGCCCCGCCAGCTGCCCACATACGGTCAACAGATTGAAACCAGGCAAGAAATTGACAAGCCTCGCGAAGAGTTCTGGGAGCACCTGTTATTAGCCATTCATTTATATCTGCTATAGTGAGCAGATTGTCAACTATCTCAGGATCAGGCTCTTCTTCTGCCATCTTCCTTGCTTTATCTACATGCTTTCTTATCCAGTTTTGCATACCAATAACTAATGCTTCTTCGCCATCATAAAATGAGGTATCAATAGGACGATTTAAGTTACGATAATACCTTATTTTTTCTAGCAGACCTCCCCATCCCAGGTCCAGACCTATCTTCATATCAGGACCCAAATGGTTCATTGCTCCTATCCCTGATGCCTGAATATTATATTTCCGATGTAATGGATATAAATGAACTGGTCTATCTTCTGGCTTCCATCCACCTACTCCAGGCGGTCCACTTACCCATGCGGATGCTAATGCACTCTTGGGATGTATATATACAGGATGTGCTTCCAGCCAGGAACGAAAATTTTCTCCGATGCATTTAGCTCCATAACAACCACCTGATGGATGGTTAGACTTCGGCTTGAAAGGTATAGGCTCATCCCATGGTATGCATCCATGATCATCAATATCAAAATACCCTCGTTGATTCATCTTAAGTTTGGTATGTTGAATTTTTGTTTCTCTTAGTGCATCTATCCGTTCCTGATAGGTAAGCTTCTTTTCAACTAAAGATGTCATTTGTAAGGCTCCTTTTAATAGTCTAAAATGCAAAGTTAAGAGAGAATGCATGCCAGTCAGTTATTTCATCGCCAAAAAAAGCATAGTCGAGGTTTATAAATAACAACTTTATTCCTGCCCCTATAGTTAAAAATCCCTGGTTGCTCCCTATCCTTCCTGAGACTGACAACATTCCTGCCACTTTCAATATGGCTTCCAGACCAGCTTGAACTTTTGCTTTATTATTAATATTATTCAACCCAGCACATGCATTTATCTCTGCAATTGGAGAGATTCCAAGTAAATTGGAAAATTTTATTGCGCCTGCCAGATTAACATGCCTCTGGAGCTTTTCATCTTTAATTTTATCATAGTTAATTTTGCCAGCCATATTCTGCAAAACAAGTGACAAGCTTAGTATATCACCGATAGATGTAATAGCGGAAGCGTCAATACTATAGCCTTTTCCTTTTGCAACGCTAGAAAGCGGATCATTCGGATCAAAATAACGATTCTCAAAATCATCATCGGTTCCTTTGATTCCATCAGGTCCATAAGGGTCTAGTAGATATTTGATTTGTAATGGATCATCCTCATTTGTCAAAATTGCTCTATGTATTCTTCTTGCATATAACCCACAAGATAAATCGAAGAACAAAGGAAAAGTTATTGCAGATGCTAAACCATAAGACGTTTCAGCCATTATTTTATATAATATCTCATCATCAAGTAAAGAAATTATCGGATCTTTCCATTTTAGCCCTAATTTTTGTGTTTTTATTTGAGAACTTGACCAGGTATTTGATACTCCACCAATAGCTACTCCATAACTACCCACACGAAGAGGGATGATAAACCTTATTGGAACACCAACATCAAGACCCAGGTTTTCTTGTGTAAGTTGTTCTATCCTATTTATGATCCTTGTTCTTTCCGCCTTAAGGTTTGGATCTGTAAGTGGTTCCTGACTTTCTTTTATTTTATCAATATCATCAATTAACTCATCAAGAGTTTTGATCTCATTATAGAAATCTTTTGTAGGAATGAATCTTACTGGTTGAATATCTATGCGCACTTTTTTACTTTTGATTATGCCAGAAGGATTATAAAAAAATGCGTCACCATCATCGGCTAATGCGCCAAAGGCATCACCCATTCCCATAGCCCTTACAGCCCTGTATCTCAAATCTATTATTTTACTATTGTTTTCTTCAGATGAAAAGCTTGGTGCTGAAAGAAACACAAGAAGGAATATTAAAGACATAATTAGACATGAATTTTTATGCATAATTGAATTTTACCTCCATTCTGCCTTTGTATAGATAAATCCCCATTGACTTGAATCTTTCTGAAGCATTGATTCGAACCTATCTATTTGTTCATTAAAGTCATCAAGTGCCTTTTTAATTTCAGGATTATATTGGCTGAAAAGGCTAACAGACTTTTCAAAGTGCCAAATGGCAGAATGTTTATAAGGTGGATCTTTTACTGAAGGTGATTGTGGGCTGATATTGGGTGAGCTGGGTTTAACAGAAGCTCCCGATATTAGTTTAATTGCATTAATGATCTCTTGACGCTCTTTTTCTGTAAATGCTAGAGGATAATCTAAAGGATTCTTAGTAGCATCAAGTTTTGCTTTGACTTCCTTAGAAATATCAAATGTAAACCAATTTCCATAATCCGCATAAGGATTATAATCTAAAATAAATGTTTCAGCCATGTCGTCAGATAATAATAATCTTGATATAGCATCAAGTAAGTAAGCAATTCCAATGTAGAAATGAGCTAAAGCCATGTCACTTATAGAACCTATTTTTTGATAAGAAGAATGAGTAACCGATGGAGCAAGCTTTTGTTGCTCTAATTCCGATATTACAATATTTAGCTGTTCAATTACGGATTCTAGTTTTTTTTGCTTATCTTGACTTGCAAGATCACTTAATTTGGGAATAAATTTCTCGGGTTGAGTTAACTCACCAGGATCATCAAAACTCATTTTCACACCAACTGCAATCAAATTATCTTCAGCTATTCTTAAAGCTGAGTCAGCTTTTTCTGTTGATCCCGGAAAAACCGAATCATCTTCCCTTTCTGCACATCCCATGAAAATAAAAATTAATAATGTAAAAAAAATTAAAATATCGCTTTTGTGAATCATATAGTTCTCCTATTATTTGAGGGGTACGATTAATTTTGAAGACTCGCAACTTTTACCTTTATTTGGTTAAGAATGTTTTGACGAAGATCAGAACCACTTTTGCCATTCTCTCGTTTCTTAATATCATATAAAGAATTTGTAATGAAGAAGTTACTTTGAACATTGCTTTTTGATATGAGTTGAATGACCTGTTCTAAAGATTTAATAGCATATTCTTCATTTCTTTGTGCTTCGTATATCGCAGCTAAAAATGCATAAGCAGAAGCTTTTCTGCAGGAATCAGGATAATCATTTATAAACTTATTAAATGATTTTAATGCCATATCATAATTCTGAAGTTTTTCATAATATATCCTTCCTATCATAAATTGTGCAGAATCAGATAGGCTATCTTTATATCCTTCGCCCATATAAAACTCTCTCTTTGGATAACTATTTATAAAGGTCTTATATTCTTCAATTGCCTTAGTGTAGTCTTTTAGGTTATTATAGTATATTTCTGCGATCTGATATTGGGCGGAAGCAGCCAGATAACTCTTTGGATATTCCTCAATTAATCTCCTATATATAATGATTGCCTTTTCGTAGTCTTTAACATCAGGATTTCTTTTTAAGGATTTTACGTTTCTTGCGCCAGAATATAAAGAACCAATTCTAAATAAAGATTCACCTGCCCAAATAGTTCCAGGATAATTTTCGGCAATTATTTCATATTCCTTTAATGCTTTATCAAAGTCTTGCATTTCATTTTCATATATTTCAGCTATTCTAAAATGTGCAGAAGGGCTACCTTCCCCCTTTTCTGCAACCATTTCCTGGCAAATTTCTATTTCCGATAAATATCTTAAAATCTCAGTCTGAGCCTTCACCTTTTCAGCAATTTGAGGGTATTTACCAATTATTTCATGATAGACAGATAAAGATTGGCTATATTTTCCATCTCTGCGTAGTTGTTCTGCCTTTGATAACAGTGCATTTTGTTCTGTTTTCTTTAATTCATCTATTTTGGCTTTAATTTTAGTTTTTACATCCTTTTCCCCAAATCTGCCAATATCTGCTAACCATACAGGGTCCTTGTTATCAGGATACATGCTAACAAATAATTCAAAAGTCTTAATAGCATTATCATAATCCTTAATTTGTTCATAACACATTCCCAACCAGTAAATGCAGGCAGGATACTTCCAATAAGTTGGGTAAGTGGATATTAGTTTCTTAAAAGCGGAAATAGCTTTAATATAATCATGCAAACTGCTATAATAGATAGTTCCGATATTAAATATTGCTTCTGCAGATATCTTAGTTCCTGCGGTTTGTCCTTCTAACAAATTTTGATATGCGGAAATAGCTTTCTCCGGATCGTTGAGGTCTCTTTTATAAATATTCCCTATCCTTAGAAGTGCTTCAGCAGATACTTGACTATTTGGGAATCTTTCAACTATTTTTGTATATTCTTGTATAGCCCTATAAGGGTTATTTAGTCCGTTGGGCGATAGAAATAATTCTGCTATCTCAAGCTGAAATCCAGCAGAAAATTCGCTGTCTACATACTTTTCTACCATCTCTCTATATTGTTTTATTTTTATCAGAGAACTTTCTATACCATTGATATGTTTAAGTGCAGATTTAGCATAATTCGTTTTAGGATATTCCTGAGCTATTTTTTTATATTCGTCTATTGCAAGATTATATTTTCCTTTATGCCGATGAATATCCGCAATTGCCATCTTGCTTAATATGACATAGTCATTAACTTCTTGCGAAGGATATTTCGCTCCAAGACTGATAACTTTATCATAAACAGACTTAGCTTTATCATAATCATGTTTATGCTCAAAATAAATGTATCCGATCATGTAATATATTTCTGCTTTGTCTTTAGGGTCTTTTGCTTTATCTAATTGGTCCTGTAACTTATCTATAGCAGTGTCATAATCTCTGTTTTCTATAAAAACAGATACATCTTGCCATGGTTTTTCAAAGCTTTCAGCCGAGATTTCTGCATAAAAACACAAGGATATTGATATTAATAATGTAGACAAAAAAGTTATTTTCATAAGATCAAAAAAGCAAATTATATACCTTTATCTAAATTATATACCTTTATCTATAGGTTTACCAACATATTCTTCGCTTATTCTCATTTCTGATTCCATTATAAGCTTTAGCAAATTTCTTGCCTGGCTAGCCGCATTAGTATCTGGATAATCATCAATAATCCTTTGATATTCAGCCATTGCTCTTCTTTTATCGCCCAGTGAATAATTTATCATATTAGCATCTACAAGACGTTCCATAGGATCGTCAGATTGTATTACATCTGCGGTAATATCAGATTTTTCCATATTATCTGAGTAATCATCAGCGGATTGTTTTTCTAATGGTTCATTGGGAATAGCATAACTTTTTTTAGCGTTTGGAACTGATTTGCTATCAGTGATCTTTGCCTGTGCATAAGTTTTTTGTTCATGTAATCTAATTTCTTTAGCTGTGGGAATACGGACTTCTGTGCTTTTAACCAAAATTGGTGAATTTAGGCGTGATATAGAAAACATTATTCCTATAATGATTATCGCTAATGCAAATGAAGGTCTTAGTATATATCTTTGTATGAATATTTGCCTGGATCGGTGATTTAAAACCTCAAGAGCCAGTCTCTTATAAACATTTTCGGCAAATCTTTCGTCTTGTATTGCTGTCTGGTTATACGAAAGCAAGGTAGGTTCCGCTCTTTTCAGAATATTCTGACGAGTTCTTAAGTCATCAGCACATTTCCTGCAAATTTTTATATGATTTTCTACAATATCACGTTCTTCATTTTCTGCGATATTATAGATGTAAGGTCCAAAAAGTTTTTTAACTTTATAGCATTTTTTCATAAATATAGCCTCCAATTAGGTGTTTTACTTCTTTACATCCCAGTCTTTTGCCAGATCATGTAAAAGATCACGCATTTTAGCTGTAGCTCTGGATAGATGAGCCTTTATAGTCCCTACAGCACATCCCATAATATCTGCCGCCTCTTTTAATGGCAGTCCTCCATAATGGCATAACATAAAAGCTTTTCGTTGTTGAGAAGATAATTTATCAGCTGCCCATAATATTCTTTGTTTTAACTCTTTGTTTTGTATATTTTCTAATGGATCATAAGATGAATCAGCAGATAAATCAGTAATAAATACGTCTTTATCATCAAGTGATTGTGTTTGACGACGAACTTTTGATCTATGATAATCAATACAAAGATTCATAGTAACTGTTCGCAACCATGTATATAAACTTGCTCTAGGTTTCCATGAAGGTATAGCATGAAATGTCCTGACAAAAACTTCCTGGGTTATATCCTCAGCATCTTCGTGATTGCCGGTCATCCTTAGTGCAAGCTGATATATCTGCCTTTTATATCTATTCATCAATTCATCGAACGCAGATAAATCACCATTCTTAATCCGTTCTATAAGTGTTTCGTCATCAATCATTAAATCAAATTACCCTATCACTTTACATAAGGATTTTAACGTCAATTAAAAAGTAAAGTTTACAGTCCAATTTTTGTCGATATCTTGAATATAGGTAGATAATCGCACATAAGCAGGCTTTCTGCTATTTTTGAGTAACAAGCTGTTATTTATAGTAGGCTCGATGCCATTTTTGAGTAAAACAAGCTGTCCAGCTTGTTCTCTATATCCAATACAAGATGATTTAATTTTATATGCTTCGCATATACATAAGAAACAAGCTGTCCAGCTTGT
>FWPV01017146.1_pt1 | contig 10083 bp, 8 predicted proteins | sample 2228371 | NCBI WGS metagenome assembly FWPV01 (sample SAMEA103939776, study PRJEB20133) | metagenome
CGGTTCCAGATCAGCTTCAACTGATCGACCGATCGCCAAAATTCCCGCCGGCCCCAGCGCCGGCGGGTTTCTCTTCTCGCGACGTGGGGAATGATCCATGGATATGATCGCGACCGCGCTGCCGGCTGGCTCGCAGGTCCGGCGGCCGGCCTTCAGGCCGGGCGATCGCCGGTAGACTGACCGCCTGGCCGGGCTGCCAGGTGCTTGTCCAGCTCTTCTGGGGGGAGGCCGCGGAGGAAGGCAAGCAGGGCTCGCCGCGTGATGCGCGGCTCGCCCCGCACCTGGAGGGAGGGAAGCTCGCCTTCGGCCACCATCTGCTCCACGGTCTCCAGCGGCACTTTCAGGATGGCGGCCGTCTCCGGCACGGTGAAGACGGCTCCGTTGGGGAGACCGTCAGGATTGAACACACCGTTAGGTGGATACGCGGCTCCAGCCGGGAAACACGCCCCGTTCGCTCCCAAGGGACCGGCTGCGGTCTTCCCGGCCTCGGTGGCAGCCGAGGCCGGCGTGGGGCCAGAGTAGGGGCCGGCATCACCGGTCTGGGGTGTACTCGCGCCGCCTTGCCAGGCGGGGCGCAAGGTCCCCAGAATCAGGTCGAGCAGACGGGGGGATACTTTCTCCGCCCACACGGAACTCACGCCCATGGAACTAGCTACGTCACCCGTCCAGGCCCAGCCCGCGATCAGCCAAGCGATGAGCTCGGGTTCTACCTCCGGGGGCAGACTGCCGCAGTCCTTGAGCTCTTCAACTATCGAGGCCAGGTAGGAGGCGGTGGCCCGTTCCTTCTCCCGCAGCGCATCCCGCAGTCCTTCCTCCGGGGCGGAAGCCACGAACTCCAGGAAGAGGTGGGCGTGGCTGGTCTTATCTTGGTTGCGCACTTTCTGGGCGTGATGTTCGCAGATCTCCCTCAGTCGCTGGACCGGGTCGGGGCTGTGGGAAGAGTAGAAACTGTCGAACACCTGTTCATAGACCACGTCGAGAGCCGCGAGTAGGATGGCCTGGCGATTCTCGAAGTGGGCGTAAAGAGCGGCCGGCGTGATCCCCGCGCCTTTGGCGATGCGGGTGATAGTGGCCCCCTGCACGCCATGCTCGGCAATGGTCTCCAAGGCGGCTCGAACGATCTCCTGTTTACGCGCTTCTGAGCGCATACGGCGCTTTGCGACCGTAGTCGTCCTCCTCCTGAGTTCGGTATGTCTCGCCACTCGTCTCGGAGCGGGAGATCACACCGGAAGTATGTGCGGCGGCGGATCACGCTCCGAGCCTCAGCCGCGCAAACGCCTGTTGACAGCAAACTAATTGTACAGTAGGTTGTTGCTAAATGGTCAATCAGTTACGGCTGGCTGCCGAGAACCGACCTGCACGCTTAGGGGGGACTATGGGAGAAGTGCAACGGCTCACTAACTGCACCACGGGGGGCCCGGTATTCGTCGACGTGAGAGACGACCGGATAGTCCGCATCATCCCCATCGAATTCGACGAGAGCGACGGGCCCACCTGGACCATCGAAGCCCGAGGCCGCAAGTTCTCCCCGCCGCGCAAGGCGCTCATCAGTCCTTGGACGGTGGCTCACCGCTCGACCATCTATTCTCCCAAGCGGATCCTTACTCCACTCAAGCGGGTGGACTTCGATCCCAAGGGGGAACCCGGCTCGACCGGCAAGGGCGGGCGCAACCCCCAGAACCGGGGAATCTCCGGCTATGAGCCCATAAGCTGGGAGGAGGCCCTTGACCTGGTGGCCGAGGAGATCATCCGCGTGCGCCGGGAGTACGGCCCGGGTGCGTTGATGGCGGAGCCGAGCTCGCATCATATGTGGGGGAACATCGGTTACCGCTTCAGCGCCTTCCAGCGTTTCTTCAACCTAGTGGGGATCACTTACGCCGAACATAACCCGGACAGCTGGGAGGGCTGGCTGTGGGGTGGGGCCCACATGTGGGGCAACACTCACCGGCTCGGCTTGGTGGAAGGTTACGACCTCCTGGAAGATGCGCTCAAGCACACGGAGATGATCGTCTTCTGGTCGTCGGACCCCGACACCACTCAGGGCGGCGTCTACGCGGCGTACGAGAGCACGCCCCGGCGTTTCTGGCTCAAAGAGCTGGGGGTCAAGATGGTGTTCATCGACCCCTTCTTCAACCACACCGCCAACCTAGTAGGAGACAAATGGCTGGCGCCCAGACCGGGCACGGACGTAGCGGTGGCCTTGGCCATCGCCTTCACCTGGCTCACCGAGGGTACCTACGACAGGGAATACGTGGCGACCAAGACCGTCGGCTTCGACCAGTGGAAGGACTACGTGCTCGGGGTAAGTGACGGTCAACCCAAGACCCCCGAGTGGGCGGAGGCCGAATCGGGAGTGCGGGCGCGGGAGATCCGGGCCTTAGCCCGAGAGTGGGCGAGCAAGAAGACCATGCTGGCTCCTGGCGGGTTGGCCGGACTGGGCGGAGCGTCCCGCTGTGCCACCGGCAACGAGTGGACGCGGGCGATGATCGCTCTCATCACCATGCAGGGCATGGGTAAGCCGGGCATCAACATGTGGAGTACCACCTACGGTACTCCACTTGACACCGAGTTCTTCTTCCCCGGCTACACCGAGGGCGGCATCTCGGGTGACCTGGCCAACAGCGCAGCCGGCAAGGACTTCGTATACCGCATGTTCCCGCAAGGCGGCGCCTTCTCGAATCCTCACCGTTCCGCCGAGGGTACCCTGGCCTATCGGCTGTTGATCCCCGAGGCCATGCAGCACCAGCCTCATTCCTGGCGCGGGCGGGGATTCTGCGGCTCGCACATCGAGGCTCAGTTCGTGAAGTACGAGTATCCGGCTCCTGGTTATCCCCTGGTCCAAATGTACTACCGCTATGGGGGCTCCTTCATCGGCACCATGACCGAGACCAACCGCTACATCCGTGCCTACCGCCACGGCAAGGTCCCCTTCGTGGTCAACCAGTCCATCTGGTTCGAAGGAGAAGCCAAGTTCGCCGACATCATCCTGCCGGCCTGCACCAATTTCGAGCGGTGGGACATCGGGGAGTGGGCGCTGGCCAACGGTTACGTCACCCACAGTTCGCTCATGTGCAACCACCGCGTGATCGTACTGCAGAAGCCCTGCATCAAGCCTCTCGGCCAATCCAAGTCCGACTACCAGATCTTTGCCGAGCTGGCGGACCGGCTGGGCGTGGGGCCTATGTTCACCATGGGCCGCAGCGAGTACGACTGGGTCAAGCAGCACTTTTACGCCACCGATCTGGCCAAGGTCATGACCTGGGAGGAGTTCGAGAAGAAGGGCTACTACGTGGTGCCGCCCAAGCCGGCGGACGCCAAGCGCACCTACGGTATGCGCTGGTTCGCCGAGGACCGCGAGCGGGACACCCCGGATTGGGGCCCCAATCCCTGGGAGCATGTGCGGGGCAAAGGTCTGCAGACGCAGTCCGGCAAGATCGAGTTCGTGAGCAACAGCCTCAAGCGGTTGGAAGCCACTGGAGTGGTGGACCCCGAGCGACCGGTGATGGGCCCGCAGTACATACCGAGTTGGGAGGGCACGAAGACGAGAGACCTCTTGGCCAAGTATCCGCTGCAGCTCATCATGCCGCACCCGCGGTACAGCTTCCATACGCACGGCGATGCCAAAGACAGCTGGACCAACGAGGTCAAGGACCACCGGGTGCTGCATCCCGACGGTCGCTACTACTGGATCATCCGCCTCAACCCCCAAGACGCAGCGCCCCGCGGTATCAAGACGGGCGACCTGGTGCGCGTCTTCAACGACCGCGGCTCGGTGGTGCTGAGCGCGCAGGTGACCGAACGGATGTTGCCCGGGGTGGTGCACTCTTATGAGTCGTGCGCGGAGTACGACCCGGTCGGCGAACCCGGTGAGTCTTCTGACCGGGGGGGCTGCGTGAACCTGCTCTCTCCGTCGCGCTTCATCACCCCGACTTCTTCGGGGATGGCCAACAACTCGTGTCTGGTACAGATCGAAAAATGGGCCGGCTCCTTGACTGAAGGAGTCACGGCGGCGCAGAGGGCCTCGTCGGAACAGGGGGTGGCCTGATGGCGGACAGCAAGAAATGGCATCTGGTGATCGACATCGCTCGCTGCAGCGACTGTAACAACTGCTTTCTGGCCGACAAGGACGAATTCGTCGGCAACGACTGGCCTCCTTACTCGGTGGCCCAGCCCTGGAATGGGCACCGCTGGATGAACATCGAGCGGCGGGAACGGGGTCACTTCCCCAAGGTGGACGTGGCCCATCTGCCCCTGCCCTGTATGCACTGCGACGACCCGCCCTGCGCCAAGGGAGCGCCGGAAGGAGCGGTGTATAAGCGAGCGGACGGACTGGTGCTCATCGACCCGGTCAAAGCCAAGGGGCACAGGGAGATCGTGGATTCCTGTCCCTACGGCGCCATCTACTGGAACGAGGAGGCCGAGGTCGCTCAGAAGTGCACGGGCTGCGCTCATCTCTTGGATGATGGTTGGACTCAGACCCGCTGCTCGCAGGTATGCCCGACCGAGGCGCTCAAGCTGGTTCTGGCTACCGACGCTGAGATGGTTGAGCTGGTGGGAGGCGAGGGTCTGGAGCCCTACCGCCCAGAGCTGGGCACCCGGCCGCGCGTCTATTACAAGAACCTCTATCGCTGGACGAAGGCCTTTCTCGCTGGGAGTGTGGTCTACGGCGATTCGGGAGAGTGCGCCAAGGGGGCCAAGGTCAGTCTGACTCGTGACGGACGGCTCATCGCGGAGGTGGACGCCAACGAGTTTGGAGACTTCAAGTTCGACCGCCTGGAACCCGGCCCTGGCTACACCTTGCAGGTCGAAGCCGTCGGCTACAGACCTGTAGAGCAGGCGCTGGTGGTGGCGGAAGAGAGCACGGTGTTGCCCGACCTCTTCTTGGAGCGGAGGTAGGAACGATGGGCAAGAGTCTTGAGGAGAGGATCCAGAGGCTGGAAGACATTCATGAGATCCAGAATCTCATGGGTCGGTACGAGTTCTTGACCACGGCCAACATGTTCACCGAGACGGTGGAGCTCTTTGCCAAGACGGTCCCGCAGAAGATCGAGATCGGCCCCTTGGGCGTGTGGGAAGGCATGGACGCGGCTTGGCGTTGCTTCCACGGCTTCCACAACTGGACCACCAAAGTGGGGGTGCCGGTCGAGGGCCAGATGATGCAGCACACCTTGGCCACCCCTGTCATCGAGGTGGCAGGGGATGGGAAGACGGCCAAAGGGGTGTGGATGTCGCCGGGGCACGAAGCCCGGGTGCTGGGCGGTAAGCTCACGGCCCTCTGGGTATGGGGTACCTACGGAGAGGACTTCATCAAAGAGGACGGGGTGTGGCGGATCCGCAACCACCACGTGTATCTAAATTTCATCACCCCGTTCGATGTTCCCTGGACGGCGGAGAAGCCGGGTGATTCCAGTGACATCAGCGACATCTTCCCACCCGGCCTGCCCGACGAATACAAGCCCGACCGGCCCAGCACCTACCCCTGGGTGTATTCGCCCAAGGCGGTGATGGAGCTGGTACCGGCCCCGCCGGAGCCGCACGAGACCTACGATCCCTCGACCGACTATGTGCAGTAGAGGACCGGCCGCCTACCAGGCGCGGCGGAGGGACGCGGAGTAGAGGGAAGCGCAGAAGATGAGGTGTCATCATGGCCGAACGTAGAGAACTCAGCCCCGAAGAGAGGGCCAAACCCTACGCCAAGTACTACTACCTGCCGCCGGCTCCGCCGGCGGCCCACCATGCTGAGATGATGGCCGACCTCAAGCCCCTCGACCCGGCGAAGGCCGACCGCATCCAGGACTTGAACAACCTGCTGTCGCCCGGCTACACCGAAGGCGAGAACGGATATTGTGTCCTCCCTGATGGCAGTGGCTATGTGGCCTTGCGCCACCCCATGCCCGGTGGCACACCGGAGATGATCGACTGGTGGTTCGCCTGGCATGCCTTGGAGGACCTCCGTTACAAGATCTGGTATCCCGAGATGCACATCGCTGCCCGCCTCGACCCGGAAGACCGGGCCAAGGCCCTCGATGCCTCGCGGCCGCTGGCTCTCCGGTTCCAAGGACTCACTCATCATGTGGTCGAGGACATCGGGGGCGGGGTGCTGAACGCTGTCGACATCAGCTTTCTCACCCCGGAAGACTTCGGGTTCGACATGTCGCGCTTCCACCCGCCCTATGCCGAGACGGTGGCCGCCGCCAACGTGGTGGCTCGGGGCCTGGAGGAACCGGCTGATGCCCCCGGCCTTCCCGTGGCTTTCGTCCATCTGGTGCGAAAGACGGAGGACGGCATCGAGGTGCGCAATCGCTTCTGGGTGGGATACCAGATAGTGGACAAGAAGCCGGTGCTGAAGCTGCCCCCCGGTGCCGCCATCCCCGAGGAGGCGCTTCGGGGTCTGTTCCTCCACGACGTCCAGGAGTTTGCCAACCTGGCACGGATGCTGCCGGAACTCTACCGAGAGAGGGAGGGTAAGGTGGCGTGAGCTACCGCTTCGAGACGCCTCCCCCGCCCATTCCTGAGGAGGCCATCAGCGAGACGATTGACTGTGACGTGGTGGTGGTAGGGGCGGGGATCTCCGGAACACCTGCCGCTATACGAGCAGCGGAGTTGGGGGCCCGGGTGCGGGTGTTGGAAAAGGGCCCCACCTTCGGCAAGCACAGGACGGGTGGCTTCGCAGCCTTCGGGACCAAGGCCCAGCGAGCCGCGGGCATCGAGCTTCCTCCAGAGATGTGCGACCGCCTCGTTCTCGACCTGTGGAGCTCCAGCATGGCGTTCCAAAGCCGGCTGCCCTTGATGTCGCTCTGGATGCGACACAGCGGGCGGGTAGCCGACTGGCTCAGCGACATCCTAGCCGACAAAGGCGTCGAGGTGCGGGCGGTGGTCACTCCCAGCATAACCGGGCCCGGCCTCCGCGCCTCCCTCGTCCGTCCCAACCAGTTCTGGAACGAGTACTGCCTGCTGCACCGCATGGGCAAGACGTTCGTGGAAGGCGAGAATGTGGATTGGATGGCGCCCCTGGTGGATCACGCGACCGAGCACGGCGTGGTCTACCACTACCGTACTCCTGCCGAGCGGCTGGTGCGGTCCGAGGGAGGGAGAGTCACGGCTGTGATAGCCAGAGACGGGGACGGCCGCTACCTCCGCTTCCGTGTCCAGAAAGGGATCATCCTGGCGGCTGGGGATTTCATCAACGACGAGGAGATGGTGGCCGTTTACTGTCGGCATCTAGCTAGAAACGTCAACAATTTCTCCAACAAGTACTGCACCGGTGACGGGCACAAGATGGCCCTCTGGGTGGGGGCGGACATGGATGAGATCGTAGCCGGGGACGTGTTCCCCGGCCAGACCATCACCGGGAAAAACCTGCGCCCGGACGAGCCTTTCTGGGCCCTTTATCGGGATTGGTGGTGGTGCCCGGCGGTGGCTTCCATGCCCATGCTGTACGTTGACATAGGCGGTTATCGCTACGGGAACGAGAATCTCCCCTTCCAGCAGAATGCGGTGGCAGCTCTCAGCATGCCCGAGGGCCGGGTGTGGTCGCTATGGGATGCCGCCTGGCGGACCAAGTTCCCGCAGATCCCGGAGAAGACCCCCACTTCCTTGAACACTCCCCAGCAGGTGGAGGTCGATGTGCAGGAGGGCCTCACTGTGAAGGCCGACACCCTGAAGGAATTGGCGGCCAAGATCGAGGTGCCGGTGGACGTACTCCTGGGGACCGTCGCTCGTTACAACGCGCTCTGCGCCAAGGGTCGCGACGAAGACTGTTTCAAGGAACCTGAGTGGCTCAAGCCCCTTGACACTCCCCCGTTCTACGCGGCCGGCATCGGGGCGGCGATAACTGGGACCCGAGGCGGGGTGAAAGTGAACACCGACATGCAGGTGCTCGACAAGAGGGGTAGGGCCATCCCTGGCCTGTATGCGGTCGGAAACAACGCAGGCAGTTTCTACGGCATGGTGTATCCGCCGCAACTGGAAGGGAGCGGCATCGGTCACGCCTTCACCTTCGCCTGCCTTGCCGCTGAGCACGCGGTGAAACAGTAGACGGACTAGACGGCGGCGCATCCTGCCGGACCCGGCTGAGGCGCGAGAGCCCAGGGACGGCGCGCTCCATCGGTACGACCTCCTGCGGAGGGGAAAGTCCGGAATTTGAACGGGTCTCCGCTCTCTTCACTGCCAACGCTCCTCACTCCCCACGCCCTCCACGCTGCGCACGCAGCGCTTCGGTAGACGCATCTCATCCGGTCGCGCTTTGAGGGGCTGTTTCTGGTATACTCGTACCGTCTTACGGTATGTAAGTGCTTGCTGTCCATATATCCCAAGGGGGAGAGAAGCATGTCGAATGTCACCATCGACCCCGTAACCGGACTCCAGTTCGTGGAACTGAGCCACATCTGGGGCCACGGAGTCCCGTCCTATCCCGGACAAGCCGACGTGAAGATGCACCGCGGTGTGAAGCACGCTCAGCACGGTGTCCTGGCTTGGCGCATCACCACGGTCATGCACACGGGCACCCACATGAACGCACCCATCCACCTCATCCAGAAGGGCGCCGATCTGGCTGCCATCGATCCCGAACGTTTCTTCGGCAACGGCTGTGTCCTCGACGTGCCCAAGAAGAGTTGGGAGGTCATCACCGCGGACGATCTCAAGAACGCCAAGCCTGGGGTCCAGGAGGGCGACATCGTAGTGATCGTCACCGGCTGGCACCACAAGTACTCCGACTCTCTCGAGTATTTCGGGGAGGCACCCGGGCTCAGCAAAGAAGCGGCCGAGTGGCTGGTGACCATGAAGCCCAAGCTGGTCGCCATCGACACCCCCTTCATCGACCATCCCTTGGCTACGTCCATGGCTGAACACCGGGGTGGGCCGCAGATGAAGCGTCTGACCGCGGAGTACATCAAGGCTACGGGTCTCGATCCCAAGAAAGAGCATCCGGAATGGAACGCGGCGCACAAGGTCCTCTTGGGAGCTGGGATCCCCACTATCGAGCAGGTCGGCGGCGACGTGGATGTCGTCAAGGGCAAGCGGGCCACCTTGGCGGCCACTCCTTGGAAGTTCGAACACGGTGATGCCTGCCAGGTGCGCTTCGTGGCCATGTGCGATCCCAGCGGCAACCTCCGGATCGAACCTGGTAACTGATCACCTGTCCAGGCGAAAGGAACGGCCATGGCTTTGAAGATCTACGACCTCAGCCACACTTTCACCCAGTTCATGCCCGAGTGGCCTTCGACCGCGAGCGTGGACATCGACATCGACAAATTCCATGCCAAAGATGGCGTCTATCAGGTGCAATGGGAAGGCATCATGCATCGTTGCACCCATATGGACGCTCCTCTGCATGTGACCGAGAACACCCCCTCCATCGCGGACTATCCGTTGTGGCGGCTTTTCGGCACGGGTGTGTGCGTCTCGATCCCCAAGGGCAAGTGGGGGGTCATCACCCCGGAGGACCTCGAGAATGCCCGGCCTAAGATCGAAGAGGGCGACATCGTGGTCATCAACACCGGTTTCCATCACCTGTGGGCGGATAGCGATGAGTACTTCGCCTACGGCTGCGGCATCAACGAAGACGGGGCCCGCTGGCTGGTGGAGAAGAAGGTCAAGATGGTGGCCTATGGCTGCCAGGCCAACGACCATCCCATCGCCACCAAGTTGGTCGACCATGGCCTGGGCCCCAGCCATCCCCATCTTATCAAGGAGTGGAAAGAGACCTACGGGCGCGACCCCTTGGAAGACTTCCCCAAGTGGGAGCCGGCTCACAAGACCCTTATGGTCAAGGGCGGCATCCCCGGCATCGAGAACGCGGGAGGCGCGCTTGACGAAGTGACGGGCAAGCGCTGCACCTTCATGGCCTTCCCGTGGCGCTGGCCGGGCGGCGATGGCTGCATCGTGCGCCTGCTGGCCATAGTCGACCCCGAGCAGACCTTCCGGTTCGAGACGGGGGACTGGACCAAGTAGGCTTAGGAGGACCCGGCTTAGAAGGAGCTAGAGGTCTGACTGCGACTTTCTAGACAGCCAGCGCGGGCGGCTTCCCAGCCGCCCGCGCCGGGGTTTAAGAGGCCGAGGCCCCGGGGCATCCGCCCCGGG
>FWPV01008567.1_pt1 | contig 10082 bp, 5 predicted proteins | sample 2228371 | NCBI WGS metagenome assembly FWPV01 (sample SAMEA103939776, study PRJEB20133) | metagenome
AAGCAATCCCCTGCGGAATCGCGGTAATCGAAGTAGATTGCTTCGTCGCCACGCGCCTCGCAATGACACGGGGAAACTGACCTGTCATGCTGAGCGGACGCGAAGCATCTCGCCCTCAGTCAGCTTGAGCCGTTGCTAGGCATCTTGAATGCTTAACCAGTATCATTACCAGTTTCTGAAAACTGTGCCGCACACCCCCCAAATCGCTTGATTCCGGCAGACATTTTGCGCTAAACTAAAGAACGGTGTCGATAAGCACCACAAGGAGGAACTTGCCAAATGCATACACATCACCGTTTGAAACTCGCGATGGTTTGCGCTCTGCTACTGACGGCAATGGGCAATAGCCGTGCAGTGACGCTGTTTGGCTCGGATACCGACATGGGTATCCAGTACTTTGCATCGGTTAGCCACGTCTCCGGGAACCTCTACGACGTACTGTTCACGATCGATACTTCCGGCTATACGGGCACGCAAGACGCCTGGCTGGACTGGGTAAATCTCAAGGTTTCGCCACAAGAACCGGCATCTGTAACCAATATCAGCATTCCATCAGGCTGGTCGTATGTGGGCAGTAGTGCAGGAAAGGTGGAGTTTCAGTCAGCGACTGTCGGAGGTCCCGGCACACCACCGGACTCGACCGACATAGCGATACCAGTCGTTGGAGTTAGACCGGTTGTTACCTTCTCGTATCGCGTGGATCTGACAGGCACGTCGCTGGAGACACATAGTTGGCCCTATCAGGCTCGCTATATCTTTGCCAACGGAACCGACCGGCAGGGCAATCCGCGTTATACCCAGACCATCGTCAGCAGGACAATGTCTCCATCGGTCATTCCTGAACCGGCAAGCCTGATACTGTTCGGTGCGGGGTTGTTTGCCCCCCTGGCACTGCGCCGCCGGAAAGGCTAGAGCGATGTTCTGAAACGCCGTTTGCAGGGGCAACCGACGGCGGTTGCCCCTTTTATCACTCCTACAGGCAGGAAGCGCCCCGACTACCGCGAAGTAGAATGATATGAAGCGCAGGTTCGTGGTGTGGCTGGGCGTGTTGCTCGTTGTCAGCGTGGTGGCGGGAGTCGTCGGGGCACAACGATCGGTGCAGAAGGATCCCCGCCGGTTCCTGCGTGTGTATACTACTCCCTCCTCGTCTGAAGCGCTCCTGCGTGCTACCTCCCCCGGCGCGCGGATAATACTGAGCTTCGGCGGGGCGAAGCCAGAATGGTTCCGCGCCCTGCGCCTGCTGGGGTTCTCGCTGTGGCAGTACGACACCGACCACCTGTCCAGCAACGAAACGGCGCCCGGGCAGTGGGAATGGCAGGAGGCGGAAGAGGTATACCAGCGTGCGCGAGAGGAGCGTTTCCTCTTCGCCATGTTTCCTCACTTTGCCTTCCCTGCCAGGTGGTATATCGAGAAGGAGAATCCGGCACTCACCCGCTGTGTCGAGCATGGCGAGGAGATACCCGCCCTGTCGCCGTGGGAACCGCTGTTCGCCAGCTGGCTCGACCGGCAGTGGTCAGCGCTGGCAAGGCAGTTCGGTGGCGCGCATCCCCGCGTGGACGCGCTTGTGCTGGGCATCCACGGCGACTACGGCGAGGCAGGGCTGTTCACCGGCGCGCGATTGGCTTCTCCCGAACAACGCGAGGACTGGCAAAAACGGTTCGGCAAGGCGCACAACCACAAAGGTTTCTGGTGCGGTGATGAGAAGGCAAAAGAGAGCTTCCGTCGTGCCATGCTGAGGAAATACGGCGACCTCGACGCGCTGAACAAGGCATGGGGCACCTCCTTCGCGAAGGAAGAGGAGATTCGCTATCCACAGTCCCCAGCAGAAGGCAGGCGCTGGTGGCTGGACTTCGTGGGATGGTATCAGAACGGAGTCACCTACTGGGTGGACGTGACCTGCCGATTGGCTCAACGCTACTTCCCGCGCACCCTGCGCATCCTGCCCATCGGTTTCGCGGACGAGGACGTGCGCTACGGGGCGGACATCTCCGCGCTGGTGAAGGTTGCCTCGCGGTATGGGACGGCAGTACGCTCCACACATGCAGGCTACCTGCCTCTCGCCGAGAATGAAAGCTTCCTGCTGGCGCGCATCGCCTCCGCGTGTCGCTTTTACGGAGTACCTCTGTGGATGGAGACGCCCGGCACCGTGAACGCCATGCGGCAGGCTGAAGCCCTCTATCAGGCAATGGCGCAGGGAGCGGTCGGACTGTTTGACTGGGCTATAAACCCGATCACACATAAGGCAGTGTACGAACAGAACCTGCGCCATCTCACCGCAGGTCAGCCGGTGGTGGATGTAGCGATGTTCTTCCCGTCCACTGCCGTGCGTCTGGCGGATGTGGGCGAGGCGCCCACCATGCGACGAGGTTGTGCGCAGGCACGCGACCTGTTCGTGTTCGACATCATCGACGAGCGCATGATTCGCGACGGCGCGCTGGAACGGTATCGCCTGCTAATCTTCTGGGAAGGCACGCTCATCGAGCAGGATGTGCTGGAGAAGATCGTAGAGTGGGTAGATGCGGGCGGTGTGGCGGTGGCGTACGACTTCGGTAAGGTGACCAGCGTGGAGGGCGACGGAAGCGCATGGCGCCGGCTGTTCGGTTATGCGGGCACACTGCAACCCCTGCGCCCCACGTTTCGCGGAGAGGTACCGGCGGGCGGATACGTCTTGCGTATGGACGACCCGGCGGCCGCCGGCTTCCTGCGCGGGGAGTGGTCTGCACCCGAAAAGTTCGGTAACCGCGCATGGCGATGGACGGGGAGCAACGCGCAGGTGGACCTCCTGCTGAAACCGGCGCAGGCGTACAGCATCACCATCCGCGCCTTCCTGCCCGAAGAGGACAAATCAGCCCGCTACGCCGTGCGCTTCGGGCGGGACCTGCTGGGCTATCTGGACAGCCCCGGCGAGACGGTATACAAGTTCGTCATCCCTGCGCAGTGGGTGAAAGCCGACACCGCACCCACATTGCAGATTACCGTAACAGGCGATGCCAGAACCGGGCGAGGCGCGCGCGTGGCGGAGATACAGGTCACCGCCCTCGACAGCCCGACCCCTCCGCTGGAGGGCGCACCCACCGGAAATTACGTGTATCAGATCGACCCGCAGACGCTTGCCACGCGCTGGACTCAACGCGTGGGCAAAGGGCTGTGTGTGTTCGTGCCGGTACGACGTGCGCAGGACGGCATCTCTGCCTATATCGAGGTACTCCGTCGGCTGGTGTACCGCCTTTCCGACCTGTCGCCCGGTTATCGCAACGCCCCACTTGTGGACAACGAGCCTGATGGCGTGTACACCACCTTGCAGACGAACCGCATCCTGTTCTACAACAGCACCGAGCAACCGGTCACCCGCGAACTGCGCCTGACGCGCGAAGCCTTCTCCGCCTATCCGCAGATACAGAACCCGCCTTCGGCTACTATCCGCGTGCAGATACCCACGCGCGGGGTCGCCTTCGTGCCGTTCACTGCGCAACCGGCGGAACTGCTGTTGCAATGCGAAGGGTTCACCGACCTGCGCGGCAACCCGAAGCGCGCCCTGCCTGACTTCAGCCCCGGCACCGGCGACACCTGTGTCGCCATCCCGGCGGGCAAGTCCATCCGCACCCGCTTCCCTGTGGAGACGGCGGGCAGGTATACGCTGTTTGTGAGGTGCATGTCGGAGGGCAGGCTGGTGGCTCCGCGCGTGTTGCTGGACGGCAAGCCGGTGCGTATCGAGTCTTCTCCGGTCATGGAGGGGGTGGAGGTACTGCGGTCGGAACCGGTGTCGTTAACTGCCGGTGCGCACACGCTGGAGCTGGAAGCCACCACCCCGAAAGGCTGTCTGGCAGACTTCGTGATACTCACCAGCGACCCGACCATCGCCGGCTACCGGTTTGGCAGGAGGTGAGGTAGAGGTCCTCATCGCCACAGCTCCTGCCCTGTTTGGTGCTGTCTACGAGATGCTTCGCGTTCAGCTCAGCATGACGCAGTGAGGACATTTCATGGAGGGCGAGGCTCCTGCCGAGCCGAGAACATACCTGTCACCGGCTCACACAGAAGGTTCGCCCTCCAAAGGCTCAGGGGCAATCATCTGGAGGGCAAGGTAGCGCCCGAGCCGTGCCCCCCTGTAAGGGCATGGGGAACCCCTGTCGCCACTACTGGCGTGCGACTATCGGCTGGCTGAAGATACTGCGAACCGGCGCGGGCATCGGGTTATCCGCCCCCTTCACCGAACGCCAGATAATCTCGCTGAACAGCAGGTCATCCACGCGGTCCTCCTGGCTGAGGTCCATCGCCAGCGACTCGCGCCAGCCCCAGGCGTTGTCCGGGTTCTTCTCGTTGATGTCCCAGCGGGCAGGAAGGCATTTGTAAGGCGTGAAGTCGGGCTTGTCGGTAAAACAGCGATACATGGGCGTTGCCGCGGCGTCGTACTGGCTCAGCGGCTCCAGCCCCAGTATCAGCTCCATCGTGCGAAGCATCGAGCAGGTGGTGTACAGCGTGCTGTCCACACTGTGTCGCTTCACATAGGGCGAGATGACCAGCGCGGGGCTCCGATGTGCGTCCACGTGGTCGGGACCGTTCTGCGCGTCGTCCTCCAGCACGAAAATCGCCATCTCCTTCCAGTACCGGCTGTGCGTCAGTGCCTCCACCAGCGTGCCCAGTGCCAGGTCGTTCTCGGCAACCATCGCACGGGGAGTGGGCTTGCCGGGGCGCGTGCCGTAGGTATGGTCGTTGGGCAGACGCATGATGATGAAGCGCGGGAGGTCGCCGTTCTTCTCGTACTCTCGGAACTCGGTCAGGAACTGCTCCACACGCTTCATGTCTGGGATGTCCAGGTTATACGGGCTGAAGATGGGGCTGAAGTGCCCCTCCAGCGACGGCATGGTGGCTCGCAGGGAACCATCGGGGTTTTGCGTGACGAACTCGGCGTACGAACGGTAGCTCACCCCCGCCCGTTTGCACGCATCCCAGATGAACCCCGCATCGGGATAGGTGATGGGGTTCGTGCCCTCGTAGTCGTAGCCGTGACCGTGACCGCCGTAGCCGTAGGGCCAGATTTTCTCCACGTAATCGGTGGCGTAGGCGGCGGTAGACCAGTTGTGCCCGTCCGCCGACACCTCCGCGTCCACATAGAAGTTGTCCAGCAACACGAACTCGCGGGCGAGGGCATGATGGTTCGGCGTCACCTCCTCGCCGAAGATGCACAGGTTCGGGTCGCCGTTGCCTTCCTTGATGTCCCCGAACACCTGATCGTAGGTGCGGTTCTCCTTGATGATGTAGATGACGTACTTGATAGGGCTGGGATCACCCACCTTCGCCGGGATGACCTTCGGCAGTTTGGATGGAGCGCGCGTCAGCAGGCTATCTTTGTAAGGCATCAGATCGCGCACACGCTGAGTATACTGACGCAGAGTGGACGCATCGGGAACCGGCACGAACTGCACCGTGCCCCGCAGGATACTGCCAATGTACTCGCGCTCGGGGTTCGCTTTAGGCGTGACGCCCTTCGAGTTGAGGACATACAGGATGCTGTTGTCGGGCGACACGCGCACGCCGGCGGGATACCAGCCCGCGGGGATGAAGCCCAGCACCCGGCTCTCTTTGCCGGAAACGTCCACCACCGCCACGCTGTAGTTATCGGCGTTCGCCACATACAGTCGCTTGCCGTCGGGCGAGAGCGCGAGGCTGTTGGGCGTGGAACCGGCTGGCGCACGCGGCGATAAGGCAACATTCACCTGCTCTACCGCCCTGCGCTGAGGTACGTCGATCACCGTGACCGTGTTGTTGTTCGCGCAAGCGACGAACAGCCGGTTGCCGTCCGCGCTGAAGGTCATTTCGTTCGGATGCGTGCCCGTGGGGATGCGGGCGACGCTCTGCCACGTGCCGGTGTCGAACAGCTCTACCGACGCCTGTCCCCAGCGGCTGACCGCCAATAGAGAGCCGTCCGGCGACACCGCCACCCCGTACGGCGAACCCTCCACCGGCAGTTTGCGAAGCAGTTTGCGCTCCGTCAGGTCCACCACCGCGACGCCGTTACCCTTCATCAGCGCGGCGTATAGCAGTTTGCCGTCGCGGCTGGTGGTCACCTGCGCAACGAACTGCGTGGCGGTCTCGCCCTCTGGTCTCACTGGGATGTTGCCATCTTCGATCAGCCTCGCCACCCCTACCCGGAATACGCGCACCACGTCGTCCGAGCCGCCGGAGACATACACACGCCGACCGTCCGTGCTCCAGCAGATGCCCACCCATCCCTTGGCGATGGGTTGCTGGTGCAGGATGCGTTTGCCTGCCGTATCGATAAGCATCACCGAGTGCTTGGGCACACCACAGTGCAACACCGCCAGCCTCATGCCGTTGGGCGACAGTGCCATTCCCAGCGCGCCCACGTCAATCTCCACCTGCTCGCCCACCGGCTGAATGCGCCAACCGTTGGGTAGCAGGACCTCGCCTGTAGGCTTTCTGCCGGGAAGCTCCCCCACCGACTGTGCCCACAGCGGATGAAGGCAGAATACCACCATTGCGATTGCCAGATACCAGCGCCACCTGTTGCCGAACATGTCCTTCCCCTCCGATAGGTAGTCATCACGGTATTCAAGGCTCGCTGAGTCTTTCCTGCCAGCCACATGTTAAGGGTTGTTTTCGCAGGTTCGCACTCTCCGTCATGCTCAGCATCAGCGAAGCATCTCAACCCAGATAAGCAGGAATCCGCGCACAGGGCGCGAACAAGAGTCGCAACAACTGGTGATTAGGAGCAGAACCAATGGACGAGTTCGCCCTGTTGCGCAGGAACCTGTTGAAAGGTCTCGGCGGGATGACGGCATTCGGGGCGCTGGGTGGTGGTATCAGTCCGGCGATGGCGTCGCAAACGCCGGGGCAGGCTGGCGTGCTGAACGTGCGCGACTTTGGCGCGAAAGGCGATGGCAAGACCGACGACACCACCGCCTTCCAGAAAGCCATCGACGAGGCGCACGGCATGGGAGGTAATATCGTCTTCATCCCGCGCGGCGACTACCTCATCGAAGGCACGCTGGAGGTGCGCGAGCATGTGGTGCTGGAAGGGGTGTTTCGCGGACCCACCTACGGCTCGCAGAACCGAGGCACCACCCTGCTGGCGACCGCGGGAAAGGGACAGGTAGAGGGCACACCCTTCATCACCCTGAGGCAGAACGCCACCCTGCGCGGCATCACCATCTTCTATCCGCAGCAGATTCAGCAAGACCCGCCCCATCCCTATCCGTGGACCATCCGCGGCAACGGCGATAACTGTACACTGGTGGACGTGCTTCTGGTGAATCCCTATCAGGGTATCGACTTTGGCACATTTCCCTCCGGCAGGCACTTCATCCGCAACGTGGGTATGGAGGCGCTGTACCGCGGGCTGTACATCGACCAGTGCTACGACATCGGCAGGGTGGAGAACCTGCATATCTGGCCCTTCTGGGAGGTGTGGCAGACCCCACTCAAGCAGTTCATGGTGCGCGAGGGCATCGCCTTCATCATCGGACGCACCGACTGGGAGTACATGAGCAACTGCTTCTGCATCGGCTACAAGATAGGCTTCCACTTCATCCGCACCAAAGCGGGCGACGCCAACGTACTGTTAACGCAGTGCGGTTCGGACGTGGGTCCCCTCGCGGTGAAGGTGGATAGCGTGATGCCACACGCGGGCATCTCCTTCGTCAACGGGCAGATGATGGCAGGCATCGAAATTGAGGAAACGAATACCGGTCCCGTCAAGTTCACCGCGTGCGGGTTCTGGGGCATCGATACCACCGAGAGCCACGCCATCCTGAAGGGCAAAGGACATACCTTCTTCCACAACTGCCACTTCAACAACTGGGACAAGAAGCGCACAGGGGCACCCTGCATTGTGGCGGAGCGCGGCGGCTTGACGGTGATGGGTTGCGACTTCAGCGAGCGAGACCGGACGCATATTCGCCTCGGACCCGACATCGACGCGGCGATGATCGTGGGCAACCGCTTCCGCGGCAAGGAGGGCATCATCAACGAGGCAGGAGACAAAGCGCAGATCGGGTTGAATGTGGTTACTCCATAGGGTCTATTCAGCAGTCACGATCTCATGCCAGTCATACACCCCAATGATGCGCTGACCCGGCTCCACAATCAAAAACTCGTCGTCCCACTCGCCAAAGATGAGCTTGCGCAGGATGCGTGCACTGCCCGTCACAACGACGAGCTCCTTGCATTCCTGCTGGGCATAGGCGCGGAAGCGCTCCAGAAAACCCAGGTGGCGCGTCTCCGGCATATCGATAAAGACGATTCGGTTGCCTTCCGCCCGGCGCATACTCTCCTGCAGGGTCTCGTAGATATACCTGCCGTTGTCCTCGCCGTACTGTGCGATGTAGTCTTCCAGCGTGCCATACAGCCCGGTAGCGGTGGACAGGCTCGACTCGCGCGTGTATGCGCCGTCACGCTCGGCATAGCCCAGCGCACTGAACGGCGTGCTGGGAGCGTCGGCAAAATACTCCCTGAACTTGTCGCGCGAGCCGAGAAACAGTGTCCCGCAATCATGGGCGCGGGGCAACACCAGTCGGGTTCGGCGTGCGCAGAGGTTCACCGTGGAGTTCCCGCACAATCCGTAGCCCAGCAGGATAGCATCATAGTGGCGTGGGGAGGCATCTGCCTCGTCGATGCGCGACTGGATGAGATCGCGCAGTTTGTCGCTATCGTCATGCGCCCCCTTCGGGGTGAACTCCAGATCGATGGTATGCGGACTGTCCGCCACATACCGGCACACCTCCCGGGTGAGCACCTCGCAGGCAATCAGTTTCAACAGCATCATGCCACCTCCGCAGGTATTATGGCAGAATAACGCGCCGTATGCAATGCGGGAGATGCAGGGAAACCGAAGAGGTTGGTATAATAGCGGTAACAGTAAGGTTTTGCCGACTCTACCTTCGTTCGATGAAGAGGGTGGTGGCGTATGTCCACTCGCATCCGCAAACCCGAACCGGTCACACCGGTCGTACTCAGCCGGCGCGTGTATGATATTGTGGGGATTGTGTTGTTCACCGTCGGCGCGGTGGTGCTGGTGAGCCTGACCACGGCAGAAAACGGCTATCTGGGTCAGTGGCTGAACGAGCTCCTGCGTCGAATCGCCGGGCTGGGGGCGTTCGCGGTACCGCTGTTGCTGATGTTGCTGGGAATGCTTTTCCTCGTGGGCTACGAGCGGTTCTCCTTCACCAACACCTCGTGGGGCGCGGTGCTGATGTTCCTGGCGTTCACCGGCTGGGCGCACGTCACGCGCGTGTCCTTCGAGAGCAACTTCGCTCCCGAAAGCCTGCGTGCAGGCGGTGGCTACATCGGCGGCACCATCGTATACGTGGTGCACTCTTTGCTGAACCTGGCGGCAGTGTATATCGTACTGACCGCCCTGACCATCATCGCACTCCTGCTGATTGTGGACCTGCCGTTTGTGGACATTGCCCGCCGCACGGTCGCCGGATGGGTGAAGGGGTTCCAGATGGCTCAGCAGGGCGCACGCACTGTGAAAGAGAAAAGCGCTGCCATCCGCAGTGCGCGTGCCGCTCGCAAAGCGGGCAAAGAGGATGTAAAACGCACCCTGATGAGCAACGAGAGTCGCGCGGTGGCACAAACCTCAGCGCCTGCTCCTGCTAAGGAGTCACCGAAGGCAACTGCCAGAATAGTCGAAGCTGTTCAGCAGAAAATCAGCCGCCAGTCTTCACCACCAGATGAGGAGCAGACGGTGGTGCTGGCTAACGGGGGAGACCTGTCGGAGTACGAGTACCCGCCCCTGTCCCTGCTGAAAGAGCCTCCGCCCCCGCCCAAGCGCATTCAGGCGGAGCTGTCCGAGAAAGTGCGCATTCTGGAGCAGACACTGGACGAGTTCGGCATCGGCGCGAATGTGGTGGAGATTGCACACGGTCCCACCGTCACCCGCTACGAAGTGCAGCTGGCGCCCGGGATCAAGGTGAGCAAAATCGTCAGCCTGGCGGACAATCTGGCGATGGCGCTGGAGGCTATCGACGTGCGCGTGGAGGCGCCTATCCCCGGCAAGTCTGCCATTGGGGTGGAGGTGCCCAACGACAACCCGCGCATCGTCACTCTGCGCGAGGTTATAG
>FWPV01017147.1_pt1 | contig 10082 bp, 6 predicted proteins | sample 2228371 | NCBI WGS metagenome assembly FWPV01 (sample SAMEA103939776, study PRJEB20133) | metagenome
CTCCTCCAGCACACGCTCCGGCGTGATGTCGCGCAGGCAGGTCCAGGCGCCACCGCAGGTCGGCCGGCGCCGGCAAGGCGAACAGTGCATACCGAGCCAGATGACGCGGGCGTTGGCACGACCGGTCTTCGTGTACGGGCAGGTGGACCCGAAAATGGCGACGGTCGGCACCGAAAACGCGATGCCCATGTGCGTGAGGCCGGTATCGACGCCGACCAGCAGACCGGCGCTGCGCACCAGTGCGGCCGCTTCCGGCAGCTTCGTCCGCCCGACCAGATTGATCAGGCCTGGCGCACCGGCCGCGATGCGGGCCGCCGCCTGCGCGTCGCCCGGGCCACCCAGCAGCACCGGCGTCAAACCGGTCCGCGCCGCCAGTTGCGGCGCCAGCGCCTGCCAGGCGTCTTCGAACCAGTGCTTCTGCGGCCGCGTCGTGAAGGCGGCGAACACGGCGTAACCACCCGGCACCAGACCGTATTCCGCCAGCAGCGCCTGCGCGCGCGCGTCGGCCTCGGGCGCCACATGCAGCGCCGGCATGAAATCGCCGGTGTCGAGTTCGAGCCGTTCGGCCAGGTGCAGGTATTCGGATGAAATGCGGGCGACGTCGCCACCGCGCGGCACCACGCGGCTCATCAGCCACTGGCTGCCTTCGCGCGACCCCAGCCCGATGCGGGTCGGCGCGCCCGAAAGCCAGGCGAGCACGCCACTTTTGAGCAAGCCCTGCAGGTCGAGCACGGTATCGAAATGGTGACTGCGCAGTTCGGCACGCAAGGCGCACACGCGACGCCACAACTCGATGCGCCGTCCGCTGCGCCAGAGCTGCGCCCACTCGGCCTTCGGCCACAGGATGCGGGCATCGATGGCCGGGTCGTGCGCGATCAACGCATCGATGCCCGGCTCGACCAGCCAGGCGATGAAGGCATCGGGATGGGTGCGCTTGATCGCAGCGGCCAGCGGTGACGCAAACACCACGTCGCCGATCGCCGACGTGCGCACGATGAGCACACGTTTCAAGCCGGGCGCTCCTTCACGCCACACCACAGCGCGGCGAGAAAAAGCACGTACATCATGCTGAGGTTGGAGCGCATCAGATAGGACTCGAACAGGCAGATCGGAATGAACAGCACCGGCAGTGCCTTGCGGATGCGTTGCCGACCGTCTGCCGGCCCGCGTCGCACGAGCGGAAACAGCAACACCGCCAGAACCAGCACGCCGGCCGGAATGCCGGCATTGGTCAGCGCATACAGATACTGGTTGTGCGGGTTGTACATCGGCTCCCACTGCGGCGTATGGATTGCATTCACCTTCGTGTACTCGACCAGGTAGTCGCCGATGCCCACGCCCAGCCAGGGCGACTCGGAAAACATCCGCCAGGCGTTGCTGGCATAGACGATACGCAGGCCGATCGACGTGTTGGGGCGGTCCTGGTAATTGACCAGTTCATCGATGCCGGCATCGACGCGTTCGCGGAAATAGGCATTGCCGGCATAGCCCCCCGCAACGATGCCGAGCGACAGCACACCGGCCAGCGTGGCTGCCAGCAGCGGCCGGCGCGCGAAGCGCTGGAACACCAGCAGCGCGAGCAGCACCAGGAAGCCCAGCAGACCGGCGCGACCACCGGCAATCAGCAGATTGAGCGTGGTGCTCAGCAGCAGGACGGCGTACAGCATCCGAACACCGGCGGTGCGCGCCTCGAACAGCAGGCGGTGGCCCGCCAGATAGCCGGCCAGGGCCAGCGCCGGTGTGTACATCATGCGGTCGACGAACGGAGCGGTGTCGTCGGCGCCCTTCTCCACCCGGATGCCGTCGGGCAGATCCGGCCACACGTGCAGTTGCGCCCAGTTGTAGAAGGCCAGCGCTTCGCAGCAGGCGACAGACAGCAGGAAGGCGCTGACGTAGCGGCCGAAATGCTCGCGCCGCGCGACGCTGAAATACAGCGCGAACAGCAGGAAAAAGCCCTGACGACCGGTCATGCGCCGCCCCCAGTCGAGGTCTTCGGTCCACAGCAGCGACAGCGCGAACACCGCGTAGTAGGCGGCGAACAGCCACACCAGCGGCTCGGCCGCCAGTGCGCGCAACTTTTCCGCGTAGCGCCCTTCGACCAGCCAGAAGATGAGGATGAGCGCGCTCAGCCAGTAGGCCGGCGCCACGGTCAGCGGAATCGAGAAGAACACGCCGGCCAGCAGCCAGGAATTGATGAACGGAATCCGTTCGCGCAACGTGGTGATCATGCGAAGCGCACTCCGCACTGTTCGAAGGCGTGCTTCATGTCGGTCTTCTCCTGCTCACTCTTGAACAGCGCATCAGCCCAGCCGAAGGCGACCACCTGCACCGCCGGCGGATAGATCTGGCGCGCGAACAGCAGCGCGCTCGAGCGCACGCCCACGACGGCATCGTAGCGGCTGCGCGCCATATGCATTTCCAGCGCGCAATCGGGCTCGATCAGCCGGTAATCCGGGTGACGCAGTTCGTGCCCGGGGTCTTTCGGGTGCGCCTTGTAATCGATCTGCACAATGCCCTGCCCGGCCAGCCAGTCGCGGATGCGCCCGGTCAGCGGCGCCAGTGCGGGCGCCGGCAGCAGACCGGCGCCGCCCAGCGGCTGACCGATCACCAGCGCGCGACGCGGCGCGGCACCGTCTTCGAAGACCGGTTGCGCGCGGCTGACCAGCGGCGGCAGTACGCACACCTTGTGGGCCGGGTAGGCGTGCGGCAGACCGGGCAGCACGTAGATGCGGTCGCAGAAGTCGGCGTCCGAACCGATGCGGTCGCCGTCGAAACAGCGGTAGCGCAGTTCGGGTGCGATCAGGCGACGCAGCAGGCGGGCGCGCTGCATCAGCCGCTTCGGCAGCGACAGCGGGTAGCGGCGGATGCTGATGAGCCCGTCGGGCAGGATCCGCGCATGCATCGTGCGCGCGCCGGCGCGGTGCGGCAGTGCATGCAGGAAGTAATTGATCGCTTCGGTGTCGAACACCGCGCTGTGCAGCAGCAAGGTGTCGCAGCGCCCGACCAGACCCGCGACCAGATCGATGTTCGCGTGCAGCCGGCGGTGCCGCCCGAACCAGCCGGGCAGCGGCTCCCAGCGCGGCCATGGCATGTAGCTGCACGCATCCCATTCCGAGGCGTCGACCACCGGCTTCAGTCCCGGCTTGTACCAGACCAGCACCTGACGCGCGCCGGGCTCGATATCGCGCGCGATGCGCTGTGCCGCAAGGTACTGCAGGGGAGAGGCAACGAAATAGACGGCAACCGTGACGGCGTCCGTTCGGGAATCTGACATGCCGGCGCAGGGCGATATTGCGGAAAGTCGCGATGCTACCCTGAAGGCGCCCGGCGCGCTTCCAGCGGCGCGCAGCCGCGATTGCGGCATCATGGGCGAAATACTGGAAATACCCGAACTGGCCGAACCTGCCCGCACGGCGCCCGGATGGCCGGAAGCATGTGCTCACCCTTTTGACAACCCTCGAACCGATGAAGCGATTTCTCCCCTTCGCCGCACTGCTGCTCTGTACGGCCTGCCTGACCGGATGCGTGACCCCGCGCCCGCCGATGAGCGAGGCCGAACTCGAACAGGTGCTCACGCGCGATTATCCGGGCCGTACCGCGCAGGACGTGCTGGCCGCCGCCACCCGACTGTGGCGACTGGCCGACGGCGACGACTTCCGGATCAAGCCGGGTGACAACAGCCTGGTGGCCGAACGCGACTGGGTGTTCTATTCGCAGATGGTGCGCATCGTCGGCGACGACAGCTGGACGCTGACGGTCAGCGAAACGGGGGGCGGCACGAAAGCAAGGCTTTCGCTGCTCACCTACAAGCGCAGCACGACCGTGTCGTTCTTCGGCATGACGCCGACCACCCAGACCACGCCGCGCATCGGCGGACCGGTCAAGGGCACGGCACTCTACGACCTCTTCTGGGCGCGCATGGACCACCTGCTCGGTGTGCGCCCCGACTGGATGACCTGCGCCGAAGCCGAGGCACGGGTCAGTTCCGGTGCCACCTGGGGCAACAAGGATGCGCTGTGCGCCGGTTACAGTTTCACGGACGCAGCGCCCGAAGTCCCTTGATACTCGGTCCGCACGCCATCCGGCTGCCGGTCACGACCGGTCGAGAAAGGTGCCGATCGGCTCCCAGTGTTCGACGTGCGAACAGACGACCTTGATGATGATGAGCATCGGTACCGCGATCAGCATGCCGGCGATGCCCCACAGCCAGCCCCAGAACAGGAAGCTGATGAACACGGCCACCGGATTGAGCGACAGCATGCGCCCGGCGAACATCGGCTGGATGAACTGGCCTTCGATCACCGTGATGGCGAGGAAGCTGGCCGGAATCACCCACGCTTCGGCCACGCTGTCGAAGTTGATCAGCGCGGCAAGCGACAGCGCAAGCAGGCACAGGGTCGGCCCGAGATAGGGAATGAAATTGAGCAGACCGGCCATGACGCCCCAGAGCGCCGGGTTGGGCATGTCGAGCAGATACATGGCGGCGGTCGTCGCCACGCCCAGACCGGCATTGATGGTGCTCAGGGTCAGGAAGTAGCGGCCGATGTCCTGCTGTATCTGGCGCGCCACGCCGATGGCGCGGATCTTGTCGCGCAGGGTCGGCATCAGCCGCACCACCTTGCGCAGGAAGCCGTCGCCCGACGCCAGCAGGAAATAAAGCAGCACCACGGTCGAGGCGGCGCCGATCAGGAAATACTGCGTGCCGGTGAACAGCACCGAGCCCAGGCCCGGCTCCTTCAGCACGACCGACCTGACCTTGGGATTGCCGTTGCTGGACGTCATGGCTTCGAGGCGCTCGGTGGCCTCACGTACCTCTTCGACCGGCCGCTGCAGTTTGAGCAGCTTGACCTCGACCTCGCGCAGCGCGCGCGGCGAGCGTTCCAGCCAGTCGAGAGCCGGATTGGTCAGAAAGTACAGCCCCGCCCCCACGCCGCCGACCATCATCACGACCACCACGCCGGCGGCAATCGACTCATGGATGCGCCACTTCTTCAGCAGGGTGACCAGCGGCGCCAGCAGCAGGGCGAACAGCACCGCCAGCACGATGGGCATCAGCAGGGCTCTGGCAAAGTACACCGCACCCAGTGCGGCCAGCCAGAACAGCCCGATCAGCGCCCGCGAGCCGTTGCGCAGACGCGGCACCGCGGCGACGGCCTGCACGATTTCGGGCAGCGACTCCGGTTCGGATCGGGCAGGCGGCGACATGTCGTCTGCCACGGCAGCCGGTTCGATGCGGGACGGCAGGACATCTTCGGCAGGCGGGGCACCGGGCGGTGCGGAGAGTGGATTCATCGCCGGATACTACCCGAGCCGCCCTGCAACATCCGGGTCCCACTCGCCCTGCAGGGGCCGTCAGCGCGGATCGAACGCCAGCGTCACTTCGACTTCACGCTCGACGTAGGCCCACTCGGGCGAAGCGCGCAGGGCGGCGGTGAGTTCGTCGAACACGGTGGCATCCCGGGGGGCGAATTCGAACCAGGTCAGGAAATCGAACGGTTCGGTCTCCGACAGGTCCCGGCAATGGTGCAGCTTGCGCGCCACCGCCGGCAGCGCGCGCATGCCGAGCGCCACGTGGTGCGATTGTTCTTCCAGGATGTCGCGTCGTTCGTCCTGCGTCAGCGCCCACCAGGCGGCCGACTTGCGGATCGGAATCAGCACGGCGCTGCGCGCCTCGGCACGGGCCAGCGGCGGTTGCAGCGCAAGCAGCTGCTGTTTTTCCGGCCGGGTGACTTAGCGCTCGTTGCTGGCGATGCCGCGCAGCCGCCACGCTCCGGCGGCTTCAGCCGCCCCGGCGACGATGTCGAGCCGCGGCGCCATCGCCAGGCCTTCGCCGATGACGGCGCGCACCCCGGTGATGTGCCACGGCCCGGCATCTCCGGCAGCGAAGGTATACAGGCGCGGGGTTGCCGTCCCGGCCATGACGATCAGTCGCTTTCCGCCCGCATCGCGAGCGCCGCAGCGGCGGCACGCGTTTCGACGCCGAGCTTTTCGTAGACGTGTTCGAGGTGCTTGTTCACGGTGCGCGGGCTCATGCCGAGGATGTCGCCGATGTCGCGGTTGGTCTTGCCCTTGGCCAGCCAGGACAGCACTTCCGCCTCGCGCGGCGTCAGCTGGGCACCGGCGATGCGGGTGCTCGATTCGCCGCGTCGGCGCACATCGAGCAGCAGCATGTGCTCGCCCAGCCCGACTGCGCCCAGGCTGCGCGCATAGAGTGAATTCTCGCCGCTCTCGCCGATCAGCTTTGCGTCGGTGCCCGGTTCGTCCGCCATGCGCGCAAGCTGGGCCAGCGACTCTCCAGGCGGCGTAACGGACGCGTCGATGCCGAACTGCGCGAGGCTGTCCGCGGCCCGCGGCGAGCGCCATGCGATGCGGCCGAGCGCGTCGATCACCAGCACGCCCAGCCCGGCCACATCCACCGCCTGCCGCGCGATGCGCACGGCTCGCGCATTGCGCACATGGGCCGACAGCCGCGCCAGCACTTCCTCGACGCGCAGCGGCTTGACCACGTAGTCGGTGCCGCCGGCGGTGAAACCTTCGACCACTTCCGCCGTGCCCGACAGGCCGGTCATGAAGATGACCGGCACGTGCGACAGCCCGGGCTCTTCCCGGATCAGGCGGCAGGTTTCGAAGCCGGACAGGCCGGGCATGACCGCATCCAGAAGGATGGCGTCGGGCACGACCAGTTCGAGCCGGGCCAGCGCCGACTCGCCGTCATTGGCGATCAGCACCAGATAGCCGGCCTGGGACAGCGCCTCGCACAGGAAACCGAGCGAATCCGGCGCGTCGTCCACCACCAGCACGACCGGCTGATGGAATGGGGAATCATTGGACATGGGCATCACGTTGCAGCAATTCGGTGAAACGGATCAGGTCAAAACCATCGATGAGCTTGCGCAGCCGGCCGCAATCTTCGCGCGCCTCGTCCGACCGTTCCGCGATGGCATCGAGCAGTGTCGCGATGCCGTTCACGTGGCCGAGACGCGACAGCCTGAGCAGCGCCGAGCGTTCCTCTTCGTCCAGCGCCCGCAAGGGTACATCGCCTTCGTCGTTGCGGGATGCAACATTCCGGGATTCCGGTTCATCGACGTGCCAGGTCAGGTCGAGCGCGTCGCGCAATTGTTCCAGCAGTTCCGATTCCATGACCGGCTTGGGTACGAAGCCGGCGCAGCCGGCGTTGCGCAGCAGTTCGCTGCGGTTGTCGAACACATTGGCCGACACCATGATGACCGGGATCGGCGCACCGGCAGCGTGCTGCAGATGGCGCGCGGTTTCCCAGCCATCCATGCCGTCCATGTTGATGTCGAGCAGCACCACGTCGGGGCGCTGCAGCGCGACCCGTTCGAGCCCTTCACGTCCGCTCGCCGCCTCGTCGATGCCGAAACCGAGCGGCAACAGCATGGCCGCCAGCATGTGGCGCTGCGTCGCGTCGTCGTCGATCAGCAGCACGCGCCGGCGCTCGCCGTCGTAACCGATGACCTGGCGCGTCGGTCTGACCTTGGTCGGCACCGACAGGTATTCCGGCAGGTAGAGGCGCAGCCGGAACGTGCTGCCTCGGCCCGGTTCGCTTTCCAGCGTCAGTTCGCCGCCCATCAGCGAAGTGAGCATGCGGCTGATGGTCAGGCCGAGACCGGCCCCGGGCTCGGCCTGACCGCGGCCGGAACTGCTGCGTTCGAATGGCACGAAGATGCGCGCGTGGTCTTCCGGCGCAATGCCCGGCCCGGTGTCGGCCACTTCGAAACGCGCGACTTCCATGCGGTAGTCGATGCGCAGCACCACTTCGCCGCGCGACGTGAACTTCACCGCATTGGCCAGCAGGTTGATCAGCACCTGGCGTAGCCGCTTCACGTCCACCCGCACGTAGTCGGGCATGCGGCCGGTCGTTTCGATGCGGAAACGCAGGCCCTTGCGCACCGCCTGCGGCTCGAACATCTTCGCCAGGTCGTCGAGCAGTTCGCGCATCGGCATCGGCGACGGGTCGAGCCGCAACTTGCCCGCCTCGATCCGGGCGAGGTCGAGCAGGCCGTCGATCAGCCCCAGCAGGTGTTCGCCGCTGCGCAGGATGGTGCCGAGGGCGCGTCGCTGGGTGTCGACCTGGGTCAACGCGCCCGTCGCGGGCGAACCTTTCGCTGCGCCGCCCTGTGCCAGCGAGCCCTGGCCCAGCTCGCGCAGCAGGATCTGCGCGTAGCCGAGAATGCTGTTCAGGGGCGTGCGCAGTTCGTGGCTGATGCCGGTCACGTAGCGCGTCTTCGCGAGGTTGGCCGATTCGGCTGAATCCTTCGCCTTCTGCAAGGCGAGGTCGGTCTTGCGGTGCGCGTCCACCTCGCGCATCAGCAGCTGGTTCTGCCGGTTCGATTCGTCCTGCGCCAGCCGCCGGCTTTCCGAGCCGAGCACGATCCACCAGGCACATACCGCGCAGAGCAGCACCAGCAGCGCGAAGGTCTTGAGCAAGCTCAGCAGCAGGGTTTCGCGTGCCGCCGAATACAGATCGGCGACCACCGCCTCCTGGTAGTACACGACGCCGAAAATGACCGCCAGCAGCGAGGTCAGCGACAGGAACACGACCAGGAAGTGGCCGACCCGGAAATTGACCCGGCGTGCCAGACGCATCGGCAGGATGGCGTTGAGCACGGCATGCAGCTGGTCGGCCGCGCTCGCGTCGGTCTTGCAGCGGTCGTGGCAGCGCGATTCCAGCGTGCAGCAGAGCGAGCAGATCGGCTGACCGTAGGCCGGGCAATAGGCCATGTCTTCCGACTCGAAACCGTTCTCGCAGACGTGGCAGGTGACGGTCTGACCCGGACGCCACTGCATCGTGCTGCGGCGCGCGATGTAGTAGCGGCCGCGCGTGGCCCAGGCGATCAGCGGCGCGGTGACGAAGGCGGTGGCGAGCGAAATGACCGGTGAAAACGCCTGCGCTGCATCCCCCATCCAGCCGGTGTAGGCCAGCACCGATACGACGGTGGCGATCGCCATCGACCCCAGCCCGACCGGATTGATCTCGTACAGGTGGGCACGCTTGAATTCGATGTGCGACGGCGACAGGCCGAGCGGCTTGTTCACCACCAGATCCGCCACCAGTGCGCCGACCCAGGCGATGGCGAGATTGGCGTACAGGCCGAGCACGTGTTCCAGCGCCTCGAACACGCCGAGCAGCATCAGCAGCAGCGCAATCACCACGTTGAACACCAGCCACACGACGCGACCCGGGTGGCTGTGCGTCAGCCGGGCAAAGAAATTCGACCAGGCCAGCGAACCGGCGTAGGCGTTGGTCACATTGATCTTGAGCTGCGACACGATGACGAAGAAGGCGGTCACCGCCAGCACGACGGCCGGAGAATCGAACACATAGCCGTAGCCGGCCAGATACATCTGCGTCGGCTCGAGCGCGCGGTCGACCGGCACCATCGCCTGCAGCGCGAGAAACGCGAGAAAGGCTCCGCCCAGCATCTTGACCATGCCGGGCACGATCCAGCCCGGGCCGGCGATCAGCACGGCCGCCCACCAGCGGTAGCGGTTCTCGCGATTCTTCTCCGGCAGGAAGCGCAGGTAATCGACCTGTTCGCCGATCTGCACCACGAGCGAAATGGCCACGGTGGAGGCGGCACCGAACATCAGCCAGTCGAAGTCGCTGTTGCCCGACGAGCGGCCGCTCATGCTGGTGAAGTCGCTGAACATTTCCGGCGCCTGCAGCCACACGGCGATGTAGGGCAGCACCAGCAGCACGATCCACACCGGCTGCGTCCACAGCTGGATGCGGCTGATCAGCGTCACGCCGTGGATCACCAGCGGAATCACCACCACCGCGCACAGCAGGTAGGCCCACGCGAGCGGCATGCCGAAATACAGCTCGAACGCCAGCGCCATGATGGCCGCCTCGATGGCGAAGAAGATGAAGGTGAAGCTGGCGTAGACGAGCGAGGTGATCGTCGAGCCCAGATAGCCGAAGCCGGCGCCGCGCGTCAGCAGGTCCATGTCGACGCCGTACTTGGCGGCGCAGTAGCTGATGGGCAGGCCGGTCAGGAAAGTGATCAGGCCGACGAACAGGATGGCCCACAGCGCGTTGGTGAAGCCGTAGTTCAGCGCGA
>FWPV01000938.1_pt1 | contig 10081 bp, 8 predicted proteins | sample 2228371 | NCBI WGS metagenome assembly FWPV01 (sample SAMEA103939776, study PRJEB20133) | metagenome
CCATTACACTAAAATCAAACCGCAACATCCCGGTTCACTACCGGCACCCCTGGATATTTTCCGGCGCCATTGAAAAAATTGACGGCGCGCCGGGCATGGGGGAAACCATCGAGGTCCGCGGATCCGACGGCAAGATGATAGGGTTTGGCGCTTATTCCCCCCATTCGCAAATTGCGGTTCGAATGTGGACCTTTGATCCGGAAGAAAATATTTCACAGGATTTTTTCCAATCCCGCCTGGCCAGGGCCGTTCAAGCCAGGAGCCAGAATCCGGATGACGCCAACGCCGATTGCCGGCGTCTGGTGTTTTCCGAATCCGACGGCCTGCCCGGCATTATCGTGGATCAATATGCGGATTTTTTGGTGTGCCAGTTTTTGTCTGCCGGCGCCGAATACTGGAAGGATGTGATCGTGTCATTGCTAAAAGACATGATCCCCTGCAAGGGCATTTATGAACGCTCCGACACAGCCGGCCGGGAAAAAGAAGGCCTGCCGATAAGAACCGGCGTGCTGTACGGCGCCGCTCCGCCGGATCTTGTTGAAATCACAGACGGCGCGCATGGCTTTTGGGTGGATATAAAATCCGGGCATAAGACCGGGTTTTATCTGGATCAGCGGCAAAATCACGTTTCTGTCGCGCAATTTTTGCGCGGTAGAAACGTGCTGGACTGTTTCTGCTATACCGGCGGGTTTTCCATTGCTGCGCTCAAATCCGGAGCGCAAACCGTCACCGGCATTGACGCTTCTGCGGCATGCCTTGGCCTTGCCCGAAACAATCTGGCGTTTAATCATTTTGATCCGTTAGGCGTTGTTCTTGAGGAAGCAAATGTCTCCCACATGCTTCGGCGGTACCGGGATGCGGGCCGTCAATTTGATGCGGTCATTCTGGATCCGCCCAAGTTCATTCATTCCAGAAGCCAATTGGACAAAGGCAGCCGGGCGTATAAAGACATCAATATGATGGCCATGAAGTTGTTAACGCCCGGCGGCATTCTGGCCACATTTTCCTGTTCCCAGCCCATGAGCTCGGAATTGTTTCAAAGGACTATTGCATATGCGTCCGTGGATGCCAAACGGGATGTTCAAATGATCGCACGGCTTCACCAGGCACCGGATCATCCGGTGTTTTTGAATTTTCCCGAGGCCCAATATCTAAAAGGAATGATATGCCGCGTTTGGTGAGGATATTCCATATTCAAAAATTTCAAAATCGCCGAAACTGTTGAAGCGGACATTGAGGAAAAACCCATCATGGATGATAATAAACACCAATCCTGGAATGAATGGCTGGAATCTTTGACGGCCCATGAAGCATCTGCTTTTTTGTTAAGTGTTAAAAAACTGCGATTTTCAAAGCAGCAGCGGATTTTTCAGCAGGGAGACTGCGACAGCCGTTTAATTTTTGTTCAATCCGGCAAATTGAAATTGTGCTATTGGGATCGGTTGAAAAAAAAGAGTGTCAAGTTTGCGGAGCTTTCCAAAGGAGATGTCTACGGCGGTGATGTTTTTTTTTCCCACTCCCCCCAAACAGGCTCGGTGGCGGCCCTGGAAGACACTGTTGTTTTGTGTTTGGATAAAAAAGATTTTAAAGCACTGGTCGCCCGATACCCGGCTATTGAACATAAGCTGATGGAATATTGCACGAAATATGGGAAAAAAATCGTTTTTACTGAATCAGAAAAATTTGCCCGGCGGGTGTACCCCCGGTATCCTGTTTCTTTAAACGGCCAGGTGATTGTGGCAGATGGGGGCACGGATAGGGCGGAAAAAAAGTTTTCCGTCATTGTTTCCGATATCTCCATGGGCGGCGCGCGCTGTCAAATCAAAGATCTTGGTGCGCAGGACGCAGAAAAAATCTATCAGCGCCAGATCAGAATCAAGATCTTTTATCAAAGGAATTATCTTACCTGTGATATTGAAAAATTAGCCAAAGTGGTGGCCATCCGATTTCCGTCACCCGGGGAAACAAGCCTTCATGTGGAATTTCAGATTCCTTTAACGGAAAAAGAGCTTTTTAAAATAGTTCAGGATAAAAATATCTATACGTATTCATGAAAGCATTTTGACATCCGGAGTTATTTTTCCTAAACAAGAAAAAAACCTTTTTTTAAAAATACCCATAAGGGTTTCACCCATGTTCGCCGCAGATGTCATTGAAAAAATTATTGAAACCTGGATTGCGGATCAAAAACACCCCGAGCGGTACCGCAAGCAAAAGCCCATTCCGGATGTGGCCGATGTTCGGTTTTTGGTGGAAACAGCTTTTTGGGCCAGCTTGAAAAAAGAAGAAGATCGGTCCGCCTCATTTTCCATTGCATTGATGACCAAAGAGGAAGTGGAAAAAGAATTTGAAGTTTCAGGCCGCAGACAGTTGATCATGACCTTTGAACGTTCGCTTCCCTTGAGCGTGGACAGTTTAACCAAAATCGCGCCGGCATTCAACCCCCAGCACACCGCCTTAATCATTGCGTCTGAAAACAACGACAAAACAAACTACCGCATCTGGGGCGCCATGTATTTCAGTTCTTTGTCCAACCCCCTTAAAGAAATCCCGGTTTGGATTGAGGATCAGACCTTTGTGCGGCCCGATGTATTCATGGTGACAGCCATTTCTCCGGGGTCCTTGATGATCTCCCGGGGCAACTCCCAGATCGGCCGATTTGTGTCCGGCCAGTTCATCAAGGCGGTGCCCACGCCGTTTAGTTCCTGGGCCATGGGAAATTATATTAAAAACATCTATTCGGAAACCACCAATCCAGAATTTTTCCAGCCCAATTTCTGGCATACGTTCAGTGCGGCCCTGGATTATCTGCTTTCAGAAATCTCCGCCCGGAGTCACGGCGCGTCTTTAATCATTGTGCCGGGTTTTTGCACAAAGGATTACCGGAACTTATATTCCAGAAGATATACGTTTCCTGAAAGCCTTCAAATCAACGACATGATTTTATCGCTGATTCGCCTGCCCACGGACACGGACAATGCCATCTTGAGGCTGGGCTATAATAAAAAGATCGCCGAGCGCCTCTGTGCCTTGGCGCAATTGTCCTGCGTGGACGGCGCATTGGTGATCACTGAAAAATTTGAAGTGCTCGCCTTTGGCGCCACATTGCGGGCGCCCCGCTGGAAAGGGAAAGTGATCGTGGGTCCCTATGGATTTTCCGGGGGCGGGGAAGAATTTGAGCACCGTTTGCTGGGCACCCGGCATCATTCGGTGATGAATTTTGTGGGAGAATGCGCTGAAAGCATCGGGTTTGTTATTTCCCAGGACGGCCCTATTCGCGGATTCATCAAAAAGGATTCTGAAACCTTGCTCTGTTGGCCCGACTGCCGGGTGTCCATGTTTATTTAATATGAAAAAAGATCTTGTTTGTGAATTCACCCTCCATCAACGCAAAGGAAACAACTTATGAACGAAAAACAGGAACAGGCAAAGACCATTCAGATCAATACCATGGATGATATGTCCCGGGGCCGGTTCAGTAATTCCATGATGGTCACCCACACCCCCGAGGAATTCATCATTGACTGGCTCATGGCCTCGCCCACGGGCACGCACCTGACGTCCAGGGTCATTGTCACGCCCGGCCACATGAAGCGGATCATTGCCGCGCTGAATATCAATCTTCAAAAATACGAACAGAAATTCGGTGAAATCAAAGCCATTACCCCTTCTGAGCAGAAATTCCATTAAGCCATCGGCCGCGACTGTGTGTGAAGGGTTTGAATCATGATCGTATGGGCCCGCCCATTGACCCGATTTGTGTTTCGCATACTGATCCTGTTGGGCGCTGCGTTTGCGGGGATGTGGATTGCTTTTTCACGGCCCGTATGGCATACACAGGAAAACCCCAAGGAATCCGTCATGGTGAATCCAGCGGCACTCAAAACCCATGTCCAGGCATTGTGCGATGATTTTTCTCCCAGGGACCATCGGCATCCTGAAAACCTTTTTCATGCGGCTGAATATATCAAAAGGCAATTCAAACAAACCGGCGCGTCGGTGTATGAGCATTCCTATGAGGTCGATGGCCTTCATTATAAAAATGTCATGGCGGAATACGGTCCGGGCACGCCCTCCGTTATCATTGTGGGCGCGCATTATGATGCCGTGGTCGGAACACCCGGCGCGGACGACAATGCCAGCGGCGTGGCCGGCCTTCTGGAACTTGGCCGATTGATTTCACGCGCGTCATTATCCTCCCGGGTGATTTTGGCCGCATATACCCTGGAAGAACCTCCTTTTTTTGCATCCAGCCTCATGGGAAGCGCGGTCCATGCCCGGGTTCTTAAAGAGCAAAAGGTCCATGTCCGGTTGATGATCTGTTTTGAAATGATCGGGTATTTTTCAGACGCGGCCGGCACCCAGCATTTTCCGGTTCCATTTTTAAAGCTTTTTTATCCAACAACCGGAAATTTCATCGCCATTGTGGATCAATTTTTTTCCACCCAGGCCCGCCGCATGAAACAATGGATGCGAAAAAGTGTGGATCTGCCGGTCTATTCCATCAATGCGCCTAAATGGCTGCCGGGCGTGGATTGGTCGGATCACCTCAACTTCTGGAAACAGGGATATCCGGCCGTGATGATCACGGATACGGCTTTTTATAGGAATGCATCCTATCATTCGGTTCATGATACGCCGAATACATTGGATTATGACCGCATGGCCAAGGTCGTTGACGGCGTGTACGGCTATGTGGTGCATCTGGCAAAGTGAAACCCCATGATAAAAAAGCACTTGTATATGAATTTTTAAATTTGACGGACTCGTAAAAAGACGATTTTCGTGTTTTTACGCGATGATCAAATTTGTTTGGCAAGGAGATTGATCATGGAATCTCTGTTGATTCAAAACGGATTGATTGTGGACGGCACCGGCGCGCCCGGGTTTTACGGCCATATCCTCATTGAAGGCAAACGCATCCGAAATATTTTCGGCCAGGATCAAGTTCTTCCCCAGACCCGTGCTGTCCTTGATGCTTCCGGCCAGGTGATTGCTCCGGGCTTTATTGACATGCATTCTCATTCGGACTGGACCATTTCCCTGCCGGAGCATGACCGGGTTCTTAAATGCCTGGTGGAACAAGGGATCACCACCATTGTGGGCGGCAACTGCGGGTTTTCACCAGCGCCTGTTTCCGATAAAACCAGAAAACTGCTGGGCATGGATCATTTTAATCTCATGGTGGATAAGCCGCTGGCCTATTCATGGAATTCCATGTCCCAATTTTTTGAAACAATCCAGGCGGCCCGGCCCATCGTCAATACCGCCCATTTGGTGGGACATAGCACCATCCGCTTTGCCCAGGCCGATACCCTCAGGGGAAAATTAACAGAAGACGAATTGGACAACTGCTTGGACCTGTTGCTCTATTGCTTAGATGACGGCGCCTGCGGCCTGAGTTTCGGCCTGGGCTATGATCCGGGCATGTATTCGCCGGTGGAAGAAATCGAGGCGTTCTGCAAAATCGCCGCCATGGCCAATAAGCCGGTGGCCGTGCATTTAAAGGCCTTAAGCCGCATTTCGCCCACCTATCCGTTGACCTATCTGAGGCCCCATAATGTGAGGGCATTAAAAGAAATGATTCGGATTGCTCAGAAAACCAGCGTGGCGCTTCAGGTTTCCCATCTGGTGTTTGTGGGGAAACGTTCCTGGCCCACGGCGGAAACATGTCTGAAAATGATAGAAAATGCGCGGAAAGATGGCGTGGATGTCATGTTTGACGCATTTCCCTATACGTTTGGCAATACCACCGTCAATGTGGTGCTGCCTTATTGGTTTTTAGCCAGGCTGCCCCAGGGGTATCGCAGCGCCTGGGCAAGGCTGATGCTGCGACTTGAACTGGCCATTGGGTTTCGGCTGTTGGGATTTTCCTACAAGGATTTTCAGCTCATGGATGCAGGGCCCAGCCCCTGGCAGGACATGAACGGCCATCGCATTTTGGATATTGCCAGAAAAAAAGACCTGTCCCCATTCAACACCGTCTTGGGGTTAAGCCAGGCCAGCCGGGGTCAGGCCGTGGTGTTGCTCCATACCTACAGCGGTGCGCCGGGGAACGAAACAGTTCTGGATGCGGTGTTGGCTAATGATTTGTGTCTGTTTGAAACAGATGCCTTAACCCGTTTCGGCGGTCATCCCAACCCGTCGGCCTTGGGCGCGTTTCCCAAAATTCTGGGGTATTATGTGCGGGATCGGAAGCTGATCCCGCTGGAACAGGCCATCCGGCGGATGACATCCGCATCTGCAGAGCGTTTTTTGATCAAGGACCGGGGAATCTTGGCGCCGGGAAAAAAAGCCGATGTGGTGATATTTGACCCCAGGACCATCAATGAAACCCCCGGCATCAGCGCCGCACCCGCAGGACGACCCAAAGGCATTTCCCATGTTTTGATCAACGGCCAACATGTGGTCAAGGATGGATGTTATCAATTTGGGGTGCGGCCGGGGGAGGTGATCCGGGTGTGAAGGTCTATGATGTGGCTGTCATTGGCGCGGGTCCGGCCGGCGGTGTGGCCGCGACATTGTGCGCCCGCAGCGGATTCAAGACGATTTTGGTGGAGAAAAAAAAGCTTCCCCGCGTCAAACCCTGCGCCGGCGGACTGACCGCACGATGTATTGCCCTGCTTCGTGAGATTGACTGCTTTCAGGATCCGTGGGTTCAAAAAAAAATCCATCAATTGATGATCCACTATCCCAGAATCAAAACATCGGTTGAACTTAAGTCTGCAAAGCCCTATCTGGGAACCGTGCATCGGCCTGATTTTGACATGGCGATGGCGGATCTTGCCGGAAGCGCCGGTGCATCTATTAAAGAGTCGGAATATTTTGTCGAATATGCGCACACATCGGACGGCCGGGTGGTTGTGCAAACAGACACGTCCGTTTTTTGCACCCGCATTCTCATCGGCGCAGACGGATGCCGCAGTCGGGTGCGGCGACAACTGTCCGCTGAAATGGGGGTGACCGCTTCAACCTCCATGATGTACGGCATTGCCTGCGATGTGTTTTTGGACGAAATCAGCTGTCTGAGGCCGGATTGCTGCCATCTGTTTTTTCAAATGGGAAAAAATATCCATTATGGCTGGGGCTTTCCCAAAAAACAGGTCATGAACATCGGACTTGTTTTCCATGCAGCCGATGGGTTCCAACAAATAAAGACCTTTGAGCCGTTGCAGGCGCTGAAACAATTTTTACAAACAATCGCCGGAAAAACACTCCCATGGCGGGGGATCGGCGCGGCGCCCATTCCAATTTATGCAGGATTCCGGCGGTCCGTGATCCAAAAAAACAATGTGCTGCTGGTGGGCGATGCAGCCGGGTTTGCCGATGCATGGACCGGAGAAGGGATATATTTTGGGGTCAAAAGCGCGGTCCTGGCCCATCAAGTGATTCGAAAAGCATTGGCTGATCAAAACCCCGATGAATGTTTGTCTATGTATGCAAAATTGTGTAAGAAACACATCTGCAGGGAACTGAAAATGTCGTATTGGGTATCGGAATTGTTTAAAATCAATCCATTCTTTTATGAGTATCTGCAATATCCCGGTGTTCGAAATCTGTTTGTGCCCCATACCCAAGGAAAAATCAGCTACCCACAAGCAATGGCAAAGGCATTTTTATTTGTTTTAGGCTATAAGCTGGGTTTGCTAAAAAATCTGAAATCTTCTGGACGGCAACTGAAATGAATTTATGATTCATTCATAATTGACAAGGATCAATTCGCAATTTTTTTTGCACAAGTTTGACCCAACACCAATTGGCATGGTCAATGGATCATTGATAATGAAAAAAAACGGCCCGGCCATTATCCAGGGGTTGGCGAGGAATTGATGATCATGGAGAACAAACCATTTATCAAAACCGGTTATCTGGGACTGGCTGTGATTGTCATGAGCATTATTCTGCTTTTTATCTTTCCGTCCCAAGCGCCGACTCTGCCGGAAGGGTTTATGACGCCCATTATTGCATTTGAATTTATTCAAACTGAAAATGAAGTTTTTGAAATGTTCGGCGGACATGACCTTTTGGTTCGAAACACGATGACAGATGCCATGGACCTGGGCAACCGGCTGGACTATGGGTATATGGTTTTATATTCACTTTTTTTATTCTTCTTTTCAGCAACCTGCGCAAAAATATCCAAAAACCCCTATTATTATGCCGGCGCATTCATAGCGGTGATGGTTCTGGCCGGGGATGCCCTGGAAAACGTCCAGCTGCTTTCTATTACGGCCAATCTTTCCGGTGGCGCAATAAAGCCCCATATCCAACGGCTGCAGATATTCACCTGGATCAAGTGGGGCGGCATTGCCCTGATATTTCTCTTGTTGACCCCCTGGTTTTTCAAAGGGGGGCGTTTTTCAAAAATCATCGGAGGTTGGGGGATGATTGGGTTTGGGCTGGGCGTTGTGGCTTTTTTCAACCGGTCTATCATCAATGAAATTTTTTCCCTGTCTATTGCCCTGATGTTTGTTCTGATGATCATATATTGTTTCACCTATAAAACCCGAACCGGCGGCCATGTATAATTATCTGAAATCAAAAATCAACCGATCCATTTATATCCCCGAGGATATTTCAGAACGGATCACATACAACCCCAAGGAAGAATCCCATCCGTCCGAAGCCGGCATGACTCAAAAAGAAGTGGCCGCCATCTGGGAAGGAGTTAAGGAATTGTACCGCACCGGCGTGTATCCGGGAATTTCATTTTGTTTGAGGCGCCGGGGCAGGGTTGTGTTAAACAGGGCCATAGGACACAGCCACGGCAACGGCTATGGCGATCCGCCGGATGCGACTAAGATCCCCATGACCCCGGACACGCCGGTGTGCCAGTTTTCCGCATCCAAAGCCGTCACCGCCATGATGATTCATTTGTTGGTGGAGCAGGGCAAGCTCCATTTGTCCGACCCTGTGGCGCATTATATCCCGGAATTTGCGGCCCACGGCAAACACAACATCACCATTTACCATTTAATATCCCATCACGGCGGCATTCCGGCGCCGCCTGCCGGTGTGGATCCCGAACTGCTTTTTGACCATGATGCTTTTATTGCGTTATTATGCAGCCAAAAGCCTTCTGCGGAAGGCGGCAAACAAATGGCGTATCATGCTGTCACGGGCGGGGCTATTTTGGGCGAAATCATCCGCCGGGTGACCGGCGATGATATTGGGTCTTTGCTGCGAAAAACAGTGCAAAAACCTTTGGGATTCAAATATTTCAATTACGGCGTTCCAAAGCATCAGATTCCAAAAGTGGCCGTCAACTACGACACGGGGTGGCCCCTTTTATTTCCCGTTTCTTATATTGCCAAGCGGGCATTGAGCGTGCCCTGGGGGGAAGTGGTGCGCATCTCCAACGATCCCCGCTTTATGCAGGTCATTATTCCGGCCGCCAATCTGGTGGCAACGGCCGATGAAATGTGCCGGTTTTTTCAAATGATGCTAAACGGCGGGGAATTAAACGGTATGCGGATTTTTGATCCCCTGACCATCAAACGGGCTGTCACGGCCTCGGATGCCATGAAATTGGACGGCACCATGATCATTCCCATGAGATACAGCCCGGGGATGATGCTGGGCGCATCCCCTGTCGGCATGTGGGGGCCCTATTCTGAATTTGCTTACGGCCATGTGGGGTTTATCCATATTCTCTGCTGGGCGGACCCGGCTCGGGACATTGCCGTATCTCTGCAGACCACGGGCAAGCCCTTGGTAGGCCCTCACTTGGTTGCCTTGGCCAAACTTCTGCTCATCATCGGCCGCAACTGCAAAATCAAACCGGATTTTCCTCAAGCAACCCAGGTCAACGGCCGGCTGTTGGCACCCTTGCAGCATATGCTGCGGCGGTTGTTATTGGATTTATAAGAGATAAGAAGAGAAGAGATAAAGAGATAAGAAATTGCTTTTCACGATTTGATATATTTCAGAAATCGGCTTGTGTGTCAAGTTTTAATAGGCACTTCATGTTGTGGAAGGTGTCTTGAGGGTTTTTGTGAGGCCGGGAGGTTGTATCAAAAGAATCGTGGATATCAAAAAAATTCTGGAAATCCGCGTCATTTTCACCGATTTTGGCGGCACC
>FWPV01004721.1_pt1 | contig 10081 bp, 6 predicted proteins | sample 2228371 | NCBI WGS metagenome assembly FWPV01 (sample SAMEA103939776, study PRJEB20133) | metagenome
TCTTTAAAATAACACATCATTTCAAGTCCGTCACCCAATTGGTTTCTCCTTCCGTAAAGGGTCGGGCAGGGAGCTAGAATTTCAACGAAGCTGAATCCCTTCTTTTGAATCGCTTCTTTCATAGATTTGATTGATTGTCGGACGTGATAACTGGTCCAGCGTGCGACATAAACAGCGCCGCACGATTCGGCAAGATGGGGAAGATTGAAAGGTTCCTCGATATTGCCGTAAGGCGTGGTGGAGGCCACGGCATCGACCGGGGTGGTGGGGGTGACTTGACCTCCCGTCATGCCGTAGGTGAAATTATTGATGCATATAACCGTGAGGTCAATATTTCTTCGGGCAGCATGAATAAAGTGGTTGCCCCCAATGGCAAAAAGATCGCCGTCGCCGCTATAAACCACTACCTTCAGTTTTGGGTTCGCCAACTTGAGGCCGGTCGCAAAGGGGATGGGACGTCCATGCGTGGTATGGAAGCTATCAAGCTTTATATATCCAGCCACCCTTCCGGTGCAGCCGATCCCGGAAACCACACTAATCAGGTCCGGCGGAACACCGCATTGTTCCACGGCCCGAACAAAACAACTGACTGTTGTGCCTAAGCCGCAACCAGAACACCATATATGGGGCATCCGGTCCGTTCTAAGATATCGACTGACAGGGTTGGCAGGATTCACCGTGCAGCCTCCTTGATCTTCCGGTAGATGACTTCAGGGTCGTGTACCGTCCCGCCGCCATGCGCAACCAGGTAGCATTTGGCCTTGCCGTGAACTGCACGCTCCATTTCAAAGAACATCTGACCGTAGTTGAGCTCGGGCATAACAAAGGCTTTAGTGCCCGCAGCCAGCTCTGCTATCCGGCGCTCCGGGAAAGGCCATACGGTAATCAGCCTCAGATGACCAACCTTGATTCCTTCCGCCGCTGCCATCTCAATCGCTTTGACCGCCACCCGCGACGTGATGCCGTATGAAACCACGATCACATCCGCACCCTCGGTGTGGTTTTCTTCCAGACAGATAATTTTTTCGGCATTGTTCCGGATTTTTTCCACAAGGCGACGGACGCACTTTTCCTGAGCTTCGGCATTCATCACCGGGTAGCCTCTTTCGTCATGAGTCAATCCGGTAACGTGGAAATGGTATCCGTCGCCGGCCTTAGCCATCGCAGGTACATAACCTCCGCCGGTAAAGTAGGGTAAATACTCACCGGGCTTGGCCGTCGTGTAGCGACGCTCGGTAATTTCAATCTCTTCCGCTTTCGGTATCACGACCTTTTCGGTCATGTGTCCCACACACTCATCCATCATTATCATGACCGGGACGCGGTATTCTTCAGCCAGGTTAAAGGCACGAATCGTCAAGTCATAGCACTCCTGGGGAGAGTTGGGCGAAAACGCAATGATTTCGTAATCCCCATGGCTCCCCCAACGAGCCTGCATCATATCCGCCTGCGCAGGCAAAGTGGGAAGCCCGGTGGAAGGACCGGCGCGTTGCACGTTGACGAACACACACGGCGTTTCCAACATTGCCGCCAGGCCTATATGTTCCATCATCAGCGAAAAGCCAGGACCGGATGTGACCGTCATGGCCTTAGCCCCCGCCCATACGGCACCCTGGATGGCTATTGAAGATGCTATTTCATCCTCCATCTGAATAAAGAGCCCTCCGATTGACGGGAAACGACTGGCAATGCGCTCTACGATTTCGGTTGACGGAGTAATGGGATAGCCGGCTACAAACCGGCATCCGGCGGAAAGAGCTCCCTCGCAGCACGCGTGATCCCCATCCAGAAAGTGAACTCCGGTCAACACTCCTTTGGGATCGGCTTTCAACGAAGCTCCTTTCAGGCTACGGCTTTGGTCGTTATTGAAAAAATGGCGAAATCCGGACAATAAATCCCGCACAGCCCGCACCCGGTGCATGCCTCCGGTTTTACGGCTTGCGGCGGATGATACCCCTTGCTGTTGAATTGGCTGGAGAACTCAAGTACACCGGAAGGACAGAATTCGATGCAAAAACCACAGCCCTTACACAGTTCCGTATCGATAAATACGCTCCCTCGGGCTTTTTTCCCTTTTTGTGTTTCGGACATGATCTCTCTCCGGCCTTCCCGGTTAATCCCGATACCGTGCGTAAGTGTTACTCAGGCGGTATCGCGACACTTCAGCTTTACTTATGAATAATACAATCAGATTAGATATGCTACTAAAACCGTCAGGCCGCCTCAAGCAAAAACGCTACCCCTCAAGCTCAACCCATGCTGCTCGACAGGGAACCGGGTGCGTAAGCGCAAGCACGCGAGTATTTATTCCACTAACAGCACCACTTCCAATTGCGTATCTCCGGCATATCCTCTCCATGCTCGCGAATATAAGCCTTATGGTCCAGCAGCTTGTTGCGAATAAACTGCTTGGCGTATGCTGCCCGCGGCTCAAGTTTTGGCACCCGGTCGATGACGTCTGCAGCCAGATGAAACCGGTCGAGCTCATTCATCACCGCCATGTCAAAGGGAGTGGTGGTAGTGCCTTCTTCTTTGTATCCGCGAACATGCAAATTACTATGGTTGGTCCTCCGATAGGCCAGTTGGTGGATCAAAGACGGATAACCATTATAGGCAAAAATGATAGGTTTGTTTTTGGTAAACAAGGCGTCAAACTCTTTGTCGCTCAGTCCGTGTGGATGCTCACTCTTGGGTTGCAGCGTCATTAGATCCACAACATTGATGACCCTGATCTTAAGGTCCGAAAACATGTCGCGCAATATCTGCACGGCAGCAAGCGTTTCCAAGGTCGGGATATCCCCTGCGCATGCCATGACAACATCCGGCTCGTCTCCTGCATCGTTACTGGCCCATTCCCAGATCCCAAGTCCTGCACTGCAGTGCCGGACCGCTTCTTCCATGCTCAACCATTGAGGCGCCATTTGTTTTCCGGCCACGATGACATTGACATAGTTGCGACTGCGCAAGCAATGATCGGTTACGGAAAGAAGCGTGTTGGCATCGGGCGGCAGGTAAATGCGAATGATGTCCGCCTTTTTGTTACACACGAGATCAATAAATCCCGGATCCTGGTGGCTGAAGCCGTTATGATCCTGGCGCCACACATGCGAGGTCAATAGATAATTAAGCGAGGCAATCGGCCTGCGCCACGGAATTTCGCGCGAGACTTTCAACCACTTTGCATGCTGATTAAACATGGAATCGACAATGTGAATGAAAGCCTCGTAGCATGAAAATAAACCGTGTCGACCGGTCAAAAGATATCCCTCGAGCCAGCCCTGGCATAGATGTTCGCTGAGCACCTCCATGACCCGACCCTCGGGTGATGTGTGATCGTCGCTCTCCATTATTTCACCGGTAAAAGCTCGGTTGGTAGCTTCAAACAGGGATGTTAATCGGTTCGATGCCGTCTCGTCCGGTCCGAAAACCCTGAAATTGCGCTGTCCCTGATTCAATTTAATCACATCCCTAAGAAAGGCACCCATGACCCGGGTGGCTTCCGCCTCGACGGCGCCCGGTCGCGGTACGGCCACTGCGTAGTTTCTGAAATCGGGCATTATCAGATCGCGCAGCAAAATTCCACCATTAGCGTGGGGGTTTGCTCCCATGCGCCGTTCCCCTTTAGGCGCCAATTCGGCCAATTCCGGAATGAGTTTCCCGTTTTCGTCAAACAATTCCTCGGGCTTGTAGCTCTTCATCCAGGCTTGCAGCATCTCGAGGTACTTCGGCTTTGCTGCCAAGTCCGACAGCGGAACCTGATGGGAACGAAACGATCCCTCGGTGGGCAACCCATCGACTTCTTTAGGACCGGTCCAGCCTTTGGGACTTTTCAGAATGATCATCGGCCACACCGGTCGTCTGGTAAATCCTTTTTCCCTGGCCTCTCGTTGAATTTTTTTTACCTTCGCCACCACCTCATCGAGCACGGCCGCCATACGCCGGTGCGCTTGCTCCGGATCGTCTCCTTCAACCATATGAGGTTCATATCCGTAGCCTTTAAATAGATGTATCAGCTCTTCCTGGGGGATGCGCGCCAGCACGGTCGGATTGGAAATCTTATACCCGTTGAGGTGCAGAATCGGCAACACCACCCCGTCCGTAACCGGATTCAAAAACTTATTTGAATGCCAGCTTGCCGCCAACGGCCCGGTTTCCGCTTCTCCGTCTCCAACCACACAGGCAGCCCACAGATCCGGGTTATCAAAGACCGCTCCATAGGCATGAGCCAAGCAATAGCCGAGTTCACCCCCTTCGTGAATGGAGCCTGGGGTTTCCGCCCCGGTGTGACTGGGAATGCCTCCGGGAAAAGAAAAGCGTTTAAATAATCTCCTCATGCCCTCTTCGTCCTGGGAAATGTAGGGATAAAATTCGCTGTAGGTCCCTTCCAGATAGGTATTTGCAATCAGCGCGGGAGCACCGTGCCCGGGACCGGTGATGTAAATCATGTTTAGGTCGTATTGCTTGATGATGCGATTTAAATGTACGTAAATAAAATTCAAGCCGGGCGTCGTGCCCCAATGGCCGAGCAAACGAGGTTTGATGTCTTCTATTGCCAACGGCTTTCGTAACAGAGGATTGCGGCACAAATAAATCTGTCCGACGGACAGGTAATTGGCGGCGCGCCAATAAGCATCGATTCTTCGCAACATTTCCGGGGATAGAGGCTGGTTCATAGCTTTTGGTCCTTTCGAAGAGGTTCCCACGCTGGCTACCATTATGTAGGCATTTTTACCTCGGCACAGGATTGGATTAGCAAGAAAGCACTACCTACGAATTCAAACGGAAGCTAGCTACGCCAAGATTTTATCATTTATTCTCTCTTCACTCCACCAAATGCCTGCATACCGTAATTGCCCGCCCTTCCCCCGCCGGATCACCTTGTTGGATAGCGAGGCAAGCTCCGGCACAGCCCGGGTTAAAGCCAACCTGATCGCGCCTCGACACTCATTTTCTAACAGCACGTCAGGGAGCAAAAATACGGTGCAGCGCAATCTTATTTGCGCCAGAATGCCGGCGTGAAAAGTACAATCAGGGTATAAAACTCGAGCCTTCCTGCCAACATGCACAACATCAGGACCCACTTGGCTAGCTGCGGCAGCGTTCCGTAGTGTTCGGAAGGCCCTATGGCACCGAGGCCCGGGCCGATGTTAAACATGCAAGCCGCCACTGCAGAAATAGAGGTTATGATGTCGGCACCCAGAGCGGCCAATATCAGCGAAGCGGCAAAATTCACCAAAAATGCAAGGTAAATCAAACTCAGCAGTCCTTGAATCGCCGACTCTGCGATTGCTTCGCCGCTTAGTCTAACAACAAATACTCCTCGTCGGTCGATGAGCCGGTGAAATTGTCGCCTCACCGCTCTCAAGAGCAAAAGTATGCGCGCGGCCTTAAGCCCTCCTGCAGTTGAGCCTACGCAGCCCCCGGCAAACATCAAAGCCAGTAAGATCAGTTGAGCCAAATGCGGCCACAGTTCAAAATTTGCGCTGGAAAAACCAGTGGTGGTCATGATTGAGGACACTTGGAACAGCGCCTGTCTTAACGCCGGTGCCGGCTGCAGCCCCATTGTCAAAAACAACGAGGCACTAATTACCAGGGTGGCCCCCGCTACGGTTATCAAATAGAAATGAAGCTCGGAATCCAATAACACCCTGCGCAAATCTCCCCGGACCAAGAGACGATAATGCAGGGTAAAATTGATCCCCGCCAAAAGCATAAAGGCAATGATAATCGCCTCAATAGCCGGACTCTGAAATGCTTCCACACTGTTGTTGCGGGTTGAAAAACCTCCGGTCCCCATAGTGGAAAACGCATGACACAGCGATTCGAACCAATCCATGCCCGCCAGCCGAAGAGCGCAATACTCCGCAAGGCTGAACAACAGGTAAATCTTCCATAGAGCCTTGGCGGTCTGGGCGATCCTGGGGGTGAGTTTTTCCGACCGAGCACCGGAAAATTCTGCTTGATAGAGCTCGATGCCGCCGATTCCGATCACCGGCAGGATGGCAATCCCCAAAAGGATGATGCCCATACCCCCTACCCAATGCGTAAAGCAGCGCCAGAATTGCAGGCTTCTGGGTAAAACCTCCACCGATGCTAAGACCGTAGCACCGGTGGTGGTAAAACCCGAAATGGATTCGAAAAGAGCCTCTGTGAAGCCGGGGAAATAGGGCGACAACCAAAAAGGCAGGGCGCCAAGCAGACAAACGCTGGCCCAGGAGGCGGTTACCAAAAACAGGCCTTCTTTGTGATGCAATTCTTCATCCGGATGCTCAGAAAAACAATGCAGCACAGCGGCAACCAGCGCACTAACAACAATAGACAGCAGCAAAGAATTCCGGACCGAATCCCGGTAAAAAAGCGCCAGACCGAGCGGGAGCAACAGGGAAAATGCCTCGCCGTAGACCACGTAAGCGAGCAACCTGAAGATTATGCGCCAGCGGATCACGGATAAGACTTCCAGGATCAAACTATGAACGCAGACTCGAGCTCGGGCACGACTTGTTCCAGGCAAAAGAACACAACCCGATCGCCCGGCTGAATTACTGTGTCACCGTTAGGCACTGTTACTTCACCCGACGGCTTTGCGATGGCGCCGACGGTGACGCCCCGTGGTAGATGGAGTTTGCGCAGTGGCTTTCCGATATAGCGGGAGCCGGAGGTGGCGACCAATTCCAGAGCTTCCACTTCTTCGTTACGAAACGTGGTAACCGAAAAGACCTTCCCTTTTCGTACAAACTGCAGTATGCGATCCGCCACCGCCAGTCGAGTGCTGAAAATCGAATTGATACCGAGCATTTGCGCCATCGGCAGCAGATCAAGCTTGTTTACCAGAGCAACAGCTTTGCGCGCTCCAAGCCGCCGGGCAAGCAGGCTGGCAATGATATTGTCTTCATCATCCGCAGAAAGCGCCAAATAGGCATCAATTCCGTCGATATTCTCTTCGGTCAGCACATGTTGCTCCATACCATCGGCATGTACCACGATCCCTTTTCGTAAAAGCTTGGCAATCAGTTCGCAACGGCTCAGATCGCGCTCGAAGAGTTTGACCTGAACGTTCTGCTTCTCAAGGCGGAGGGCTGCTTCGATTCCGATCTGCCTGCCGCCCACAATAAAAACGCGCTGCACTTCTCTTGGCGGAGGCAGCCCGACAAAATCTCTCACGGTCGCAAATTCGCCGGCGGGCATCACCAGGTAAATGTGATCGCCCACGCGCAGTTCTTCCTCGCCATGCGGAATGATGGCACGGTTTCCGCGAAAGATCATAGGCAGTAACACATTCGGAGTCGGCTTCATCCGGTCCAACTCTCGGATCGTCTTGCCGATCGCCCAACTCCCCGCTTCGATGTTCATACCTAGGAGCTTTACCCGCCCGTCGGCGAAGTCATAGAGCTCGGAAATACCTACCAACCCGAGAACATTGAGAATCCGATCCACGGTCTCCCGATCCGGATGAATTACCAGGTCAACCTTAAGCTTGTCGCTCTCGCAAATCGAGCGCCAGTAGTCGACCTCATGGGTGCGCAGGCGCATGACCTTGATCTTGACATTGGAATAAGCCTGGGCAATCAAGCAGCTCAGTATGTTGGTTTCGTCATTCTGGGTTACGGCGATCAGCATTTCGGCGTCCCGAAGACCGGCTCGCTGAAGGGTTTCTATGCTGGAAGCACTGCCGCAGATCACTTTGATGTCGAGCGATTGTTCCAGCTCGTTGCAGCGATCCTGGTCTATTTCCACCAAAACCACTTCATTGCGCTCGCGCGCTAACCGCCTGGCGACCATGGAACCAACCTGGCCGCCTCCTAAAATCAGTATGCGCATAACTCAAACCCCTTAATCGCCTCCAGATCCCGGCGGGAGCGCGAATATGCTAAGGGAGTCGGCCCCCTGTGGCAAGCCTGGATTTCAAACGGTCCAGACGATGCCGGAAGCTACCGTACCACTGTACATATTGGGTCCAAGTCACACGCCCGGAACGGAATGCCTGGTGGATCTTAATCAGCGCTTCCCTGGAGAGCGCGGCCGCCTGCTCGGGCAAACGGCCGTAATGCTCATAGTAGATGGCCAGTTGCTCGTACGCCCTCAGCCATTCGGTAGGATGACAGAGCAATTTTTCCCACTGCTCGTTCGATAGTTTAAAGTCGCCTTCACGCTTAGCAAGAAATCCGAGCTCCCGGCGTGCAACCGACTCGATCTCTTGCGGTAACCCGGCATCCAATGCCCTTCGGTAAATTTTTTTAGCCAACCTCGCATGTCCGCGTCGCTCGAGCAGACGCGAAACTCCATAAAGCTCTTCCGGTCTATCCGCGCACCTTTCAGGATCAGAAAGCAACCTAAGGATGTGAAGTGCCAAAGAGGCAAGGCCGTAAAGATCCATCTGATTGTGACGAAAAACTTCAACCATGTCTTCCGGCCGCCCTCCTCTCAAAAAATCGAAATAAATGCGCGGGATCATTTCGGAGCGAATATCGCGCTCACGATCGATTCCCAGAACATGCTTTTCCAATTTGACCAGAGTCACGGGATTGCAACACGTGCGCCATATCTGACGTGCCGGATGCAGTAGATCCAGATGCTCCGAAAAAACCGGGAGAGTTTTCAGACGTTTCATCTGAAAACGGGTCTGTAGCAGCGGCCAGTCAAAGCTCTTGCCATTGAAGGTGACAAGTACAGAGTAGCGGGAAAGGCATTCCAGAAGCCCTGACAGCATGGACGCTTCTTCGCCATAATCTCTCATGAAGTATTGTTCGATGACCAATCCTGTGCTTCCCCACCAGGCTAGTCCCACCAGAAAGGCATAAGTTCCCGTCCCTCCGGCTAGGCCCGTTGTCTCGGTGTCCAAAAACAACCACTGGTAAGGATCGCAGAGAGCGGCAGAGGAAAAAGGAAGGATAAAATCAAGCCCTCGCCCATCCAGCTCGCATGCAGTAGGCCGGGACAGAATACGTCTTACGACAACATGATTCCCCATGCGGTTGGCCCGGCTTTCGCCCCCGAGCAGTTGCACCAGTCTTTCCGAGCCTGCCGGCAATCTCCTTTCGGGTTTCAAGTCGGCCAGGGGGAAATCAGGTCTGAGCGCCGTTACCCGAGAGAGCTTTTCTCGTATTGACTCCATATCACCAGACGTGAGTTCAGGGTTGCCAGTCTTGAATCAATCTAGCCAAAATTGCCAGGGCCACCTCCTTGGCGCGTTCTCCCGTCTCACCCACAGGACCGACGCAGGATGGACACCCTTTCTCGCAGGTGCAACCGGCGATTAATTCCCGCGCCTTAGCGACCAACAAATCGTGCAGCCGAAACAGCGGCTCGCTCAGCCCGATACCGCCCGGATAGGCGTCGTATAGGTAAAGAGTCGGCTGAAAAAATTGTCCTGCTCCCGGCTGCAGATCCCCGATTTGCACGACCCCGGATTCAGGTAAATCCGCGCTCCCTTCGCCGATCGCGGCGGCCAGATCCATGCGATCGCACATCAACAGCAAGCTCGCCACCGATTCGAGAGCATAAAGGAGCCCGAATAGCCCGTCCTGCCGCTCCGAGATCGAAAAAGGAAGGGAGTCAACCAGCTCGCGGCTGAGCGTGATCCAGTATGCGGTCGTGTGCATCTCGTTTTCCGGCAACTCCAGCTTGCCCGAACCTACATTCTCAAGCGTGATAAACTTTATTTTCTTAAATCCGACTACCTGAGAGCGCACCTGCACGTCGCCATGGTGCTTAACTGCCGGTCCGGAAACGATTCCCCTGTCCTCGATCCTGAGCTGTTTGACATGAGTATATCGTATTGCTTGGGTAAAATAGTCTACGGTAACCCGTTTGACAAAAGCTTTGCGCTGAGCGAAATCCAATCGTTCAACATGGTATTGCTGTGCATTGTGAATATAAATCGCCTTGGGATGCACCAGCGAAAGGGCGCTTGAAAAATCGACTTCACCGATAACTTCCGGCTCACCGGTTTCGTCGATGATAACGAAATTGTCGGAAGAAACCGACCTCAGGCTAACTGCGTCGGCGGGATAGCTTTCTTGAGTCCAATACCAGAAATCACCGCCTCGGTAGAGGTAGCCGGCTTGCGCCAGATGCTCACACA
>FWPV01013638.1_pt1 | contig 10081 bp, 8 predicted proteins | sample 2228371 | NCBI WGS metagenome assembly FWPV01 (sample SAMEA103939776, study PRJEB20133) | metagenome
CTTAGCGGGCAGCTCGCGCGGGGGGACCTCAAGGGTGCGGCTGGGGCGTGCGAGAAGTCGGGCTCGGTCTTCGCGCGCGTCATCCTCGCCGGGCTGCGCAAGGCGGGCGAGGCGCCCGAGAAGGTGCGCGAGGCGGTGGCGGGGGCCGGCTCGCGCGAGGTGGCGCGGATGAACCAGAAGATCGGCTACCTGGCGAACATTGGCACCGTGGCGCCCATGCTGGGCCTGCTCGGCACGGTCACCGGCATGGTGATGGGCTTCAACGTCATCGCCTCGGGCGAGGTCCGGCACTATCTCCTGGCCGCGGCCATCGCGCAGGCCCTCATCACCACCGTCGTCGGCCTCTGCATCGGCATCCCGGCGATGGTGGCCTACTACTACCTGCGGGCCAAGCTGCTGCGGCTGACGACCCACATGGAGCTCGCGGCGGACGAGGCGGCGGCCAGAATCGTCGAGAAGGGAGAGGAAGCATGAACTTCCGCAGGGCCGAGGAGGAGTCCGGCTTCCAGATCGCGCCCCTGATCGACATGGTGTTCCTGCTCCTCGTCTACTACGTGTGCACCACGGCGATGGGGCACCTGGAGCGTCAGATGGACCTCAACCTGCCGACGGCGGAGAAGGGGGTGGTTCAGCGGCAGCGGGCTCCCTACTACATCAACATCACGAAGCAGGGCGAGGTGCTGATCGGCAACCGGCCGATGGCGGAGGGGGAGCTGCGGACGTGGCTGAAGGACCTCCACGCGGCCTACGGCGCGGCGCCGCCCCCGGTGGTCATCAGGGCCGACCGCGACACGGCGTTCCAGCACTTCGTGCGGGTGCTGGACGCCTGTGCATTGGCGGACATCCGCAACGTGGCGTACGCCAGCATCGAGAAGCCGCGATGAAGATGGCGGATTTCAGATTTCAGAGCTCGGATTTCAGATTTGGCGGGGGGCAGCCGCGTGTGAAATCTGCAATCTTCGCTCTCGCCGCCCTCGTCGTCGCGGCGCTCCCCGCGACCGAGGGGGCTGAGCGCGCGGCGGCGCCGGCTGACCTGCAGTTCGACTTCGTCGAGGCCCTCTACCGCGACAAGCTCCGCAAGCAGTGCCTCAGCGAGGGCGACAAGTTCCTCAAGGAGCACCCCAACGACCCCCGGGCGGGCCTGGTGTGGTTCTACATCGGCGAGTGCCACTATGAGGAGGGGCGCTACGACGCGGCGCTGCCGGCGTATGAAGCGGCGGCGAAGGACGAGAAGCTCACGGCGCGCCCGGTCGTCCTCTACCGCATGGGCGACTGCCGCTTCCGGCTCAAGGACCTCGCGGGCGCCGCCGGGCCGCTCCGCCAGTTCCTCGCTGCCGACCTCAGGGTGGCCGACCATCGCCGCTTCATCGTCCACGCGCGCTACGCCCTCGCCCTGGCCGAGTTCGCCCAGAACCGCTTCGCCGAGGCACTGCCCCTGCTCGAGCAGGTGCTGGTGGACCCGGCGCCCGACAACACCTACAAGCCCTACGTGCTGCTGCCGATAGGGGACTGCCTTCTCGCCCTGGGCAAGGGGGACGACGCGATGGGCCGCTACCGCGAGCTCGAGGCGGCCCTCGACGGCGCGCTCAAGGCCAAGCCCAACGCCCCCGATGCGAAGGCCCAGGCCGAGCTGCTTGCCCGCGTGCGCACCAAGATCGCCAGCCTGCTCCTCACCGCCAAGAAGCACGAGGAGGCCCTCGGCGTCCTGGGCCAGGTTGACGCCGCCGGCCCGCTGGGCGAGGAGGTGCTGTGCGGCCGGGCGCAGGCCCTCTTTTTCCTCGGACGCCACCAGGAGGCCCTCGTGCCGGCCCTTGAGTACCTCAAGCGGTTCCCCCAGGGCACGTTCCTCATCCCCACGCTGTTCATTGCGGGCGAGAGCTGCTTGCGTGCTGGCAAGTTCGCGGAGGCGGAGGGCTTCTTCGGCGAGCTGCTGGCCGCCGACAAGTCGGGCAAGGACCCCGCGCGCGAGCCTGCCGCCTTCGGCCGCGCCGCGGCCGCCTACCGCCAGGGGATGCCCCACGCCAAGGAGACCGCCGCGGCGGTCGAGGCATTCCTCAAGGAGTTCCCCCAGAGCAAGTACGTCCCCGACGCCCACTACTTCCAGGCCGAGGCCGCCTTCTGGCTAGGGCAGTATGGGCAGGCGCTGGAGCTTTACAAGAAGGCCCCCCCCGACGGCCCCTACGCCGAGAACGCCTGCCACCAGGTGGCCGTCTGCCTCGACCTCCCGAAGCGCTACGAGGAGGCGGCCGCAGCCTACGAGGACTACCTCAAGCGATACCCCAACGGCCAGCACATCAAGGGCGCGCTCGAGCGCGCCGCGCGCCTCCGCGGCCAGCTCAACCAGTACGCCAGGGCCATCGAGCACTACGGCGAGTACTTCAAGCGCTACGCCAACGCCGACCCTAAGACCGCCGAGGAGTTCCTCTACAAGAAGGGCGCCTGCGAATACGAGCTGAAGCGCTACGACGCCATGTTCGCCACCTTCACCACCTACTTCGACCGCTACCGCGACGGGGCCTACAAGGGCGACGTGCTCTACTTCCTGGCCTGGTACTACGGGGAGGTGAAGCAGCAGTACGACGCCGCCGTGCCGTTCTACGAGCTGTGCGCCAACATCCCCGGCACGTACCAGAAGCGCGCGCTTCGCCACCTCGCCCACGCCTACTTCAAGCTCCACAAGGCCCGCCTCGCTGCGGCGTCCGCCGAGGCCGACAAGGGCGCCGCCGACAAGCTCCGCAAGGAGGCCACCGCCCTCGCCCTCAAGGCCGCCGAGGCGTTCCTACAGCTCATCCGCAACAGCCCCGATGTGCTGGCCGATGCGACCGAGTACCTGTGGCCCGCCGAGCTCTTCCGCGAGCAGCTCCGTCCCGCCGAGGCAATTGAGGCATTCGAGGCCCTCATCAAGCGCTTCCCCAACGAGGCCAAGCCCTACGTCATCTACTGGCTCGGGGAGCTCGCGCTCAAGCAGCCCAAGCCCGACTACGAGCGCGCGAGGGCCTACTTCAAGGCGTTCGTTGACAAGTTCCCCAACGACGAGCTCCTCATCTGGGCCAAGTACGGCCTCGCCGAGACCCTCAAGGGCATGGGCAACAACGAGGACGCCTGGCAATACTACCAACAGGTCGAGCAACTCGCCCCCAACGCCCTCGGCAACGCCACCATACGCGACGACCTCATCCTCAAGTGCCAGCTCCAGATGGGGCGCATGGCGTTCGACAAGAAGGACTGGGAGTTCGCCCGCAAGTACCTCCTCCGCGTGGGGATGCTCGCCACCAGCGCCGACGCCGCTGCCGAGGCCGCCGAAGCACGCTACAAGGCCGGCGTCGCCACCTTCCACCTCGGCGAGCTCGACCCCGCCATCGCCATCTGGAACCGACTCCTCGAGCTCTTCCCGAAATCCCCGTGGGCCGAGCAGTTGCTCCGCAAAGACCTCGGCGAGTTCAAGGACAAGGTGCGCCTTGCGTCCGACGGCAAGAGCCTTGAGAAGAGGCCGTGACGATGGACCCCATGATGGCCGCAATCCGACCGACGAGAAGCCGAGGGCACGACGCGACCCGCTGGGTGTTCACCCCCCTCGCGCTCTCGCTCCTCGCACACCTCGTCATCGTCCACCTCGTCGGCAGCATCCGCATCTTCGACGTCGAGGAGTTCTCCAGCTCCATCTCCCGCTGGTTCCACGTCGTGGATATCCCCGAGCCCCTGCCGGTGCCGCCCACTGTGGCTGTGCCGGGGGCCGACGAGGAGCGCGGCATCCCCGTGCCGATGAAACCCGACCACATCCCGCTCTTTGAGCCCAAGCAGCGCGCGCCCGGCCCGTCATTCCCGGACGAGAAGCCGCTGGCCGTCCCCGCACATGTCCCAACCCCCTTCCGGCCTCCCGACACCGAGCACTCGATCATCCACCGCCGCGGCCCGGCCAAAGTGGAGCAGACCAATGCTGCCATCGGCGAAATTGCCCCAGTCCACACCGTCCCAGTGGCCGACGTTGCACCCGCGGGCGCCGGCGGCCGCGGGGTGCTCCGCGGCTCCCCAGGGGCGCCCAGCCCGCCGCCGCTTCAGCTCGAGCTCCGCGAGGCCGTCGCCCCGCGCCCGGCCACCGACGCCGCCCCCCTCGCTCCCCCCACGGTCAACCCGAGCGCCACCGCCGTCGCCCCAGGCGCAATCGCTCCCCAGGGCATCGCCATCCCAATCGAGGACTCGCTGGCCCGCCGCGGCGCCGCCACCGCGCCCGTCATCATCTTCCCCACCACGCCCACCGAGCCCGACGAGTGGCCCGCCCAGCCGTTCGGGGACGAGGTGAAGATAACGATGGACCTCTTCGCCCGCCCGGGCGAGGATGCCCAGTACTTCCGCCTCCAGATCGCTGTTGCAAAGCCTGGGAAGCTCCTGGTCATCCCCAAGGACGTCGTGTTCATCTGCGACGTGTCGCTGAGCATCGAGCGCGCCGAGATAGTGGCCGCGCGCGATGCGCTCGGCACCTACCTCCGCACCCTGCGGCCCAACGACCGCTTCAACGTCATCCTCTTCAGCGAGGAGCCGCGGAAGCTCTTCCCCGACTTCGCCGACCCCACGCCCGAACGCATCCAGGCGGCCGTCGCCTTCGTTGACCGCCTCCCAGGGCAGACCAGGACCGACGTCTACCGCGTCCTCGACGCCGTCGTCCGCGACGTCGCGGCCCAGGCCGTCCGAAACCGCCCCACCAACATCTTCTTCCTCTCCGACGGCCGCTCCACCCTCGGCATCCGGGACGCGCGCCGCATCGTCAACGACATCAGCGCGTACGCCCGGCCCACCTTCGCCATCCTGCCGTTCGACGCCGGCAGCGGCGGCAACCGCTACCTCCTCGACCTTCTCGCTTACCGCTCGCGGGGCCAGGCGGCCTTCGCCGACACCGTGGAGGGGGCCGAGAAGGCCCTCGAGTCGCTCTTCCGCACATTCGACAAACCCGTCCTCATGCAGCTCAAGCTCACCTACACCAACCTCGACGTCCAGGAGACCTATCCCGCCTTCCTCCCCAACCTCTACGAGGACCAGCCCATCGTGCTCTACGGCCGGTGCAAGCCAGGGCAGAATGTGGCGATCAACCTCGAGGGGAGGACCCCCTACTCGCGGCGCGCGCTGGTGTTCAGCCACACCCCCGGCCGCCCCGACCCGGCCCGCGACGACATCGCACGCGAGTGGGCACGGCGGAAAATCCACCACATCGTCTCCGACATCGCCCGCATCGGCGAGTCGCCGGACCTCAAGGCCGAGATCGAGCGCATCGGCCGCGAATACAACGTCCGAACCCCCTACGCGCGCTGATACATTTCGCGTTTCACACTGTTCGCGTTCATGGAAAAGGCCGCGTGAGAATCGCCGAAGTCATTCCCATCGTCCTTTCCATGCTCCTGCCTGGTGTCGGCCACATCGCCGCGGGGAGGGCGCTGAAGGGCATCCTCGTCTTCTTCCTCTTCGGCTTCGCCGTTGACGGCTGGCTCTATGGCGAGGCCGCAAGCATCCTGCCCCCAGAGCGCACCGCCCTCAGCGTGCCCGCCATCCGCAGCCTGTCGCTCGCCCTCGGCGGCCTCCTCTGGGCCTTCGCCGTGCTCGACACCACCGCCATCGCCCTGCGGCGCCGCAGGATCGCTGCCAAGGCCGACGCCGCCGACGCCCACATCCGCAACGCTCTTATCGCTCACCTGCGCAACGACTCCCAGACGGCCCTCGAGGAGCTCCGCGCCGCGCGACGCATCAACGACCAGGACCCCGACGCCCTCTTCCACCTGGGCATCATCTACGCCAGCATGGGCCAGCGGCGCAAGGCACGCAAAGCCTTCCTCCAGTGCATCAGTTGCGACAACGAGGGAAAGTGGGACACCCACGCCCAGGAACAGCTCCGAGCACTCGAGACGCAGGACGCGGGAGGCGGGAGGCTGGAGGCTGGAGGCGAGACTGCGTCGGCCGAGGAGGACACGCCACAGTGAAGCTCACTCTTCGCAGCATCAACCTTGGGCTGGTCATCCTCCTCGTCCTCACCATGGGGGGCCAGCGCGGCTTCCACCTCCCGCTCGGCAAACCTGGCATACCGATCACCGTCGCCGACGTCGTCCTCGCCCTGGCAGCGGTTGGCGTGGCCATCGAGCTCGCCAGGGGCAGGTTCCGCGCCGTCAAGCTGCCGCCTGTCCAGGCATTGGCGCTTGTGGCCGTGGCGTGCGTGGCATGGGCGCGCTCGGCGGACAAGGCTTCCGCCGCCAAGGAGGTCATCCAGCTCGCCGAGTACTTCCTCGTCGCCTTCGCCGTGTTCCTGAACGTGGCTGGGAATGCCGATCTGAGGGCCCTCCTCGTCGCCTTCGCCGTCGCCACCGGCGGCATCGTCCTCTGGGCAGCCGTTGAGTATGCCATCCGTCCGTCCGCCTTCGACGTGCGGGCCTGCTTCCTCAACCGCAATGCCCTCGGCGCATTCCTCGCCCTCGCGCTCCCCGTCCTGTATGGCCTGGCGCTCTACGTCCCCTCCTGGGCCATCCGCATCGCTCTCCTCGCGGTCGTCGCCGCAGGGCTCCTCGTCAACCTCTCGGGCGGGGCCGTCCTCGCCACCCTGGCGGTCCTGGGCCTCCTGAGCGCCCTGCGCGGGCAGCGGGTGCTGCTCGCCTACTTGGGCGCTATTGCACTCATCGCACTCGCCGCGCCGAGTCTCCTCCCGCGGCGCCACCACACCGACACCCTGATCGCCTCGGTGGCGCCATACGTGCGCGACAACTTCCTCCTCAGCGACCGCCAGCTCCACGAGCGAGCCAGGGTCCTCCAGGCGGAGGCGCTCCGGAAGATGGAGGATGACCGCAGGCATGGGCGTGCGGAGGGGGACCGCCGCATCTTTGATGCCTTCTGCCTCATGGAGCTCCTGGCGAAACGGCGTGGTGGACCCTACCGCATGGGCGCGGAGAAGCGGCTGCTGTATGCCGAGCTTGCAGAGCAGGCCGAGGCCACGGCAAGGGATTTCCCCAAGAAGCGCGACGAATGCGCCCTTATGGAGGCCCGCCTGGCCGTGCGCTACCAGACCTGGGATGCCGCCGTGGCGTGCGCGCGGCAACTGTGGAACCGCCCCGCCTCCGCACTCCTTGGCCTCGGCTACATCGAGTACCACGAGGCCATCAAGGGCGCAGTCTCCAACAGGGACTTCCGCCAAGGCCCCGTCTTCCACTACGAGAGCGACAAGCGCGAGGTCTTCAACGTCGGCTTCCCCGAGCCGTTCACCCACGACATCTGGCTCAAGGCCATCATCCAGACTGGTCTTGTCGGCCTCCTGGCCCTTGTGTGGTTCCTGGCCACGTTCCTGGGCCGCGCCCTGCGCCTCCACGGCGCCGCCCACAGCGAGCTGGCGCTCGGCGTCGCTCTCGGCGCCGCCGGCGGCATCCTCGCCTTCGCCCTCGTCGGCATCTTCACCGACACCCTCGCCCGCGGCCTTGCCATCCCGCTCGTCTTCGTCTGCACCCTCGTCCTCATCGCCGAGCGCATCGTCCACGGCGAGGACGGCTCGAAAGCAGCACAGCTCGCCGCCCGCGAATACTGAGCCCCAACCCGACAGGAGAACACTGCGAACCATGGTAAGAGTCGGCATCCTGGGCGCCACCGGCGCCGTCGGCGAGGCCCTCATCCGCATCCTCCTCGGCCACCCCGAGGCCAGGCTCGCCGTCCTCGGCTCCGACCACGCGGCCGGCCAGAGGGTGGACGCCGCGCTCCCCGTCCTCCGAGGCCAGACCGATGCCGCGCTCCAGCGGCCCGACCTCGCCGCCTTCGCCGCCGAGGCCGACGTCGTCTTCCTCGCCAAGAAGGGCGCCGACTCCCTGGAGTGGGCGCCGAAGCTCCTTGCCAAGGGGCTCAAGGTGATTGACTGCGGTGGCGAGTTCCGCTTCCGCGACCCGACCGTCTACGAGCGCTTCTACGCCACCAGGCACACCTGCCCCGAGCTTCTCAAGGAAGCCGTCTTCGGCCTCCCAGAGCTCTACCGCGACCGCATCAAGGCCGCGCGCCTTGTCGCCACCCCAGGCTGCTACCCCGCCAGCGCCATCCTCCCGCTCGCCCCGCTCCTCGCCGACGGCCTCATCTCGCCCAACGGCATCATTGTGGACTCCTACTCCGGCCTCTCCGGCGCCGGCAAGACCTACAGCGAGAAGTCCCGCAACCTCTTCGTGGACTGCGACGAGAACTGCCGCGCCTACAGCCCGCTGACTCATCGCCACGCGCCCGAGATAGAGCAGGAGCTCTCCCTCGCCGCAGGCAAGCCGGCCACCGCCGTCTTCATCCCGCACCTGCTCCCCGTCGACCGCGGCATCCTCACCGCGCTCTTCGCCGACCTCGTCCGCCCCGCGACGTCGGCCGACGTCGTGGCCTCCTGGCGCCGCCGCTACGCCGCGGAGCCCTTCATCCGCATCTTCGACCACCTGGACGACGTCGAACTGGCCAACGTCGCCCACACCAACTACTGCGACTTCGCGGCTATCGCCGACCCACGCACCGGCAAGCTCGCCATCTCCTCTGCCCTCGACAACGTCATCAAAGGCGCCTGCGGCATGGCCGTCCAGTGCATGAACCTCATGTTCCACCTCCCCGAGACCACTGGCCTCCTCCACCGTTGCATCTGATGCCCCGGAGCCGGCAATGGCCGCCAAGCCTCGCGTCGTCGTAGTCGGAAGTTCCAACACCGACATGGTCATCCGCTCCCCGCGGCTGCCGCGCCCCGGCGAATCGGTCGCCGCCGGCCAGTTCTACATGGCCGCCGGCGGCAAGGGGGCCAACCAGGCCGTCGCCGCCGCACGAGCCGGCGCCAGGGTCACGCTCATTGCCAAGCTCGGTGCCGACATCTTCGGGGAACAAGCCATCGCAGGCTTCCGGCGCGAGGGGATTGACTGCTGCTGGATCGCCCGCGACCCCAGGGCCCCCTCCGGCATCGCCCTCATCCTTGTGGCCGAGGACGGCGAGAACCTAATCTCCGTCGCTCTCGGCGCAAACATGCGCCTCACCGCCGCCGAAGTGGCCCGCGCCGCACGCGCCATCGCCTCTGCCGACGCCCTCGTGCTCCAGCTCGAGGTGCCCCTCGCCGCCGTGCGCTGCGCCGTCGCCATCGCCCGCCGCAGCCGCGTGCCGGTCATCTTCAACCCCGCCCCCGCGCCCCGAAAGCCCCTGCCTCGCGCGCTCCTCCGCCAGATCGACTACCTGGTGCTCAACGAAACCGAGATGGAGGTGATCGCCGGCAGCGCCGAGTTCACCGCCGCCCGTCGGCTCCTCGAGGCCGGCGTCCGCCACGTCATCCTCACCCGCGGCAAGAAGGGCGCAGCACTGCTGGATGGCACCCCGCGCCCGAAGCTCATCCCCGGCCACAGGGTCAGGGCGGTGGACGCTGTGGGTGCGGGGGACGCCTTCGTGGGGGCCCTGGCGGCGTTCATCGCCGAGGGCCGGCCGCTGGCGGAGGCCCTGAACCTGGCCAATGCCGCCGCCGCGATCTCCGTCACCCGCAAGGGCGCCCAGCCCTCAATGCCCTCCCGCCCGGAAATCCTCCGCCTTGCACTGGCACGGACAGTGCTCAGGGTGTCCTGAACAGGCGGTCGAACTTGGCGCGCGCGGCAGCGCTCTTCTTCTGGGCCGCGTCGCCCGGCGACCAGGAGGCGGGGCGGTCGGCGAACTTGAACTCCTCGCAGAAGTTCGGGTGGTCCTTGCGGCGGACCGGCTCGGTGGTGGTGAGCTGGCAGCCGCTTGGGGCGTTCGGGTCGTAGAAGCGGCAGTTCAGGCACACGTAGACGTACGAGTTGCACCTCGCGCACGTGGCGTGGTAGCCGGGCCGCGCCTCGTCCGCCCATTCCTGGCCGCACTGGTAGCAGCGTCGCATAGCTTGGCGTCCTCGCTCTGCATCGGCCCGAGGGGTCTCCCACCCCACATTGTCACAGATTCGCTGACGCGAGGCAAGGGGCCTCACCTGCGAGGCGGTTGCGTTGTGGGCAAGTGACGGGGATTGTGGGAGTTGCACCAGGGCCGCAAAGGGTGTTCCCCCAGCGGCCGGGCAGGGATGGCCAGTTCGGAGGGCTTCCAGGAATCTTTTTTCGTTTTC
>FWPV01017151.1_pt1 | contig 10079 bp, 10 predicted proteins | sample 2228371 | NCBI WGS metagenome assembly FWPV01 (sample SAMEA103939776, study PRJEB20133) | metagenome
TTTGACTCTTTCCAGCCGGTAACCTTGCCCAACCAATCGTTTGAGATCACGCGCCAGAGTGGCCGGGTCGCACGAAACATAGGCAATCCAAGCCGGCCGCAATGCCACCAGCGCGTCCAGCGCGCGCCGATCCAGCCCAGCGCGCGGCGGGTCAACCACAGCCACCACCTTACCGCTCAATTGCAGCGCCGGCAGCACCTCTTCTGCCGTCCCCATGTAGAGGGCCACCTGATCCAGTCCGTCCAGATTCACGGCATAATCATCACACGCGCTGGGCGAAACCTCCACCCCAATGCAGCCAGCCGCCCGCTCAGCCAGAAATGCCGAAAACAGACCCACCCCGCAATAAATATCCAGCAAAGTGGTTTCCCCATCCAGCGGCAGCGCTTCCTGCAAGTAAGTGACCATCGCTCCGGCCTGAGCCGTGTTGACCTGAAAGAAAGAACCCGCTGAAACTCGAAACACCCGTCCGTTGACTTGCATGGGCAGCCAGTCTTCCCCCGCCAGCACAATGCTGCCGGCCGGGCTGAGATGCACGGCCGAGATGGGTAAATTCACTTCCAAAGCCGGCAATGCAAGCGGCGCGCCTTCCAGCGTCAGCAGCGCTTCTTCATCCGCGCCAACCCGCAGCCCCACCCGTTCGATCCCCAAACCAGCCTCGAAATCCAGTTGCCGCCAGAGTTCATCCAGCGGCGGTTGAGGTAAAAAACATTCCTCAATGGCTACCACCCGGTTGCTGCCCATTTCCTCAAAGCCCAGCCGGCCCTGATCATCCAGATGAAACTGGACCGTGTTGCGGTAGTTCCACTCCTGCGGCGACGGATGGATGGTTTCCAGCGGCGGGTTGCTCAACCCGGCAATCCGCTCCAACTGTTCGCGCAGCACCTCTGTCTTGACCTGCAATTGTTGCGCATAGGACAGGTGTTGATAATGACAACCGCCGCACACCCCAAAGTGGCGGCAGCGCGGAACGATCCGCTGCGGGGCTGTTTTCAGCACCTCCACCAACCGCGCCCGCGCAAAACCGCGCTTTTCCTCGGTCAATTCAACCCGCACGCGCTCGCCCGGTAAAGCGTAAGGAACGAACACCGCCCTGCCGTCTGGCAGCCGCCCCATGCTGCTGCCGCCAAAGGTGTGGCGGAGAAGCTCGACTTCAATCAGCCCAGAAGTTGCGGGCATCAAATCATGTGAACCCAAATGTAGTCTTCGAGGCTCTGGATGGTCATGTCTTTTTCAAGCATGAGTTGCTTGACCACATCTCCAATCGAAATCACGCCGACCAATTTATCGCCATCCAGCACCGGCAAATGGCGAAAGCGCTTAGCGGTCATCAAAGCCATGCAGGATTCAACCGATTGATCGGGGGTCACATAATAAACTGCCCCGACCATACAGTCGTTGACCGGTGATTGCAGCGTAACCTTTCCGTTGGCTGCCTGGCGGGCAAAATCCCGCTCCGAGAAGATACCCACAATCTTACCGGCTTCCACCACCAGCACCGCCCCAATTTTCTGCTCCGCCATCAGTTTTAACGCATCCAGCACCGTGGAAGAGGGAGTCACATACCACACCTGGGTGTATTTATCCTTCAACAAATCCTTTACAGTCGCCATCGGCTGCGTCCTTTCCGCTTTTGGTTGATGTGCTTAACCGCTGTAACCACGCCCAAGGATGTAATTCTCCAACCCCTGAATGGTGGTTTCCTTCTCCTCCAAAACCTGTTTGACCACATCGCCAATACTGATCAAGCCAACCAGTTTGTGATCCTCATCCAGCACCGGCAAATGACGGATATGTTTGGAGGTCATCAGCGCCATGCACTCCTCTACCGTCTGCTTGGGACTGACATAATACACCGCGCGGGTCATGAATTCACTGACCGGTTCATCCAACAACAAAGATTCCCGTGTGGCGGCGTGGCGGGCATAGTCGCGTTCCGAGAAGATTCCGGCAATCTTATCGCCATCCAAAACCAGCACCGCACCGATGTTCTTTTCTGCCATTAATTTCAGCGTTTCGCGCACGGTAGCGGTTACCGGTACACTCCAAACCTCCGTCCCTTTGATTTTCAACAGGTTTTTTACAGTTGCCATAGGAAGTCTCCTTTCATCTGAAGTGGGTTGGGTAACAGGGAAAAAAAAGCGAATAAAATTGCAGGAAAAGACTCCAATTGGTAACTTTATTATATAAGAATTCAAACCTGCCTTCAAACACCAAACCTTGATCTCTAATTCCATTATGAGCAAAACCATCCTGGTGTCAAGTTGCGGAAGTAAGGCGGTTGGGTTATTTAAAAATCACCCGCATTAATCTGTTTTTTAATTTAACCAATATTGTATAATTTATAACAAATAGCCTGAGGATAACCAGACGACCTTTTTGAAAAATATCTCTCTTATTTTGAAGAGCCGGGGCGGGATAAAAGATTACGGCTCATTTTCGAATGTGGCTTAAAAAATCAGGAGACTGGCAATGAGCAAATCCATCCTTATTCCTCTGATAGCAATCCTGATGCTGGTAACCGGTCTGATCGCTTTTCAATTTCAACCCGTGCTGGCTTTCAATTCGATCTTCCAGCAGGATGATCCACAGGTACGCGGGGCGCAGTTATATGATGACTGGACGCAGGTTACCGGAATCACACCGCCGGGTAATCATCCCATCTGGTCACGCCAAACCACCAATACCCGCAGCGGTGTGGATACCTGGCGCTGCGTTTCCTGCCATGGCTGGGATTATCAGGGCAAGGACGGCGCGTTTTCATCCGGCACAAATTACACCGGTTTTCCGGGAGTGTATGATGCCCAAAGCCTGCCCATGGAGGAGTTGAAAGCCATCCTGAGCGGCAAGAAAGACCCGCAGCACGACTTCTCCGGCTATTTGAGCGATGCAGACCTGGCCGCGCTGGCCGTGTTCATTCGACAGGGAGTCATTGACGACAGCCGCTTCATTGATCCTGTCAGCCTAAAACCGATTGGCGGCGACCTGCAAAGCGGAAAATCCCTGTACGAGCAGGGCTGCGCATCCTGCCACGGAAACGACGGCCAGGCGATCACCTTCCGCTACGAAGGGCAGACGGTTAGTTTGGGCACCCTTGCCGTGCAGGATCCGTGGCGCTTTTTGCACCGCACCCGCTTCGGCACGGCCCGCGCTCCTGAAATGACCATCGGCTTGAACCTTGGCTGGAGCCCGCAGGAAGGTCGTGATGTCCTGCTGTATGCGCAGACCTTTGCCACCGGCCTTGAACAACCGTTGAGTCCCTCACTGGGAGACCAGCCGGGCGGCGCTGTCACACCGCCGGGCGGCCCGGCAAACAACATCATCACCGGCATTCTCACCGCACTGGGCGCCATGGCTGCCAGCCTGGGTTTTGCCCTTGTGTTAGGTGGTTTACTGGTTGGCATTCTCTTGCTGGTTGTTTGGTCAATCCGCAACCGCAAGTAATTCGAACGACAACGCACATCGAGAAAGGAGACGAGCATGAAGCAACCCAAACCCTGGTGGCAGCAGCCCGGCTGGTGTTGCTGATTTTGCTTGGCGGAGCAATCAGCGCGGTGTATCTCACTCAAATTCCCCCCGAACAACCCATCGCTTTTCCGCACAACCGGCATGTCGGGTTAGGCGCACCCTGCGCCTACTGTCACCCCGGCACAGCCTGGGGCCCAAACGCCGGTCTGCCGGGTATTGATAAATGCTGGGGCTGCCACCAGCAAGTTCAGAAAAAGTCACCCGAACTGGAAAAACTGGCTGGTTATGTGGCGCGCAATGAGCCCATTCCATGGGTGCCGGTTGCCATTCAACCGGATTTTGTCCACTTCAATCACCAACCGCATGTCAGCGCCGGAATTGCCTGCGAAACCTGCCATGGCGATATGACCAAGATGACTGTGGCTGAACCCCAGCCGCGTCAGAATATGGGCTGGTGTCTTTCCTGCCATCAGAAGATGGCTCCAGAGCAGTGGACGAAACTCTCCGATTGTGCAACCTGCCATTATTGATTCAGGAGCGAGGAAACAGCATGAGCAACACCCTATCCCGAAGAGATTTCCTGAAACTGACCGGCTTGGGCGCTGCCGTTTCGGCGGTGTTGACCGGTTGCGGGCCGATGGCGCGTTACATCGTCCGCAAACCGTACACCAGCATGCCCGAATACAACCAAACCGGCCTGAGCACCTACTACGCTTCCACCTGCCGGGAATGTCCGGCCGGCTGCGGAATCATCGTCCGCACGAAGGAAGGCCGCGCCATCACCATCGAGGGCAATCCGCAGCATCCGGTTAATCGCGGGCGGCTTTGCTCCCGCGGCGTTACCGCCCAGCAGGGCCTTTACAACCCCGACCGCATCCGTGGCCCGGTTTTTCAGGCCCGCGGCGATGCCAACCGCGCCAAACCAATTGATTGGGATGAGGCGGTCAGCGTCGTGCAGCAGGCCCTTTCCACTTCTCCCGACCAGATTGCCTTCCTGCTGGGAGCGGCCCCCGACCATCTATTCGATCTGGTCAGCGAAATGACTGCCGCCTTGGGAGCGCCCCCTCCCGTGCGCTATAACGCCCTGACCACCTTTGAAGGGCGAGCCACCCTTCTGGAAGCCGCACGCTTGACTTTCGGCGAAGCCGCCCTGCCCTACTTCGACCTTGCCAACGCCGATGTCACCTTTGCCTTCGGGGCAAATTTCCTCGAAAACTGGCTTTCGCCGGTGGCTTATACCCGTGCCTACGGAGAATTCCGGCAGGGCCGTCCCACCCGGCGGGGCTATTTGGTCGTGTTTGAACCCCGTCAGTCTCTTACGGCGGGGAATGCCGACGAGTGGATTCCCATCCGCCCCGGCAGTGAAGCCATCCTGGCAGCCGTGTTCAACCGGCTGGTATCGGAAGCGCGCGGCAAATCGGTTTCACCGGCTTTCAGCACGGTGACGGTTAGCGCCGCCGCAGCCGCCAGCGGTGTCAGTGAAGAGAAAATCCGCGAACTGGCAAACCTGTTTGCCGAATCCAGCCACCCGCTGGCAATCCCGGGCGGCAGCGCGCTGGCTCAGGCCGATGGGCTGATGACGGCTCGTTCATTGCTCTACCTGAACGCGGTCGTGGATAATCTCGGTCAACCCGGCGGTGTTTTCCTGACCCCCGCCCAGCCATCCACCACCGATTTCGCTGCTGTCAAAGAACTGGCGCGCCGCATGACAGACAGCAAAGTCAAAGTCCTCTTTATCCACGGCGTCAACCCGCTCTTTGAACTGCCGGCTGCTCTGGGCTTTGCCGATGCGCTTTCCAAAGTCCCGCTGGTCATTTCCTTTGCATCCTTCCCAGACGAAACCGCCCTCGCCAGCGATTACATCCTGCCCGATCACAGCCCGCTCGAATCGTTTGGCTACCAGCGTATTCTGGCAGGCAGCGACCGCCCGGCCTACTCGTCCTTCCAGCCGGTCGTCGTACCGCTCTACAATACCCGTGCCACCGCAGATTTGCTGCTGGCTGCCGTCAAGCAATTGGGGCTGCCAGCCGCGCAGGCTTTTCCCTACAAAGACGAGGTCGAGTACATCCAGCAAAAACTGATCCCGCTGATCAACGCCGGCGGTTTTTACACCGCGCCGGAGATTTTTACCTTCTGGTCGCGCTGGCTGCAGTATGGCGGTTGGTGGAAATCAGAAGCCGAACTCAGCGCGCCGCTCCGGGCCACCCCACCCGAGCAGGCCGTCGCCTTCACCCCGCCCATGGAATTGGAAGAAGGCAAGCAGTTTTACCTCATTACCTTCCCCAACCACTTCGGCGATGGCAGCGCAGCCAACCGTCCCTGGCTTCAGGAACTGCCGGATTGGATGACCACCGTTACCTGGAACTCCTGGGTGGAAATTCACCCCAAGACAGCCGAAAAACTGGGGCTGCATGATGACGATGTCGTCCGCATCAGCACGCCGTTTGGGTTTGTGGAAGCCAGCGTTTACCGTTACCCCGCCATCCGTCCGGATACGATCGCCATCCCGTTCGGGCAGGGTCATACCGCATTGGGACGCTGGGCAGAAGGGCGCGGCTGTAACCCAGCCCAGGTGCTGCCTACCGCCACCAACACCGCCGGCGACTTGACATTTGGCAGTGTCGTGGCTACCGTCCTGCCAACCGGCAAGCGCCGCCCGCTCGCCCGTGTGGAGAGCAAAGAGGGCGTTTACGGCGAACATTAGCGTTAGCAATGAAATAACCAAGGAGAGAGACTCATGGCTGAACAAAAAGTACCTCAAAAATGGGGATTGGTGGTTGACCTCGACCGCTGTACCGGCTGCAATGCCTGCATCGCCGCTTGCTCCATGGAAAACAACATCCCCTTCGTTGGTGAGGACGAAGTAGCCTACGGGCGTGGGTTGTACTGGCTCTACAACAAACGCATGTGGACAGGCGAATACCCGGAAGTCAAACCCGCTTTCGAACCGGTCATGTGCCAGCAATGCGGTAACGCTCCCTGCGAACCGGTCTGCCCGGTATTCGCCTCGGTACACAGCGAGGAGGAGCAAATCAATCTGGCCGTCTACAACCGCTGCGTTGGCACACGCTACTGCGCCAACAACTGTCCCTACCACGCCCGCCAGTTCAACTACTTCGATTATGAACTTCCCGAGCCAATGAATTCCTACCTCAACCCGGATGTCACCGTCCGCCGCCGCGGCGTGATGGAAAAGTGCACCTTCTGCGTGCAACGCATCGTGCGCGGCCGACAAAAAGCCGCTGCCGAAGGCCGGGAGGTGGAAGACGGTGAAATTCAACCGGCCTGCGTCCAAGCCTGCCCGGCCGGGGCGCTGGTGTTTGGCGATGTGAGCAACCCACAGAGCAAAGCCAGCCAGTTGGCGCGCAGCCAGCGCCGCTACCAGCTGCTGGAAGAATTGGGCACCTTACCCCGCGTAACCTATCTCAAAGGAGGTGGACGGTATGGCAGCTGAAACCAAATTGCTGCAAGCCATCAAACCGGCGGCTGAACACGCCGAAGAAGACCCGCGCGAACATTTGATGTTCGACCCTCGCCCGCGCGAGGAAATGAACCGTATGGTCATGGAAGCGATGACCACCACCACCCGCCGTTACTGGATTTGGCTGATTGGGCTGGGGTTGGGGGTTGTTGTGCTGTTGTTCGGGGCATGGGGTAACATGATTTTGACCGGCATCGGCGTGGCAGGTGTGCGCCGCCCCATCTTTTGGGGTGTGTTCATCGTGACCTTCGTGTTCTGGATCGGTATCAGCCATGCCGGTACGTTCGTTTCGGCGATCCTGCGCGTCTTCAAGGCTGAATTTCGTCGTCCCTTCACCCGCGCAGCCGAGCTGATGACCACCTTCGGGCTGGCAGCCGGCGCGCTCTACCCCCTCATCCACTTGGGGCGCGTCTGGGTGTTTTACTGGATGATTCCCTACCCCAACGCGCGCTGGTTGTGGCCCAATTTCCGCTCTGCTCTGGTGTGGGACTTCCTCGCCATCACCACCTACCTGCTTTCCAGCACCATTTACCTTTACCTGCCACTGGTGCCCGATCTGGCTATGGCGCGTGACCGCACCAAAGGCTGGCGGCACACCATCTATAAGGCGCTGGCGCTGGGTTGGCGCGGCACCGAAGCGGAATGGTACCGCCTGCGCAAAGCCATCAACATCTTCGCCTTCGCCATCATTCCGGTCATGTTCTCGGTACACACCATCGTTTCGTGGGACTTTGCGGTTGGGCAGGTGGCCGGCTGGCATTCGACCATTTTTGGGCCTTATTTCATTGTGGGCGCCATTCTTTCGGGTGTGGCCGCGGTGGTGACCATTCTGTTCGTCCTGCGCAACACGATGAAACACTTTGACTATTTCATTCGCGTAGAACACTTCGACGCGCTGGGCAAATTATTGCTGGTCTTCTCGATGGCGTGGGCCTACTTCTTCTTCAACGAATACCTACTTTCGTGGTACGGCGGCGATGCAGCCGTCAAGCAGGTCATCACCCTGCACGCCAGCGGCCCGGCCGCGTGGGTGTGGTACACCATGCTCATCTGTAATGTTGCCATCCCATGGCTCACCCTGTGGAACAAAACCATCCGCCGCACGCCGTGGGCCATGTTCATCATCACCCTGCTGATCAATGTGGGCATGTACGCCGAACGCTATACGATTATCCCCATCACTTTGGGGCATCAACGCAGCCCGTTCGATTGGGGCGTCTATAACCCGCAATTCACCGAAATCAGCATCGCGCTGGGCACCTTGTGCCTGTTCATGTTCCTGTATCTGGCAGCGTCACGGCTCATTCCGCTGGTGCCGGTGTGGGAAGTGCAGGAAGGGCAAATGGCGCACAGCCTGCGTAAAGTGGGTAAGGCAGAAATGCCCTCCGTCACCGAACTGGAAGAGTAATCAAGGAGCAATCGTATGGCTGCAAAAGTCGTTCATCTGGCTCTCTTCAAGGAAGAACAAATTGATCATGCCGCTCAGGCAATCGAGCGGCTGCACCAGCTGGGCATTGGTGACGAGGATATTTCGGTCATCTCCGGCATTCCCTACTCCGAGCGCATCCTCGGCCGCCCCATGTCATGGACAACCATCGGTCGGATTGGGCTAACCGGCGCCGTGTTAGGTTTTCTGGTGGCAACTTTCCTGAACTTCGGCACCCCGCTGCTGTACCCGATCCGCGTGGCGGCCATGGGGTTGACGCCCATCCCGACCGCCATTGTCGTCACCTTTGAACTGACCATGCTGGGACTGCTGATCAGCACCTTCATCGGGGTATTCGTGGAAACCATCTCACCATCGTTTGGGCCGAAAGGCTATCACCCCAAAATCAGCGATGGCCACATCGGCATTTTGTTCAGCGGGCCGGCCCAGTTGGATGAAAAAATCCACACCTCGTTGAGTGAACTGGGGGCGGAACTGGTGCATGAGGTAGAGGAGGAAAAGTTATGGCCATAGCCAAACGCTTGATGATTGTGCTGGTAGTGCTGGCCAGCCCGTTGTTGATTGGATTGCTGTTTACCTACGATATCATCAAAATCGAGTGGATTTCCTTCATGGAAATACAGCCCTCGTACCGTTCGATGGAAGCCCCCCTGCCGCTGCCGCCGCGATCCGTGCCGGTGCAAGGAGCCGCCTACATTCCCGAATTAGGCGCTCCGGTCAACCCCGTCCCGGCAACCGAGGAGTCCATTCAGCGCGGCAAGGAGTACTACGACATTGCCTGCGCCCTGTGCCATGGCGCCACCGGCAACGGCGGCGGAGCCTTTTCCGGTTTCCTCGTGCAGTATCCGCCTGCCAACCTGATCAGGCCGGACGCCAACGCGCGCCAGATCAGCGATGGGGCAATTTTCCTGACCATCACCAACGGCATTGAAGGGCGCATGCCGGGCTTAATTGACAATCTGCCCACCGCTGAAATGCGCTGGGATGTGGTCAATTATGTCCGTTACTTACAGCAGCAGGCCAACCCATAAAATTGCCCTGCAGGAGAGGAAAGAGCATCCGCCGGCCAAAAACCGGCGGATTTTTCTAATGAAACTCTAATGTTCAAACCGTTCAATTCGCTTTTTATTTTCAAAAGTGTGTTACAATCAAGGTCGTTGAGAGTGAACCTCTCAATGGTTACAGAGATCGCGTCATGGTTCTATCGCCTTCCGATTTCGGTAAAGGCGATTTTTTTATGACAAGATCGAAAAATCATCAAATCTTTTTAGTAACAAATGGAGTATCTCAAATGTCTGATCGTGTAGTAGGTAATGTCAAGTGGTTCAATAGTGAAAAGGGTTACGGTTTCATTTCCCAGGAAAACGGCCCGGATGTATTCGTCCACCACACCGCCATCCAGGCGGACGGTTTCCGCACTTTGAACGAAGGGCAAAAAGTTGAATTTTCCATCGAAAAGGGTCCCAAAGGCTTACAAGCAGCCCGCTTGACCATTCTGTAAAATTCTCAACTCAACAGCCAGAACACCCCTGCTCTTTGCGGGGGTGTTTTTTTACCCCGTCACGGGTAAATTCTGTGGTATAATCCTCGCGCTAATCGAACATTTTGTTTCTCGGAGAGGTAGCGTAGTCTGGCCTAACGCGCGCGCCTGGAGAGCGCGTGTACCGCAAGGTACCGCGGGTT
>FWPV01016431.1_pt1 | contig 10078 bp, 10 predicted proteins | sample 2228371 | NCBI WGS metagenome assembly FWPV01 (sample SAMEA103939776, study PRJEB20133) | metagenome
TCGGAGCCCCGGCTCTTAGTGAGCATGCCCAGCAGGAAGACGCCCAGCATCGGCCCGAGGATGAACCCGGCGATGCCCAGAACCACAGGAATGATGCGCACGTCCGGGTGCGTCACCTTCGCATAGGCGAACACCCCCGCGACGGCGATCATGAGGATCGCGAACACGACGGTGAACGCGCGCGCCGCATTCACGTAGTGGGCCTCCGGCTTTCCTTTGAAGCGACCTAGGTACCAGTCGTTCGTGGCGCTGGTGGCCAAGGCGTTGAGAGCCGCCGAGAGCGAACCCATGGCCGTGGCGAACACCCCTGCCAGCACGAATCCGCGCACCCCGACCGGCATCACGTTGAGGATGTACGACCCGAAGACGTCGGCGGTCGCCGCAGGCTTGTAGGTCGGGTCCTTCAGGTAGTAGGCGTAGAGCAGGATGCCGATGAACGTGAAGGCGGCCGCGATGGGCAGGTCCATGAAGGCGGCGGTCATCAGGCTCTTCCTGGCCTTGCGATGCGTGTCCGAGGTGAGCAGCCTCTGCACCATGTCCTGGTCGGTGCCGAAGGCCGCCATGTTGCCGACCGTCGCTCCGATTAGTGCGGAGAAGAGCGTGTAGTCGCTCCAGAGGATCAGCTTCACGTAGTGCCAGGCGTTCATGGCCGACACGCCGTGCTCCTTCATGTACGCCTGGATGCGGTCGGGCTCGAAGCCGCTCACGAAGTAGCCCTCCAGCGTGCGCATCTGAGGCACGGCGTCTAGGAAGGCCTGCCACCCGCCGATGTGCCACAGTAGGGTGCCCACCGCCACGAGCGCGCTGGTGAACATCAGCGTGGCCTGAATTACGTCGGTCCAGATGACGGCCTTGATCCCGCCGATCGCCGTGTAGATGCACGTTGCGACCGTCAGCGCGATGATCGCGATCAGATAAGGCGTGACGGAAGACACGGCCCCTTGGCTGAAGTGGACGTCCTGCCTCTGCACGAACAGCTGCCAGGCCAGCACCATCACCAGAGACGGCACGAACAGACGGGTGCCGGAAGCGAGGGTGCGCATGATCAGGAAGAGCGCCGAAACGTACTTCCTCGAGAGGGGTCCGAAGCGCACCGCCAGATAGTCGTACACGGTGTAGACCTTGAATTGGTAGTACGGCTTGAGGAAGATCCCCGCGACGAGCCAGCGACCGAGGATCACGCCCAAGACGAGCTGCACATAGGCCAGGCTCCGCTTGTCGTAGCCTTCGGCGGGGGCGCCTAGAAAGGTGGCGGCGCTCGTCTCGGTGGCGATGATCGAGGCCATCACCGCCCACCATGCGACTTGGCGCCCGCCCAACGCGAAGTCGCTCAGGCTCCGCTCCCGGCGGCCCATGTACAGGCCGATGGCGACGATCGCGACGAAGTAGAGAACGATGATCAGGCCGTCGACCAGCAAACCCACAGCAGGACGATTCTGCACCGTGCCGGTCGGCTCCTGCAAACGCTCCGGGATTCAGCGTTCGTTGCCGAACAGGCGGCCGCCACCCATCGCCTTCCGCCAAGCGTCGCGCCAACGGTGGACCTCGACGACGCCGATCTCCGGGAGGGGCCTGCGCTCCTCGGCGGAGGGAAGGGGAGGGAAGGGTCGGCCCGGCATCGTCTGGTACCAGTAAGCGACGCTGGCGAGCTCCAAGGTCAGGTTGTTGGCGTGCCCATGCTCGATGCTGGCACGGAGCGACCTCCGGAACCTGATTGGATCCTCCAGGTGGAACCGGTACACGTGCGTCCGACCGAGCCACCCGAAGCGCGGCGAATCGTTGCCCCTGCCCGGAGCACGCGCAGTGCCGAAATAGGGATGCAGGTAGTGCTCATCCGGGCTCCAGCTTTGGTTGAAGTAGTCCTCGGTGCCGGTGCCGTGGGCGCTACCGGGCCAAGGCTCGCCGTCCACGAGAAACATGTCGTCGCCCTCGCCGTACCAGATCGGGCTGGGGCAGTTGATGTAGTAGTTCACCCCGACGAAGTGTCCCCTGCCCTCGCACTCGCAGAAGAGGTAGTTGAGACGGTCCGACGGGTTGTTCGCAAAGGGGCCGAAGACGGCCCATTCGTTCTCCACGTCGCCGCTCCCGCTCTCCGGGCTGGTGAGTTCCTGGTGGTACCACGCGTGGAAGCGCCCCATGTCGTCGGGAAGGCTCGGGTGCTCCTCGTAGTCCACGTAGTAGTAGAACGCGGACACGTCGTGCGATCCCTGGTTCTCCACCGTGATGCGCGCTCCGTCGCCGAACGGCATCGGGAAATAGCTGACGAGGGCGTTCCCGTCCCTCGGAGCGGCCGCCAGGGGCAGCGAGACGAAGTTGTACTTCATGCCCCATCCCTGCCCGAAGAAGTCCCCGATGGGCGACTCGACGCTCGGATGGTCGCAGCCATCCCAGTAGCACCGGAGCACGAGGTTACTGCGGTGCAGGGGGTCGTCGCAGGCGATCGTGATCCAGATGTGGCGGATGATCCCGGAGCCTTGGATCTCGGCGATCGTTCTGCATTCACCCTTGGGAATGGGCACCGCGTCGGCGTTTCCTCCCGTGCGGTCGAAGGAGGAGATGCGGCGGGACCTAGCGTCGAGAATGCGGGCTACGTTGGCGAGCGGACCCTGGGACATGGCGTTGCACCTGCGCCGCCTGTTTACCCCACGGATCGTCGGCGGCGTCCACGCAAAGATGCACGCTTCGCGTTGCATATTCATTCACAGTGTGTTATATTGATAGCGACGGGCTTGCCAGCCCGGCTCATTCGAGGAGGAACCATGCGACGTTGCACCGCTCGCCGAGGCTTCACGCTCATCGAGCTGTTGGTCGTGATCGCCATCATCGCGATCCTCGCCGCCATCCTGTTCCCGGTGTTCGCGCAGGCCAAGCAGGCCGCCAAGCGCACGGGGACCCTGTCGAACCTCAAGCAGAACGTGCTGGGCGTGATCATGTACGCCAACGACAACGACGACGGCGTGATCCCGACTTGGCAGGACGGAGCTTGGGTCTACGGCGACGGCATCCACGGGGCCTACGCCATCCAGAAGCTCTACCCCTACACCAAGAGCATCGACCTCGCTTGGGACATGTCCGAGCCGATCCCGAACTTCGTCGGCGGCCGACCGATGCCGGGCGACCGGTACTGGGGCGACTGGACCGCGGCCGGAACGCTCGGCTGGTCCAACGGCGGGATGATGTACTGCGCCGTCTGGCCGAGGCCGCCGCGCGTGATCAGCGCCCAGGAGTACGTTTCCGAGCTGATGATTCTGGCCTCTGCGAAGGGACCTGACCCGATGGGAATGCCGTTCTTCACCGAGACGCAGCCATCCTGCTACCAGAAGAGCGGCCCCCGCTGGGACGATCCCCAGGCGCCGGGCAAGGCGGCGTTCGAGTGGCACAACGGCGGCTTGCCGAGCGGCTACATGGACGGCCACGCGGGAATCGCGAAGGGCATGATCTACGTGGCGCCGAACAACGACTGCGACGCCCAGACCTACCAGTGGTGGGCCGAGAAGTCGAGCCGCGGCGACTACACGCCCAACAACCCCTGGTCCGAGCACTACCTGACCCCGCGGGTGCTGCATTACTGGGGCACGTGGTGGTCCGCAACGGAGTGAGGCGGATGCAGAAGGAGGTCAGTCCGAAGGCCGCCGCAGTGATCGTCGCCGTGGTGGTCGTCGTCGCCGCGGTCGTGATCTACCAGCTGGTGTTCAAACCCGCACAGGCTCCGACGGTGAAGCCGAGGCCGTGGTCGCCGTCCTACGGCGGCGGGCCGGCCGGCGCGCCGCCCTCGCAGCGCTGAGGCGAATGCCGAGACCGAGCGCGGGTCCGCGCCCACTGGGCGCGGGCCCGCGCTCCGTTCGCCTGGACGGCTCTTCCCGAACGGCTTAGACTGCACAGCATGATCGCGACGCTCTGCCTAGCCGCGGCCATGGCCGCGGGCCCCTCCTGGGAGGCGAACTTCAATCCCAATGGAACCCCGAGGCCGCTCCAGGACCCTGCCGACACGACCGTGTGGCCCAACCGTGTCAGTCGCGCGAACGCCGACGACTGGATTCCGCGGAACCACGACCGCATCCGGCTCATGCGCCCGAGGCTGCTCCTGATCAACTTCTCCAATCAGGTCGACCCGGCCAAGCCGATGCGGCTGTTCGCCGACCTGATGGCAGCCCTGAAGGAGAGCAGCCGGTACCACGGGTACAAGGACCCCTCCGCGCCGGCCTTCCTGGACTACCAAGTTTGGCGCTATGTGGACCTGCGCGACGCCGACCGCAAGGTCGGGAACTCCCGGTGGGCGCCGATCAAGCCGGGTGTGGAGCAGGGCATCAACTGCGACTACGGCGGGTTTTTCAGCGAGAGGTTCGCGCAGGCGATCGGCGTCAGGGACCCCAAGAACCCGGACCGCTTCCTCAGGCTCGACGAGCTGATCGACCGGGGTTTCGTGCACGAGGTCTGGTTCACGGCCGCGCCGACGAGCGACTTCCGATGCCTCGAGTGCGTCGAGATGAAGAACGTCTACGACGAGAGATTCCGAAAGATCCCCGGCAAGGTCGTGCAGGCCGGGAACGGTGGCGATCCGGACCAGAAGTGGACCGGCAGGCCGGTTCGAATCAACTGCCTGAACGAAACGAGGGGCATCGGATGCGGAATGGAGAACCTGGCGCACTCCTTCGAGGGCATGGCGCACAGCAGGGCGATCCCGTACTTCACCAAGTACTTCTACGAATACGCCATGTTCGATCTGGACAAGCGCTACGGGCTCCCGTTCAACAGCTTCTACCCGCTGTGGGGAGAAGGCAAGGGGATCTCCTATCCCGACCCCCGTACGGCCGTCGTGACGGACGGAGAGCGCACCTGGCGCCTGGAGAACTACGTCGCGGCGGGCGGAAACGTGCACTTTCCACCCAACGGGAGGCGGCACTACGACCAGTCGAATGAGGAGCCGGTGATGTCCACCATCGAGGATTGGCGCTGCGGTTCGGGGCCCGACGGGAAGGATCTGGCCAAGCCTTGGACCAGCGACGTGCTGCGGCGTTACGCGGAGCTGGCGCCGGACTGCATGGGACGCTGGCTGGTCTACTGGCGCCAGAACGTTCCTGGCTACCGCAACAGGGCGAAGGACGACGAGGGCAGACCGATGAAGAACTGGTGGGTGTTCCTCTTCTACTGATCCCGCACGGTCCGCGCGAGCGACGCCCCTCCGTGGCAAAATGAGGACGGACCCAAGGAGATCCTTCGCGCGATGAGTGTCCCCACCCCGTTCGTCCCGCGCCGCAAGACGAGAGTCGTTCGCGTTGGCAGCGTCGCGATGGGCGGGTCTCTGCCGGTGCTCGTCCAGTCCATGGTGACGGAGGAGACCAGAAACGTCGAGGCTTGCGTGGAGCAGATCATCGCCCTCCATCAGGCCGGATGCGAGCTGGTCCGCGTCACGACGCCGAACTTGGGCGAGGCGCAGTGCCTGGAGGAGATCCGGGCGAAGGTCCGGGAGCGCTATCGGGACGTGCCGCTGACGGCCGACGTGCATCACCAGGGGAGCGCCATCGCCATCGAGGCCGCGAGGCACGTGGACGAAGTGCGCCTGAACCCCGGCCTGTTCCTTTTCCGCAAGGAGGCGAAGGAGGAGTACACCGACGAGGACCACCGCGAGGAGCTCGTGGCCATCGAGGAGTCGCTGGCGCCGGTCCTCGAGGCTCTCGCGCGGCATGACCGGGCGCTGCGGATCGGAGTCAACCACGGATCCCTCTCCCCGCGCATCCTGGCGACGCACGGCGACACGCCGAACGGAATGGTGGAGAGCGCGCTCGAGTACGTGCGCATCTGCGAGAAGTTCGGCTTCCGCAACATCAACATCTCGGCCAAGGCCTCGCGGGTGCCGATCATGGTGGCCGCCAACCGCCTGCTCGTTCAGAGGATGGACGAGGAGGGGATGGACTATCCGATCCACCTCGGCGTGACCGAAGCCGGAGACGGCGAGTACGCCCGGATCAAGTCCACGGCAGGGATCGCCACCCTGCTGCTGGAGGGTATCGGCGACACCATCCGCGTGTCGCTCGCCGAGGACCCGATCCGCGAGATCCCGGTGTGCTACGACATCCTGCAGGCTCTGGGTCTGCGCAAGACCAAGGTGGAGTACATCGCGTGCCCCTCCTGCGGGAGGACCAAGTTCGACCTGCCGACCGTGCTCCACGAGGTCCGCGAGGCGACGAAGCATCTGGTGGGCCTCGACATCGCCGTGATGGGATGCATCGTCAACGGGCCGGGAGAGATGGCCGACGCGGACTACGGCTACGTCGGCCGGTCCGGCGGGATGATCACGCTGTACCGGAAGAAGGAGGTCGTCAAGAACAACATCCCGCAGGAGCGCGGAGTGGAGGAACTCATCGCCTTGCTCAAGGCGGACGGAGTCTGGAAGGAACCGGGCGAGGCCTGAGCGTGGATCCGACCGCCAACGCCTTCGCCCGATTGACGCTCGCCGGAGCCTCCTCCGCCTCGATTCACGACCTGCTGGCGGTGGGCCTCGCGAAGAAGGAGTCGGACCTGGAGCTGGCCGAGGCCGAGGCCAGGCGCATCGTCGGTTCCGGGGCCTCGTGGATTCGAGTTCGGGACATCTCAGCGGCCGAACTGCAGGGCCAAGGGATGTCCGCCTTCGAGGCGTGGCGCTGCCTGGCGTGGATGGAGATCGGGCGCCGCTTGGCGACTGCCAACAAGGGCCTGGCCAACTCCATCGAGGGTCCGGAGGACGTCGCGCGGCTCTTCCAGCACCTGAGGAACGAGAAGAAGGAGCACTTCGGCGTGGTGCTTCTCGACGCGAAGAACGCGGTTCTCCGCACAACGGTGGTGCACATCGGCTCGCTCACGGCGTCCATCGTCAGTCCGCGCGAGGTGTTCCGCGAGGCGATCCGAGACGGGGCCGCCAGCATCATCGCGGTCCACAACCATCCCAGCGGAGATCCGACTCCGAGCAGGGAAGACGTCGCCGTCACCAGGCAGCTGGCGCAGGTCGGAGAGCTGCTCGACATCCCGCTGCTGGACCATGTGATCCTGGGAGACGGCGTAGTGCCAGAGAGGGAGTTCTGCAGTCTGCAGAGGGAGGGAGTGATCCATGGCTGAAACCCATTGGCTGTCGTCGTGGGAGTCGATCGTCCGGGACCTGAGAGCCTCGGCGGAGCGGATGCACGAGGCGCGGGAGATCGGCCTGGCGAAGTGCCGCACGCTCATCCAGACGTCGGCGAAGTGCATCCGCCACGTGCATCGGCACCAGTTCGAGGAGGCCAAGAGACTCCTCGAGGATGCCAAGCGGATCGCGTCCGAGGCGCGGACGGCCCTGACGCCGTTCCCGAGCGTAATGCACGCGGGCTTCCTGCACGACGCGGAGAAGGAGATGGTCGAGGCGGCCTGCGTCCTTTCCATGGTGCAGGGCCGACCGTTGCCGGACCCCCAGGAGCTCGGGGCCATGGCCATGAGCTACCTCAACGGGGTGGGAGAAGCCGCCAGCGAGTGCCGCCGGTTCGCCTTGGACGAGATGCGCCGGGGCCATCTGGACGCCGCCGAGAGCCTCCTCGGCGCGATGGAGGCCGTCTACGACGAGCTGATCACCTTCGACTTTCCGGACTCCATGACCGGAGGCCTGCGCCGCACGTGCGACGCTCTGCGCGCCGTGGTGGAGCGAACGAGGTCGGACCTCACGGCGACCGCCTCCCAACAGGAGCTCATCCGGGAGCTGCGGGAGACGCGGCGCAGTCTGTCCGAGGCCGAGTGACGGCTCACTCGAACGGCAGGTCGACGGGAGGCTTGGGCCGCTCGCGTCGGTCGGGTCTGGCCTTTCGGGCCTGGGCGTTCATGTCGTATACGGCGACCAGCCAGAAAACGAACATGCCCGCCAAGGGCAGGAGAACGGCCAGGTTGAGCGGCGCGGAGAGCTGGCCCATGGCCATCCGGAGGAGTCCCGAGACTCCGTTCGGCAAGAGCACCGCCGCGACCAGGCATAGGAGCCACCCTCCACCGAGCAAGAGGCCCTTGGACGTCTGGCCTACGACGAGCTGCCCCAATCCCGGCACGAGCAGCGTCAGCACCGTGGCGGACTTCGCCGAGGCGTAGTCCAGGCCGTGCGCGTCGCTGGGGAAGGCGCCCCACTCGCCCGCGGCGGCCGCCAGAACGGCCTTGGCGAACGCCCTCTCCACGTTCGCGTCGTCCGGCGCGAGGGCCTTCGCGCTCTCGAGGATCCGCTTGGCCTCCTGCACCCGTCGGAGCTCCAGAAGGCCCTCGCCCACAGTGGCGAGCAGAGAAGCGTCCTCCGGGGCGGCCGCAGCCGCCTGCCGATAGAGGTCCGCCGCCGCCTGGCTCTGGCCCCGGGTCTGCGCGAGCCTTGCTTGGCGCACGAGGCGCTCGGCCGCCTCGGAGCCCTTCAGATCAGGTTCGGGTCTCTCTGGAGGGACTTCCATAGGGTCTCCAGGTCGTAGAACTGGCGCTGCTCCTCGCGCATGATGTGGAACACGACGTCGCCGAAGTCCATCAGCACCCAGCCCGATCCCTCGCCCTCCGTCCGAAGCGGCCGGGCCGAGAGGTTGCGCAGCTTCTCCTCCACCCTTTCCGCGATCGCGGAGACGTGGCGGTCGTTGTTCGCCGAACAGACGACGAAGAAGTCGGCGATGGAGGTCTTCTCGCGAACATCCAAGGTTTCGATCCGTTCCGCCTTGGCATCCTCCGCGATCTTGACGATGGCCTCTGCTTTTTCCGTGGAAGTCATGCTGCTTGTCTACTGATAGAGACGGTGCTCGCGGATGTATCGTTGAAGCTCGGCGGGAACCCAAGGCTGAAGCGAAAGACCCTTCGCGGCCCGCTCCCGCAGCTCCGTGGAAGAGATCGGAACCGGTTCCATGGGAACGAAGTCCACCCGTTCGGCGATGTCCGGAGTCAGGAGCGCCAGCAGCTCCTCCTTCGACCGAAAGTCCCTCTGCACGACGCCCAGTCGCGCATATCGGACGATCTTCTCCGGGCTCTTCCACTGGCGGAACCCCAGAAGCGCGTCCGAGCCGAGCAGAAGCCAGTAGTCCCCCGGTCTGGCGAAGGTGAGATCGGCGAGAGTCTCGACGGTGTAGCTGACGCCGCCGCGCGCAACCTCGATGTCGCAGACCGCCATCTGGGGACGGCCCTCCAAGAGAAGCTCCAGCATCTCGATCCTCTGTCGGGCGGGGGTCTGCGGCCGGGTGCGTTTGAACGGACTCCGGTTGGCCGGCACGAACAGAACCTCATCCAGAGACAGGTGCTTCATCGCGGCCTCCGCGACCGCGAGATGACCGACGTGCGGCGGGTCGAACGTCCCTCCAAGGATTCCAGTCTTCATGCTTCGTCCGTAAAGGCGAACTCCCAGTCGCCGATCTGCACGGAGTCGCCCTCGGAGCAGCCCAGCTCGCGGAGCCGCTCGATGACTCCCAGCTTCTCGAGCCTGCGGTGGAGGTGCCGAAGTGCGTCCCTGTTCTCCAAATCCGTCATGGCGACCATCCTCTCCACGGCCGCACCCCGCACGACGAACAGGCCGTCCTCTTCCTGGGCGACATCCCAGCCGGCCTGGGGATGTCGGCCCGCTCCAGCCAAGACGACCGTCGCCTCCTCTTCGGCCTCTTCCGCCTCGGCGAACACGTGCTCCGCCATGGCGTACAGAAGGGGCTCCAGCCCTTGGCCGGCCGCCGCCGAGATTCCGAACACGCGCAGGCCACGCTCCCGGAAAGAGCGGAGCACCTCCTCGAACTGCTCCGGCGGCAGAAGGTCGGACTTGTTGACCGCCACGAGCCTCGGCCTCGAGTGCAGCCGGGGGTCGTAGCGCTCCAGCTCCTGCTCGATCGCCTCGAAGTTCTCCAAGGGCGAGGACCCGTCCATCGGCAGACAGTCCACGACGTGCACCAGAACCTTGCATCGCTCGGCGTGCTTGAGGAACCTGTGCCCGAGACCCTTGCCCTCGGACGCGCCCGGAATGAGGCCCGGCAGGTCCGCCACCAGATCGGAAGAAGCACACGTCTGAAAGAGTGTATTTTCACAAATTGCATTGGAATGTAATCTTAAAGCTAATCTTATGTGGGCATCATGTAAATAATTTGGG
>FWPV01017154.1_pt1 | contig 10078 bp, 7 predicted proteins | sample 2228371 | NCBI WGS metagenome assembly FWPV01 (sample SAMEA103939776, study PRJEB20133) | metagenome
CAGCGCGCTACTCCGCCACGAATTGACACGAAAAAGAAATAGTTCGTGAAACTTCGTGCAATTCGTGGCATAGACAAGGTGAATTAGTGAAAATTCGTGTAATTCGTGGCGAAAAAGGTCGGTATCATTCGCGGCAATGAAGATTCTACACGTGGTGGGCGCGCGGCCCAACTTCATGAAGATGGCGCCGATCCTGCACGAGATGGCGCGCTATCCCCGCGAGTTCGAGCAGATTCTGGTGCACACCGGTCAGCACTACGACGCCAACATGTCGCAGGTGTTCTTCGATGAATTGGAGATGCCCCGGCCGGACATGAACCTGGAGGTAGGTTCGGGGTCGCATGCGCAGCAGACGGCGCTGATCATGCAGCGTTTCGAGCCGGTGGTGTTGGAATACAAGCCGGACTGGGTGATCGTGCCGGGGGATGTGAATTCGACGCTGGCCTGCGCGTTGGTAGCGAGCAAGCTGGGCGTGAAGGTGGCGCACGTGGAAGCGGGGCTGCGTTCCTTCGACCGCACGATGCCGGAGGAGATCAACCGGGTGGCGACCGACCACCTGGCCGATCTGCTGTTCACGACCGAGCCGAGCGGCAACGAGAACCTGCGCCGCGAGGGCATCCCGTCGGAGAAGATCTGCTTCGTGGGCAACACCATGATTGATACGCTGGTGCGGCTGTTGCCCAAGGCCGAGGCGCGTTGGCCGCAACTGCGACAGCAGTATGGATTGGATGGGCGCTATGTGCTGGTGACGCTGCATCGCCCGTCCAACGTGGATGATCCGGCGACGCTGGGGGAGATCATGGCGGCCCTGGCGGAGATCAGCCGACACACCCTGGTGATCTTCCCCGTGCACCCGCGCACCCGCCAGCGCATCGCCAGCCTGGGTTTGGGATGGTCTGTGGACAGGTTGTTGCTGACGGAGCCGATGGGATATCTGGACTTTCTGGCTCTGGAAGCGCACGCCGGCGTGGTGTTGACCGATTCGGGCGGCGTCCAGGAGGAGACGACTTACCTGGGCGTGCCCTGCCTGACGGCGCGACCGAACACCGAGCGGCCGGCGACGGTCAGGCAGGGGACGAATCGGCTGGTGGCGAGCCGGAGGGCGGAACTGGTGGTTGCGGCACAGGAGGCGCTGGCGAACTCAAGCGTTCCGGGTCGTCAGCGGCCGGAGCTGTGGGATGGGCGCGCGGCGACGCGCATTGTGGCTGTTTTCTGTGGGGCTTATGTATGAGACAGGTGTTGATCCGGCGCGGCCAGGTGAGCGTAGAAAACGTGCCTGCTCCGCTGGTTGAGGATGGGCACATCCTGGTTGAGGTGGCTTATTCGCTGATTAGCGCCGGCACCGAGATCAGCAGCGTGGAAAGTTCAGGGAAATCGCTGATCCAACGCGCCCTGGAGCGGCCAGATCGTGTGTTGCAGGTGATAGATCATCTGCGCAAGCAGGGGATTCAAAAAACGGTGGCCAAGGTGCGGGGACAAGTCGCAGGCGGCTCTCCGACGGGCTATTCCTGCTCCGGCATCGTGATCCAGGTCGGTCGAGGCGTGAACGGGTTCCAGCCCGGCGATCGTGTGGCCTGCGCCGGCGCTGGGATCGCCAACCATGCTGAGATCGTGCTTGTGCCGACCAATCTGGCCGTAAAGGTGCCAGATGGCTGTGATCTGAAAGATGCTGCATCGGTTACGTTGGGAGCGATCGCCATGCAGGGCGTGCGCCGGGCTGATCCACGCCTGGGCGAGATCGTGGCGGTGATAGGGTTGGGGCTGCTGGGACAATTGACGGTTCAGCTATTGAAAGTCGCTGGTTGCCGGGTGATCGGCCTGGATCTGGACGCGCGCCGGGTGGCGCTGGCGCGCAAGTTGGGCGCCGATCATGCGTTTCATCCTGCCGAGGTGGAACTGGCGACCGAGATCCGTCATCTGACTGGCGACCATGGTGTGGATGCCACGATTATTACGGCTGCATCCAGCAGTGATGCCATCGTCCAGCAGGCGATGGAGATCACGCGCAAGAAGGGGCGAGTCGTCGTTGTGGGCGCTGTGGGCCTGGGCCTGAAGCGCTCTCCGTTTTACGAGAAAGAGATTGACTTTCTGATCTCCTGTTCCTATGGGCCGGGACGCTATGACCAGGCGTACGAGGAGAAGGGGGTAGATTATCCCTACGCCTACGTGCGCTGGACTGAAAATCGGAATATGGCGGAGTATTTGCGCCTGGTGGCCGAGGGTCGAGTGCGGCTGGACGAGATCCTCGAACGTGAGTACGATCTGGCTCAGGCGCCGGAGGCTTACGCAGCGCTCCAGACATCTTCCGAGAGGCCGCTGGGGGTGCTGCTGCGTTATCCCGTGCATACGGATGAGGCCATCGCGAGCAAGCTGGAGACGAAGACGGTCCTGCGTGACCGTCCCGTAAATGGCAAGGTTCGCATCGCCGTGATCGGCGCCGGCAATTTCGCCAAGTCGGTCCATCTGCCCAATTTGCAAAAGCTTTCCGATCTCTATCATCTTCGTGCGATTGTCAGCAGCACGGGCACGAACGCTCTAGCTACAGCGCAACAATTTGGCGCCGATTACGCCACGACCAGCTACGAGGACGTGTTGGCCGATCCGGATGTGGATGCGGTCTTGATTTGCACCCGACATCATCTCCATGCGCAGCAGGCGATGGCGGCGGCGAGGGCGGGCAAGGCGATCTTCCTGGAGAAGCCGATGGCTTTGAACCAGGCTGAGCTGGATGAGTTGGCTACTGTGTTACAGCAAACGGGCGTTCCTTTCATGGTAGGTTTCAACCGGCGTTTTTCGCCGGCCGCGCAGCGGGCGAAGGAGATTATCGCCGATCGGCAGAACCCGATGATGATCCTGTACCGGATGAACGCTGGCTATCTGCCGCCGGACCATTGGACGCAGACTGAGGAAGGCGGCGGACGGATCATCGGCGAGGCGTGTCACATCTTCGATTTGTTCCAGTATCTGGTTGATGCCCCTATGGTAGAAGTGAGCGCGACCGCGATTGCTCCCAAGACGGAGCACGTCCTGGCCGGGGACAACGTGTCGGCGACATTGCGCTATGAGGATGGTTCGGTGGCGACCCTGTTCTATACAGCGCTGGGAGCGCCGTGCTTGAGTAAGGAATATATGGAGCTCTACGTGGATGGCAAGGTTCTCATATTGGACGATTATAAGAGACTTACAGTGCATGGTATTGGACTAAAGGGATGGGAATCCACTATTCAAGATAAAGGGCATTATCGAGAACTCTTTATTTTTGCACATTATGTCCATCAATCCTCTTTGAGTGATTTACCTATCCCTTTGAGAGATCTCATTGAGACTACAATAGTTAGTTTACACAGGTAGGAATTCAGGTATGACCTCAACATTCCACATGATTCGCCAGATGGTAATCCGCTATTCAAAAGTGAACCTTTTGGCTCGCAGGCTTATGAGTACTATTCCTCTATCAATGCGTTTAGGGAAGCGCTTCTGGGAATGGTATGCTTTCTTTGAGGAATCTGAATCATGGGATTTGAAGACTTTAGAAGATTTTCAGCTTGAACGTATTCGAATACTTCTTCATGAACTGGTTAAGACAAGCCGGTTTTACCGTTTGCGACTGGGAGATATAAATCTTGAGAGCATTACTACTCTGGACGACTTTCGTAGAATTATCCCATTGCTATCAAGATCTGAGTTCCGGGAGTATTACGACAAGATCCTGAGTGAATCATGGAAAACAAAAAGGGTCATGCGTTCTCAGACCTCCGGTACTACAGGTAATGCGCTTCAGTTCTATCATTTGGAAGACGATCAGGCGCGGGAATGGGCTGCGATTTGTCATCAGTGGAAACGGGTCGGTTACTATCCTAGTGAATCTCGTCGTGTTGAATTTCGCGGATTAACAACTTACGGCAAACTTGTAGATGAATATCCAGAACAAAACATGATTCGTTGTTCGATCTTGCATTTTAATAGAGAAGCATTAATTTATTATGCAGATGCGATTAATAAATTTAGAGCTCACTATTATCATGGTTATCCAAGCGCACTTTACTTATTGGCCTCACAAGTACTTAATGAGGGATTGACTTTTCCTCATCCACGCGCGATCTTATTAGCCTCAGAAATGGTGTATGAACATCAATTAGCAAAAATTCAAGAGGCTTTTCCAAACTCAAGAATCTTCGCTCATTACGGATGTGCAGAGCGGACTGTTCTTGCGGGTTGGTGTGAATTCAGACGAGAGTATCATGTATTGCCGCAATATTCACTTGTTGAAATCGGAAATGACCATGAAATCATTGGTACGAATTTATATAACACCGTGAACGGATTCGTCCGTTATCGTATGACAGATGTTGCCTTGGATACTACATTATCTCCGTGCCCTGATTGTCACCGTCCTTATGTGCCTAGATTTAAGCAACTGGCAGGGAGGGTCGAAGATTATCTGTTTAGCTGGGAAAATGGATGGATCCCCCCTGCTATTGTGACATATCCTCTAAAGTCGCTAAAAGCTATCCAAGAGGTGCAATTCTACCAAAAACAAGAAACAGAGATTCGTGTGCGCTATACCGTTCGTCCTGAGGACGAGTGTATGCTTGAGGATGATTTAGTGCACGTTAGGGAAGGATTGGCGCGCATCTTTGGGAAAAGTATGACGTTCAGGTTTGAACGTGTTGATGGTTTTGAAAGAGGACCAACTGGTAAGTTCAAGTGGATTATTAATGAACTCGAGCACGCTCCTCATCTTCGATGAACAGTTTGGATATCACTGGGAGTATCATAACAGTGCAATATGATATGCTTATTGGTGGCGATGTGATGCTAGCCACCAAATCAGGAAACCTTTCTCCATTTAGCTCAGAGATCGAAGAACTTATCGGTAGAATACCTTACTCTATAGTTAACCTTGAAACCGTTCTTTATCGAAATGGGCAATCGCTTGAAAAGGCTGTTATATTGCGTTCCGACCCAACAATGGCTGAGTACCTTCATAAGGTGGGAGTGAAAGCAGTAACTATCGCTAATAACCACATAATGGATTTCGGAATAGATGGTTTCAAAAATACATGTGAAGCACTTGAGGCGAACCGGATAGCATATTGCGGCGATGTGGGCGAAGGGAGTCAGAAGCCTTGTATATTTGAAACAGGGGGAGAGTGTGTGGGTATTCTAGGTTATTCTTTCTTTAGCACGAAAAGAAATGAAATGTTGACAGCAAGAGAGGATATACTTCGCCTGAAATCCGAGGGCATCAAGTGGACAATAATCCATCTCCATTGGGGTGAGGAATATGTTGCCTACCCATCTCCTGAACAACAGCGCGTTGCCAGGCATCTGATTGATGCGGGCGCGGATGTCATTGTTGGACATCATCCCCATGTTGTGCAGGGGATCGAAAAATATAAAAACGGGGTAATTTTCTATTCTCTCGGTAATTTTAACTTCGTCACCTCGAGCATCATGCCCCGCTTTTCTGCATGTGATCGCTGGGGACTAATGATTTTGTTACGATTTGCTTGCCTTGCACCAGTTGATTATCTTTGTATCCCAGTTGTGATCAATGATGAATATCAACCATGTTTACCTAGTTCGAACGACAGGAAGGCCTTTCTTGCATATCTAGAGCATATCTCTAAGCCTTTATCGGAGAGGATTGATCGACTCTTTTGGGTGCGCCAGGCTGCCCTCCCACACTTCTGCAATCATCTTCCCTCATTTGCGCGCAGAATCAGGCGATACGGAGTGCGCCACTTTTATCAAATGATTCGTTGGCTTATCAGTCCATCAAACTATGGATTTTACCTTGGGCTTATATTGCATCTTATAGAGTCCGCCTTCGGTAAAGCCATTTCAATTCGTTGTCCTGAACCATCTGATGACCTTTAGTTATTCGTTCGTGACCAAGTTGTTGACTGCTGTTCGTCATGATGCTGCTCGCATGTGGCGTGCGGGGGTGTTCCATGTTGGCGTCTCGAATTTTCTCACGCGTATTACATTGCTTGCTCAGCGCGTGTTGCTTGCACGCATTCTCGGCGCAGAGAACATTGGTCACATTGCCATTGTGACTGCTACCTTGAGTTTGATTCGTTTGCCTGCGGGTGTAGGCACATTCACGGTGGTTAATAAGCTTGTTGCTGAAAATGCTAATGATATCCAGGCGCAAAAAGAGGTGATTGGAACAGCCCTTTGGGTCAACCTGGTAACGACTCTGTTGATCGGTGTTGCTTCATGGATTGTATTGAGCAGCACTGCGTGGGTCAATGACCCGATAGCAAATTTCCTATTGCGCATATTGATTGTTTTTCTTCCTTTGATGATCTTTGCAGAGATTTTTCGAAATGCGCTGATGGGGCAGCGGCGCATGCAGACCGTTGCAAAAATAGATATAGCTTTATCGGTGGTCTCGATTCTTGTCGTTGTGCCTATGGCGTATGTATGGATGCTGAATGGTTGGTTCGTGAATCAGATACTCGTGATTCTCCTGGGGTGTGGGCTGTTGGCTTGGAATATAAGAAAGATCCTGAGCCTGAAGTGGAATGATATTTTTGCTAAGAAGATTGCTACCATTGGGAGCTTTGCGTTTTTGGGTCAACTCCTGGGCACATTAGTTCTGCAATTTGACACATTGTCGGTTGGGAACCTGCTTGGCCCGCAGGCGACCGGCGTCTATAATACAGCGGCCCTGGTGGTGCAGCAGATGATGGTAGTGCCTGGAGCCATTTTGACGGTGGTTTTTCCCGTTGTGGCCCAGAATCGTGGTAATCCTCAGGGCCTTAAGCAGCGGTATTGGGAGTTGTTTCGGAAGATCGGTGCGCTGGCGGTTGGCCTTTCGGTCTTCATGTGGTTGGTATCCCCATTGTTTTTTGCTCTGTTCGGACAGGAATTCAGCTACTCGGTTTCTCCTTTCCGGGTTTTGATGCTGGGATTCATTGCGCGGAGCCTTTATGTGCTCGATAATACTTACCTGGATGCGCTTGGCCGTACTGATATAACCTTTGCCTCAGGTTTATTGGCGGCGATCTGTACAATCATCTTGAATCTTACTTTTATACCAAGATGGGGTATTATGGGCGCCGCCTGGGCGACAACACTATCTATGTTTGTGAGCCTTGCAGTGCGCCAATTGGCGGTACATTACTTTATTTTCCATAAGCACGCGGTACGTTGAGGAATGCTGTGCTTGACTCGTTAAGGCATTTGGTTCAAAGAAACATGCGCCGCCTGTTCATAGGCGGTCCACTACGCTTTAGAGCTATGGTTGAAGAGTTTGCCTATCGCTTCGGTATACTCCGGGCTAGCGCCGACTTCTCAGATGCATTAATTGCTAACGCAGCTCTGAATAGGCCATCGGAGTGGGGAAAAGGCTGTGGTTTATTCATTGCACCGGAACGAAAGGCGGCGTTGCTGCAAGCGCTCAAAAAGGCTGCACCCCAAGCCGCCAGCTTGATAGTGGCTGAGGCAGATCAGGCCTGCGCCCATGTTTTTGATCTTCTCGGTTCTGGGCCTACGCTTTTGGGCAAGAAAATTGACTGGCATGTGGACTTCAAGACCGGTCACCGTTGGAACCCGAAGACCTACTACAAGCGCATCCGGCCCGCGCCGTATCCGGGCGGCTATGACATCAAGGTGCCGTGGGAATTGAGCCGCTGTCAGCACTTTGTTCGCCTGGGCCAGGCCTACTGGATCACGGGCGATGAGAAGTATGCCCGGGAGTTCGTGGCGCAGGTCAGCGATTGGATCAAGAGCAACCCCTGGCCGTGGGGCGTCAATTGGGCCTGCACGATGGATGTGGCGATCCGGGCGGTGAATTGGCTGTGGGGGTATCACTTTTTCAAAGAGTCTCCCTGTCTGACCGATGAGTTTCTGATCGCTTTCTACAAGAGCTTACTGACGCATGGACGGCATATCTGGCGCAATCTGGAAAACCAGGGAGCATTTACCAATAATCATTACCTGGCCGATCTGGTCGGGCTGATCCATCTGGGCATACTCTGTCCCGAATTCCGAGAAGCTGAAGAGTGGCGAGATTTCGGCCTGCGCGAGTTGTGGCGTGAGATGTTCAAGCAGGTTTATCCGGATGGCGTCAGCTTTGAAGCATCCATCCCCTATCATCGTTTAGTAACAGAGTTTTTTCTATACACAGTCATCCTGTGCCGACGAAATGATATCGCCGTGCCCGATGAGGTAATGGCGCGACTTGAGAAGATGCTAGAATTCGTCATGTATTATACCAAGCCGGATGGCACTGTCCCCCTCATTGGCGATGGGGATAACGGACGCCTGGTGCGGTTGAAGGCGTGGGATCCGCCGGAGCGGGAGTGGCAAGATCACCGTTACTTGCTGGCGATCGGCGCGGTTTTGTTTCAGCGACAAGACTTCACTCAGGCGGCAGGTGACCAATGGGAAGAGGCGATCTGGCTGTTGGGAGAGTCAGCTGTTACATTACACGAGAACACTGTGCAATCTGGCGGATCGCTGCTGAACTTGCCTTCACAAGAGTTCCCCTACGGGGGGCTATATATCTTGCGACAGCCCGGCGCGTACATGGTATTAAATAGAGGGTCTAACAGCAAGAACGGGAGGGGGGCTCACAGGCACAACGATGTCTTGAGTTTTGAGCTTTTCGTCAATAGAATCTCATGGATAGTCGACCCAGGGACATACACATACACGGGAGATTTCAGTGCACGCAACGTTTTCCGTTCAACGGCTTACCACAATACGCCGCGCGTACTGTGTTCCGAGATTGTGGAACAGAGCCGCGGCAGTGTCCGAGAGCCGTTTTACCTTCATCCGGATGTTTGCTGCGCTGCAACGCGTATCGATGTGCATTTAGGAATGCAACGTCTCTGGCTTCGGCTATGTGGATATGGCGGTCGGTCCATTCGGCTGCAGCGAGCAGTTTTAGCGCATCAATCATCCCAAGCATGGATCATCCAGGATTGGCTGGTAGCATCCATGGGCTGTAGCATGGAGGTTAACCTACGACTCGGTCATTCCGTGATGCTCGAAAGCGTAAGGGAATATCCTGGTACTTATGTGCTTTGCGCTCAAGATAAGTATCTATTATGTTATTGTTTTGCGCATGACGCCTGGAAGGCTACTGTATCGGATGGATGGCTATCTCCGAGCTACGGAGTTCGATATAGAGCATCGGTGCTTACATATCATCCTTGTGATAGCAATGAAGGGATCATCAGTGCAAGACTAACTTTGGGACTGTGTCCGTTAGAAGCGAGTACATTAGCGCATATCAGGAGAGCAGTTGATATGCTCGTATCTCTGGCTGTTTCTTCCCGCATCGAACCGGGCTCTTTATAATGGACGGCAAAAACTAGACAGGGAAATGGCCGGAGTTAAGGTACAATATTAGTCATGCGTAAACGATACACTGCTCAGTTCAAAGCCCAGGTGGTGCAAGAAATCCTGAAAGAGGAGAAGACCCTCAATCAGTTGGCGGCGGAACACGGGGTGCATCCCAACCAGTTGAAGCGCTGGAAGGCGACGGCGCTGGAAGGGCTTCCTAGTCTGTTCAGCCGCAACGATCAAGCAGCTCACACGCCGGCCGAGCATGAACGCCAGGTGACTGAATTGTACGCCGAGATCGGCCGGCTGACAACTGAGTTGGCCTGGCTGAAACAAAAAGCTGGCCTCGTTGCCCAGAGTTGAACGGCTGGCGTTGCTGGATTGGGAGCGGCCGGAACTGCCGCTGACGACCCAGGCGGCTTTGTTGGGCCTCAACCGCTCAGGCTTGGACTATGTGCCGCAGCCGATGACGCCCGCCGAAATCGCCATCAAGCACGCGATCGACGAGGTCTACACCAAGTATCCGTTCTATGGCTCGCGCCGGATCATGGTGGAGTTGCGTGCGACCTATCGGCTCAAGGTGGCGCGGGAGACGGTGCAGCGCTACATGCGCGAGATGGGGATTACCGGGATTTACCCTGGGCCGAACTTGAGTCGGCATCACCCAGAGCACAAGGTCTATCCCTGTCTGTTGCGCAACGTCACGGCAGCCTACCCCAATCACGTCTGGGGCATCGACATTACGTACATCCGGCTGCGCGGCGGTTGGCTGTAC
>FWPV01017155.1_pt1 | contig 10077 bp, 10 predicted proteins | sample 2228371 | NCBI WGS metagenome assembly FWPV01 (sample SAMEA103939776, study PRJEB20133) | metagenome
GGACGTCTGGACCGGGGAGATCACGGCCACGGCGGCCGGCGCGGATGCCGTGGCGCTGGACGGCCTGGAGGGCCGCGTCCTGGGGGCCGAGCGGGTGGAGCCCGGCTACTACGACTGCGTCGCCAGCCCCTCCGTGGCCGGCACCATCGCCCGCCAGTTCACTGCGGCCTATGGGCCGCTGCCCATTGATGGCATCGAGATCGATCCACGCATCGTTCAGGTGGGACGCGATTGGTTTGCGATGAACGAACCAAACCTGAATGTCATTGTGAGCGATGGGCGTTACGCGCTGGCGCGCTCTACGGAGCATTATTCGGTGATTGGAGTGGATGCGTATCGTTTGCCGTACATTCCCTGGCATCTCACCACGCGCGAGTTTTTCGAGCTGGCGCGGGCGCGCCTGACCGCTGATGGCGTGGTGGTGGTGAACGTTGGTCACACGGATGACGACTGGCGCATGGTGGAAGCGATGGCGGCCACTTTGCAAACCGTGTTCGCCTCGGTGCACGTGGTCAACGTGCCCGATTCATTCAATGCAATCGTGTACGCTACGGTGCAGCCCAGTGCGCCGGAGAATGTGAGCTTGAATCTTGACGCGATGCCCCATCCCGTATTGCGCGAAATAGCCGCCGATGCGCTGGCCAATCTACAGCCGGTCGCGCTCTCAGATATTGTGTTCACTGACGACAAAGCGCCGGTCGAGCAATTGACGAATGCGATTGTGTTGCGCTATGTGACAGGCGTGGTGATGAAATGATGGACGACCGACGACCAACGCCCGACGACCAGGGGAATACGTTTAATGTTTCATGTTTCACGTCTGTTGTGGGTCGGTGGTCGTTGGTCGGTGGTCAGGCAATCATTATCCTGGCGACGATTCTGGTGCTGGTCGTCATGCCGGTGCGGGTGATGATGCAGCCGTGGATCATTCAATTCGAGTACAATCGCCCCGGCTTTCCGCCGGATTTGTTTGGGATGGACCGCGTCGAGCGTGAACGATTGGCGCTGGCGGGCGTCGAGTCCATCAGCGGCCCGCGTGGGATGGACGCGCTGCGCCAGGCGCGTTTTGACGATGGGACGCCAGCCTTCACCGGGCGTGAAATCAGCCACATGGATGATGTGCGTAGGGTGACCGGCGGTTTGTATACGGCGCAAGGTGTGGCGTTGATTTTGTTGGTGGTAGCGGCGGTGTGGTTCTATCGTGACCCGCGTACGCGCCCGGTTGTGGCGGCCGCGCTGCGAACCGGCGCGCAGGTGACCGGGCTGGCTGTGGTGGGCGTGGGGATTTTTATGATGGTGGCCTGGAATGTTTTTTTTACCGCGTTTCACCGCATTTTCTTTGCGGGCGATTCGTGGCTGTTTTCGTACAGTGACACGCTCATCCGCCTTTACCCCGTGCAGTTCTGGATTGATGTGGCCGTGATGATGTGCGTGGCGATTATCGGGGAGTCGCTGGTCGTGGGGGCGGTGGCCTGGGGATGGCAGGCGCGATTAAATAAAAACGCGGCGCGCCCGTGATCGCGCGCCGTGCCTGTTCAAAAGTCGTACGAGTAGTACAGGGCAATCCCCTTCTGTCGGGCATACTCCTGCACATCCGGCTCACTGGTCATATACGTGACCATGACCGGGAACACCTCGGTAAACACATCTTTGAGGGGCTTGAGTTTGCGCCGGATAAATTCGTTGATGGCGTTCTTGGACAACTGACTCTTGCTCTCGCCTACAATTGACTTCGAGCGGGCGACCGGTCACATCGGTCACGAAAACGCGTTTGAGCCGGCCCTGGATAACCAGTCCAAAATCGCGCTCCAGCAATTTGGGAAGTGCTTTGAAGGCCTGGTCCTCCAGGATATATCCCACCGTCATAGACAGGCCGCCCAGTTGTCGCCTGGTTTCTTTGTGCTCCTCTGTCAGTTTGATCAATGCCTCGGCCAGGGTTTCCAGACGGCGTTCGGTGCGCTGCTGAGCCTGAGCCAGCGCTTCCAGCCGCTGCTCGGTGCGCTGCTGAGCCTGGGCGAGTTCATCGACGCGCAGGGTCAGCGCTTCCAGCCGCTGCTCGGTGCGCTGCTGAGCCTGGGCCAGGTCTCTGACGATTTCTTTCAGTTCGTTGAAATCGCCAACTGTGACCAGGTTCCTGTACGATTCGTAGACGACTTCAGCTAATACGCGGGCCTGTTTCTCGGTAAAAGCGTCGGCCAGTTTTCTCTGGAGGCTTGGTACTGTAAACATTGGAATAGGCCAGGTCTTTCTATTGGCAAATAGTTCCCGACTTTCGATGGCTCATATCTGCTACCATAACCATTATAGGTATGCAGCTTGAGAATGTCAAGTGTGTCGAGGCGTTCGGGGTTTGATGTCGGTTATGCCCCGAACTTGATCAGCCGCCCGGCGTAGGCCAGCGCCAGCAGCATCAGGTCGCGCGCGTAAAATTGCCCCAATGCGCCCTTCAGACATTCCGTTTCGCCAAACCCCTGCACGTCATTGCGGCGCGTCAACCCCGGCGCATACAGCAGCGTGGGAACAGGATGCCACGAGTGCGATTTCCACACGGCCGGCGTGCTGTGGTCGCCGGTGACAATCAATACATCCGGCTTGAGGTCGAGGATGGAAGGGATGACTGCGTCCACTTTTTCGATCTCGGCGGCTTTGGCTTCAAAGTTGCCATCCTCGCCGCGGCTGTCGGTGTATTTGTAATGGAAGAAGAAAAAGTCGTATCGGCCCCAGTTATCCTTCAGCGCGGTCATTTGCTCATCGAGGTTGTGCAGGCCTTGAATCAGCGTCATCCCCACCAGGCTGGCCAGGCCTTTGTACATAGGGTACACTGCAATCGCTACCGGGCGCAATTGATACACATCGGCGAATTTGGGCAGGCCGGGTCCCTTAGCCCACCCGCGCAGGGTGACCATGTTGGCGGGTCTTTCATTCTTCAAAATCTCGCGCGCGGCGGCGATCCACTGGTTGGCTAAATCGGCCGTGTAGCGAGCTTCGGGCGTTTGGTTTTGCGCCTGGACGGGCAGCGGCGCCAGCCCCGTTTTTTGCGGATCCGTTTCATTGAGCTGGTCCGAAAGCCCCTGGCCTCTCAAGATCAACGCAAAGCGATAATCCTGCACCGGCTCGACAAACACCTGGACGTTGGGCAACTGGATGGATTTTAGTTTGTTGACCAGCTCGACACATTTTTCGGTGGGGATACGGCCGGCGCGGCGGTCGGTGATGAGCAGGTTGTCGTCCACCGTGCAAAAGTTACCGCGCGCAGCCACGTCGTCCGGCGTCAATGTAAAGCCAATGCCCAGCGATTCCAGCACGCCGCGCCCGATCTGGTATTGGAGCGGGTCATAGCCGAACAGGGCCAGATGCCCCGGCCCAGAACCGGGCGTGATGCCATGCCCGATAGGAATCGAAAGGCCGAGCATACTCTCTTGCGCCAGCCGGTCCAGGTTGGGCGTCTGGGCAAATTCCAGCTCGGTTGGTCCGCCGGGCTTTTGAGGCAATCCGCCCAGGCCATCCAACACCAGCAAAACGATTTTTGTCGTGGCAGTTGTTGCCAGTTCGCGCATCAGGTTAAAATCAGCCATAATGTCTCCTTATGGGTTTTGACCAATGACTACAGACCGCCGACTGGTGTCCATGGTCTGTTGTTGATTATCGAGTATAAGTATAACACATTTTTAGTAACTACCTTGACAATGTCAGATATTGTCATTGCGGCGACGAAGCAATCTCCTTTCGGGTGGAGATTGCTTCGGCGTCCTGCGGACGCCTCGCAATGACAGGTTTGCCGCCGGAGTTTACCCTGAGTCGAAGCCCTGAGCGCAGCGAAGGGGAAACGAAGGGGCGGCTCGCTCCAACGAATGTGACATTGTCAAGCTACCTGCCCTGTGCCCCAATTAGCCTTGGGGGGTTTCTGAGCCTGGATTTCGCAGTTCGCGCCCCGCGAGTGGTTTTGACAGTCCTTTCCTTTTCTGCTAGAATTCCCCGAATCTCAGTAGTCAACCTCCTGTTATTGCGAAAACACAAATGGCCGGGGCGATATGCCCAGGCACAAGACCTTGTGCTGGTAGCCTGCTACGCAGCCGTGCCCGATGGATTGGGCTGAGCTGGCTTTCGCCGGTGCTGCTTTGTAGCCCGCTGATTTGGCAGCCTGAGCGTAGTCGAAGGGCATCGGCGGGTTAAAAGTTTCTGGGGTGAGGAGATGGCTTGGCTGCCTGGAGTTTGAGTCCAGACCCTGTGCGCGGCAAAGGGGAAACGAAGGGGGCGTTCGCAATGACAGGTTGAGCACTCTTAAACAAGTCAAGGACATGGACCAAGGAAAAGGAAATCATACCTCTCGATCACTCTGGCGGCGTTCGGTGTGGAAGTGGTTGACGCCGGGGTTGGGCGTCAAACGGTGGGTGGTTTTGTTATTCTTTGGCGTTACGCTGCTGGCTTTGGGATTCGCTTATGTGCTGGTCAATCTGTATCGTGAGCAGGCTGTTCCTCCTATCTTTTACTATCTGACTTTGCAGTTTCTCCCTCGTTTGGTGCGTGCGGCCTTGTGTGGTGGGTTAGGGCTGGTGAGCGTGGTGATTGCGCTGATTCAGCTCAACCGGTCGGTGCTGGCGCCGTTTGTGCGCCCCGGCGATGAGCCGGTGGTCGAAAAGATGATGCGTCTCCGGCAACGTGGACAGGGGCCTAAAATTGTGGCCGTTGGCGGAGGCACCGGGCTTTCATCGCTGTTGCGCGGATTGAAGCAATACACCTCGAACATCACGGCCATTGTCACGGTGGCAGATGACGGCGGGTCGTCGGGACGGCTGCGGCGCGAGCTGGGCGTGCTGCCGCCGGGCGACTTTCGCAACTGCATCGCGGCCCTGTCCGATAGTGAATCGTTGACCACGCAACTGTTTCAGTATCGCTTTAATGAGGGCGGGCTGAACGGGCATAGTTTTGGCAATCTGTATATCGCCGCCATGGCGGCCGTGACCGGCAGTTTTGAACAGGCGCTGGTCGAAAGCAGTCGCGTGTTGGCGGTGCAGGGGCGCATCTTGCCCAGCACCCTCCAAAATGTCACCCTCAAGGGGGATGTGCGTGATGCGCCGTGGGGACCGTCCAGCCAGGTATCTGGTGAATCGCGGCTTACGGCCGCGCAGAGCGTCATCGAACGTGTGTTTCTGGAACCGAATGATGCGCGCGCTTACCCGGAAGCCATCAAAGCCCTTTTGGAGGCGGACCTGATTGTGTTGGGCCCCGGCAGCCTGTACACCAGCATCATGCCGAATTTGTTGATCCCCGATATTCCCCGAGCCATCCGCGCCAGCCGCGCGCTCAAGGTGTATGTGTGCAATGTGGCGACCGAGATCGGCGAAACGGACTTGTATACGGTGGCCGATCATTTGGCGGCCATTGACCGGCACGTTCAACCGGGCCTGGTGGATATTGTGATTGCCAACGACCGGTTGGAGGTGGATTTTTCGCACGCGCCCAAAGGGGTCGGGGGGCTGGTGCAGTTAGAACCACTCCATCAGGTGCGTCTGGTCACGGCCGACGTGGTGGATGAACTGCATCCCTGGCGGCACGATAGCCGCAAACTGGCGCAAACAGTGATAGATGTGTATAATCGAGAACGATCAAAACCCAATAATTCTTCAGGAGGTCATAAATGACAGTCAAAGTAGGTATCAATGGATTTGGCCGCATCGGACGGCAGGTCCTCAAAGCCATTCGGGATTATTATCCCCAAACGCTGGAAGTGGTTGCGTTCAATGACATCGGCGATCTCAAGACGATGGCGCATTTGCTCAAGTACGACTCAAACTATGGCCGGTTCAATGGCACGGTGGAAGTGGGCGAGGGCGTGCTCATCATTGATGGCAAACCCATCAAGGCGCTCAAAGAGACCGAACCGGACAAGTTGCCGTGGGGCGATCTGGGCGTGGATATCGTTATCGAGGGGACGGGCCTGTTCACCATCAAGAAAGACGGCGTGAACAAGAAGGGCAAGACCGTCAAGGGCGCAGAAAACCACATCACCAAAGGCGGCGCCAAAAAAGTCATCATTACCGCGCCGGCCGAAGGGGAGGACATTACCATCGTCATGGGCGTCAACGATGACAGGTATGACCCGGCGATCCATCATGTCCTTTCCAATGCGTCCTGCACCACCAACTGTCTGGCGCCGGCCGCCAAAGTGGTCCACGACAGGTTCAAAATCATTCGCGGCTTGATGACGACGATTCACGCATACACCAATGACCAAAGGATTCTGGATTTGCCCCATAGCGACCTGCGCCGGGCGCGCGCGGCGGCGATGAGCATCATCCCCACGACGACCGGTGCGGCCAAAGCGGTGGCGCTGGTCATCCCCGAACTCAAGGGCAAATTCGACGGGTATGCGCTGCGCGTGCCGACCTCGACCGTGTCGGTGGTTGACTTTACCGCGCAGATCGAAATTCCCTGCACGACCGAAGAATTGCGCCAGGCGTTCCGCGAAGCGGCCGCTTTGCCGCGCTTCAAGGGCATCTTGCAGGCGGTAGATGAGCCGCTGGTCAGCATTGACTACAAGGGCGACCCGCACAGCTCGTCGGTTGACCTGCCGTTCACCATGGCGCTGGGCAAGGAAAAGAGCGATTTCGTCAAGGTCGTGGCCTGGTACGATAACGAGTGGGGCTATAGCGTTCGCACGGCGGATTTGGCGAATCTGATTGCAAGCAAGCTGTAGGCAGGCAAGGAAACGAGTGGATAAGGAACAAGTAGACAAGGAAACAAGGAACAAGTAGACAAGGAAACAAGGATGTAGAGATGACGCACCTTGTCTACTTGTCTACTTGCCCACTTGCCTGCTCGTTTGCGAGGGAGTATCTTTATGAGCAAAAAGACGGTGCGTGATATTGACCTCAAGGGCAAGCGCGTGTTGATGCGCGTGGATTTCAATGTGCCTATGAAAGACGGCGTGGTGACCGATGACAAGCGCATCCGTGCGGCGTTGGAGACCATCCAATATGTGTTGGAGCAGGGCGCGTCGCTGATTGTGATGAGCCACCTGGGCCGCCCCAAAGGGACCGGCTTTGAAGCTGAGTTCAGTCTAAAGCCGGCGGCCGACGTGCTGGCGAATCTGCTGGGCCGGCCGGTCAAGATGGCGCCCGATTGCATTGGCCCCGAAGTCGAGGCCATGGCAGCCGCTTTGCAGCCCGGCGAGGTGTTGATGCTGGAAAACGTCCGCTTCCACAAGGCCGAAGAAAAGAACGACCCCGAGTTCGCCAAAAAATTGGCTGCGCTGGGCGAGGTTTACGTCAACGATGCGTTCGGCTCGGCGCACCGCGCGCACGCCAGCACCGAAGGCGTGGCGCGTTACCTGCCCGCCGTTTCCGGCTTTTTGATGGAGCAGGAATTGACGTATCTCAGCCGCGCCACTGAAAACCCCGAACGGCCCTATATCGCCATCCTGGGCGGCGCGAAAATCAGCGACAAGATTGCCGTGATCGAAAACCTGCTGCTCAAGTGCGACCGGCTCATCATCGGCGGCGGGATGGCCAACACGTTCCTGGCGGCCAGGGGCTATGACATGGCCGATAGCCTGGTCGAGCCGGGTTCGCTGGAAACGGCTAAGGCGATTATGGCCAAAGCGGGCAACAAACTCTTGTTGCCGGTGGATGCTGTGATTGGCGACAGGTTCGACGCCGAAGCAAACAGCCAAGTGGTGGACGTGGACAAGGTGCCGGCCGGCTGGCGCGTCCTCGACATCGGCCCCAAGACATTAGAGATGTTTAGCCAGGCATTAAAAGACGCTAAACTGGTGGTGTGGAATGGGCCAATGGGCGTGTTTGAATTCCCCAAATTTGCTGAGGGCACGTTTGCCCTGGCCCGCCTGCTGGCCGAAAGCGGCGCCACTACCGTCATCGGCGGCGGCGATAGCGCCAGCGCAGTGAAAAAGGCCGGCGTCGCCAAAAAGATGACGCACGTTTCCACCGGCGGCGGCGCAAGCCTGGAATTTCTCGAGGGCAAGGTGCTGCCGGGCGTGGCAGCGTTGAACGACAAGTAGAGGGATTCTCGTTATGGAGATTACCTGGCTGGGGCATAGTTGTTTCCGGTTGCGCGACCGCAACGTGGCTATTATCACCGATCCGTATGGAAAAGACATTGGATTGAACCTGCCGCGCATGCGTGCCGACGTGGTCACGGTCAGCCACGACGCCAGTGACCATAATTACGTCAAAGGCGTTGTCAAGGGCGATTTCAAAGTGATTGACGGTCCGGGCGAGTATGAAGTGGCTGGCGTGTTCATTACCGGTCTGGAATTGCGCGGCGAATCCAAAAAAGGCAAAGCGGAGACGGCCCCGGTCACCGGACACAGGCGGAACACGGTCTTTTTGTTCGAGTTCGATGACCTGACCGTATGTCACCTGGGCGACCTGGACCACGTGCCGGGTCAGGCGCAGGTAGAAGAAGCCCTCGATGCCGTAGATGTGTTGCTGATCCCGGTGGGCGGCGGTGAATCGCTCAACGCGGCCCAGGCAGCCGAAGTGGTCAGTCTGCTGGAACCGCGCGTCGTCATTCCCATGCATTACAAGGTCAAAGGCTTGACGTGCAAACTGGACCCGGTGGACGGGTTCCTCAGGGAGATGGGCCTGAAGGCCATAACGCCGCAAGAAGTTCTCAAAGTGTCGCGTAGCGGGTTGCCCGAAGAGACGCAGGTGGTTTTGCTGGAGGTCAAGAGCAAAGAGGAAGCATAATGGAGGTCCAATGAAACGAGGATTCGTTTTGCTTGCGCTGGCGATGGTGGTGGTGTTGATTTCTGGCTGCCAGACGGCTCCGGCCCCTTCCAACAAACTTGAGGCGGCGCGGGCGTCCTTGAAAGCCGGGAATGTGACCGGCGCCATCACGGAACTGGAAGCGTTGGTGGCGGCCGAGCCGACCCTGGTCGAGGCGCGCGTCCTGTTGGCTCAGGCTTATGGTCAGGCCGGGCGCACGGCAGAAGCCGTCAACCAGTTTCAATCTTCCATTCTCCTGTCGCCTCAGGGGTTGGACAAGCATTTTGCAGACCCCAATGACATCACCGCGCACTTTTTGTTGGGCAACGCTTATGTGAACGCCGGAATGCCCCTCGAGGCGGCGGCGCAATATCAGGCTGTGCTGAAACTCGATGCTCAACACATTGGCGCCAACACCAATCTGGGCGCGGCGTATTACCAGATGGGCGAGCTGGATAAGGCCATTGAGCAACTGCGTGCCACGTTGAAACTTGCGCCGGATGACCCGGAGACGCATTACTTGCTCGGAGCTGCGCTGATTCAACAAGACAAATTGGCCGAGGCCGGCGCCGAGTTCCGCAAGGCACTGGCGGCTCGACCAGAGATGGCCGAGGCGTATATCGGCCTGGGCAATGTGCAATTGCTCAACGGCGAACTGGACGAGGCTATTGTCAGCCTCAGACAGGCCATTCAAATCAACCCCAATTTGCCGGAGGCGTATCTACCGCTGGGCAAGGCCTTGGCCGCCCGGGGCGACAAGGCCGGGGCGCGAGAGGCTTTGACAACGTTCCTCAAGTTAAACCCGCCGCCTCAACCCCGTCAGGAAGCCGAACAATTGTTGGCGCAGTTGGGACAGTAGAGAACTGGGAAGGGAGCCTTATGTTAAAACTTTTGATGAGCTGGGATATTCAGCCGGGCAAAGAAACCGACTATTTCGAGTTTGTGATGAAAGAGTTTGCGCCGGGGCTGATGCAATTGGGGCTGGAGCCAACCGATGTGTGGTACACAATGTATGGCAACTGTCCTCAGGTGCTGACAGGCAGCGTGGTCGAAGATATGTCGGCGATGCGGCGCATCCTGGCGAGCCAGGAATGGCATAATTTGCACGAACGGTTGATGGAATTTGTGAGCGGCTATCAACACAAAGTGGTCTATGCCACCGGCGGGTTTCAGCTTTAACAAACCTGTTTCCTTTGGGAAAACGGGGCCTGGGCGCAACGCGGTCTCCTGACCGCGTTGCGCTTTTTACTTGCCTGTTTTTCTTGCCTGGGCCGGTCTCTGACCGCGCCACCGCGCCTGTTTTTCTTGCTTGGGCCGGTCTCTGACCGCGCCACCGCGCCGCTCGGTCTGG
>FWPV01017156.1_pt1 | contig 10077 bp, 10 predicted proteins | sample 2228371 | NCBI WGS metagenome assembly FWPV01 (sample SAMEA103939776, study PRJEB20133) | metagenome
TACATAATCTGGTATTTTTTTTTTATTCTTTTCTTTTTCTGTTTCAGATAATTGAAAATTACACTCCATACAGATTGAAAAAGCATTATTAAAATTTAAATTAAATTTTTCTTTTATTACTTTAAATTGTTTTTCTACATAAATCTCATTTAGAAAAAAAATATCAGGACTTAAATTTATAATTTTGCTATCTCTGGTTATTAAAATTTGATTGTCCTTTAAATTCAATTTAGCAAAAAATTCTTTTCGTTCAAAACTATTTATATAAATAGCAAAATAGCCTGCCATTCTGAGCCATTTTGCAAGTTCCCCGAACATTGAATCGCAGATAAATTCTATGTTATTGCTGGATTCCATATTTTAATGCTTCTATAATTATTTCTGAATATGATGGATGTGTATGTATTGACCTTTTTACATCTTCTGTTTTCATTCTGTTACTGACTATTAATGACAATTCATTTACAATATCCACTATTTCATCCCCTATGACAAATCCTCCTATTATTCGCTCTTCTTCCTTATCCTCTATTAATTTTACAAACCCTGTCCCTTTACCCTCCATAACTGATTTGCCATTTGCTTTAAAAAAATATTTATATACATTGTATTCTATCTTATGCATTTGTGCTTTTTGCTCATTGAAACCAGCGCTTCCAACCTGTGGAGAGGAAAAAACAATTTTAGGAACCAAATTATAATCAATTGGTTCTGGATTTTCATTTGCTATATGTTTTACTGCTGTTTCTGCTTCTGCATATGCTGTATATGCAAGCATGGGAGTTTCAATACAATCTCCAGCTGCATAAATATTTGGTATGTTTGTCCGCATTGAACAATTTACATCTATGAATCCATTTTGTGTCTTTTTTACACCTATTAAGTCAAGATTTAATTCATCTATAAATGCTGTTCTTCCTGTTGCTTCAAAAATCATTTCAAAATTAAAATTTTTCTGGTCCTGAGGTGTTTGTATTACAACTTGCCCGTCGTTTTTTATATCAATGACTTTACTATCTGTCATTATCTCTATTCTTCTTTTCTTAAATTCCCTTTCAAGAGTTCTTATCAGTTCTTCATCAGTTCCATATAATAAAGAAGGTAAAATTTCAACAATTGTTACATCCACGCCTGAATTATTAAAAAACGTGGTGTATTCGCATCCAATAGCCCCCCCTCCAATTATTAAAACCGAAGAAGGTTTTTTATTTAATCTGTAAATTTCTTTTGTATCAAAAACATTTTTTTGTTGAAATATCTTTTTTTGTTTTGAACCTGTAGCAATAATAAAATATTTAGAAGTTATCTTTTCATTGTTGCATTCAATTTCATTTTTTGAAATAAAATGAGCAGTGCCCTCTATTATTTCAACACCTGATTTTTTTAATTTACTTAAAAGTCCTTCTTTTATCTGTTTTATTTTTTCATTTACTATTCTTATTATTTCATTATAATCTATAATAAACTTAGAATAATAAAGTAATCCCTTAAGAGGGATACATCCTTCATTTAAGCAGGTTCCTCCTAAATTTTGTAAATCCTTTTCTATCAGGGCTACTTTATATTTTCTTTTAACTGCTTCTAATGCTGCTGTATAACCTGCCGGTCCTGAGCCTATTACTACAATATCATACATAATAGAAAACTCCATTCATAATTAATAAGTTCATAACGCGTTCATAAAGAGTTCATAGATAGTTCTTAAATAGTAACTACTCTTTTAAAACTATGTTTGAACATATTTATATTCTATCTGAATATTTCCCTTATATATTCCACATCTTCCTTTGTTAGTTTTTTATCCCAGCCCCACAGATTTATTTCCACCTGATCCTTATTACGAAAACCTGGTATTACACAAGCAACAGTATCAAAACTTAAAATATATTGCAATGCTACTCTGGCAAGGTCTCTTGATAAAGGTCCAAATCTTTTTTTCAGTTTTTCAATTTTCGGCTCAATATCTTCTAAAAATTCTTTTTGAAATTTTTCATCATTTCTTCTATGGTCTCCATTTGAAAATTTAGGTGGATTCTTTGAAAAATATTTCCCGAGCAAAAGACCTTTTGCAAGGGGAGAAAAAGCCACAAACGATATATTTTTTTCTTTCATAAGTTTTGCAACTTTAGAATCTTCTTCAATAAATTGAGTATCAAAAATATTTGCCCAGCTTTGCAAAACATCTGGATTAATCTCTTCTGTGAGACGTAAAAAATCATTTTGCGAATAAGCAGAAAAACCTATTGCCCTTATTTTGCCCTGTTTTTTCAATTTTGACATAACATCCACTGCACTGTGCAAGTATCTATCCTGTTCACCAAAATCGCCATGATGAAAATAATATATATCAATATATTCCCTTTTTAAATTTACCAAAGATTGCTCGCATTGATGAATAATATGTTGTGGTTCATATGCGTGTTCTGCGGTTCCCTTAAAATGCCCTATTTTTGTAGCAATTATCACATCCTTATTTCTTTTTCCAAGTGCTTTTGCAAGGAGTCGCTCTGCTCTACCATTTCCATACACATCTGCGTTATCAAAATGATTTACTCCTCTATCAACTGCATAATTTATTGCTTTTATTGCTTCATCTTCATTTACATCTTCCCAGCCTACAGATATACCTTCATTCCATGTTCTGCCACCTAAAGTCCAGCATCCAAGTGAAATCTCTGATACTTTTATTCCTGTTTTTCCTATCTCCCGGTAGTTCATATATTTTTCCTCGTTTAATATATTAAAAATTTGTTCTAAAATAGTTCGTATTATGAACATATTTACATCGTACATCACAAATACCATTTGCCACCTGGCACCTGACACCTGGCATTGTCTTTTTAAATTTTATCTTCCCACCCACATTATACCCCTTTTCATAATTTCAAAAAACTCTTTTTTTTCAAAATCCTCTGTATTATGGCCAAGTGAACAATAAAAAACTTTACCTTTTCCATAATTTTTCGTCCATACCACCGGCATTTTTATTTTATTTTCAACAACTGTCCATGCGTGAATATTAATATCTGGAGAAAAATGAAAATAATAAAGTTCTGTCTTTATATTAAAATCTTTAATACCTTGCAACAATTTACTATTTTTATTAATTATAATTTTAAATCTTTTTATTTCAGGATGAAAAATAAACTGCCCACCAACAATTCTCTGGTATTCATAACTATTTTTAAATGTATCGCATAATCCGGCATGAAAACCAGCAAGCCCAACTCCGGATTTTATGGCTTCAACAAGTCCTTTTTCCTGTACGCTGTTAATCTTTTTTTCTCCATAATTCTGTAAAATGATTCTATATTTTTTTAATTCTTCCGGTTTTGAATAAATGTTGATATTTGTTCTGATATCAACAGTCCAACCAGAACTTTTTAAAAAAGGCAAAAATAATTTTATTGTTTTTTCTGGTTCGTGAAATTTAAAACCCCCATAAATAAGCAAAATTTTTTTCATGCATCAACCATCTGTAAATAATTTTCTGCCATATAAGAACTCCTCACGTAAGGAGCACTCTCAACATGCTTAAAACCCATTGAAATGGAAATATCTTTAAGTTGTGTAAATACTTCTGGTCTTATGTATTCTTTTACAGAATAATTATCTTTTGATGGAGCAAGATATTGACCGATTGATAAAAAATCGCAATTAATTTTCCTTAAATCCTTTAATAAATTTATCACTTCCCCGATGGTTTCGCCCAATCCTAACATTATTCCTGTTTTAGTTAAAAGTCCTGCTTCTTTTGCAATTTTTAAAATACCCATACTTGTCTCAAAAGAAGCTCCTTTTCTTATATGATATAAAGAAGGAACTGTCTCAAGATTATGCGAAAAAATATCAGGATGTGCATAAAAAATCATAGATAGAGCATCTATATTTCCTTTAAAATCAGGAACCAGAGTTTCTATCTTTATTGAACTATCAATTTTTCGAATTCTGTTTATTAAATTACAGAAATAAGATGCACCACCATCTTCCATATCATCTCGTGTAACAGAAGTTATTACAACAAATTTAAGTTGCAACTCTTTAATAGATGTAACCACATCTTCAATTTCGTTCTTATCAATGGGCTTCGGAATACCTTTTTTAACATTACAAAAAGCGCAATTACGTGTACAGATATCGCCAAGAATCAGAAATGTAGCTGTATTTCTGGAAAAACACTCTGAAATATTAGGACATCTTGCCTGATGACATATGGTATGTATATTTTTTCCCCTTAATAACTCCTGGGTATCATTTAAATTACCAAATTTTATCTTTTTATCAAGCCAGTCCGGTTTTCTTTCAGACATTATTATTTATTCCCTTTATATTCCAGTTATCACTGCTGTATTTATTTAAAATTAATTTATCCACTATTTCTCTTTCCTTTTGAATCAACTTTTCTTCATTAATTTTAACTTTAAATGTTGACTTAAATGCAGTTATAAAATTATCTATCATGGAATCAATCTCTACCTTTTTCTTTAAAATCTCGTATAAAGAAGTAAAATTATTAAAATTAATCTTTTTATTAAAAAATTTTTTTATTTTTTCAATGCTATTTTGTATTGGAATTGAACCATGCTGAAAAATTATATTTTTCTTCCTGAACTGGGCATTTCCGCCTATTTTCTTTCCACGAACCAGAATATCATATTCTTCATTTGATGAAAAACAAAAAGGAGTGTTGCCTTCAGAAAATTTTAATTTTTTTGAACAGTCCTTTGCAAAAACCGCTTTTATTCCCATGGATTTATAAAAATTAATTATAAAAGAATTTAGTTTTTCATAAGTCTCTTTTACAGAAAGATTATTGCAATTAATATCCGAATCAGAACAAACAATGGAATATGTTAGTTCTTCGTTATGAACAATTGCTCCCCCGCCTGTTATTCTCCTGACAATAAAGACATCATCTTTTGTACATTCTTCAATATTTATATCATTTAATACATCCTGATATTTCCCGACTGAAATAGATATATTGCTCCATCCATAAACTCTTAAGACAGGTTTTTGTGTCTTTTCATAATATTTTATCAAAAATTCATCTATTGCCATATTGTCAATACATGAAAACTTTTCATAAGGAATTAAACGCCATTCTTTTACTTTTACATGTCGCATGTTAGTTTTATCTCCCTTGCTGCTTTAGTTTCATCCGGACGTGAAATATTTGTATGAGCTGGACAATTTTTTATACTATCCGGATCTTTTTCTGCCAGCTCTGCTATTTCAATCATTACATCAATAAATTTATCCAGAGTTTGTTTTGATTCTGTTTCAGTTGGCTCAATCATTATCGCTTCCTCCACTACAAGTGGAAAATATATTGTAGGAGGATGAATGCCTTTATCTATTAAATATTTGGCAATATCTATTGCATGAACGCCATTTTTTAACTGATTTTTAGCAGTAAAAACTACTTCATGCATACAAACTCTATCATAAGGTAAATAATAATGGCTTTTTAATCTTTTCATAATATAATTGGCATTTAAAACAGCTTTTTCAGTTAAATCTATAAACCCTTCTCTTCCAAGCATCATTATGTATGTATAAGCTTTTAATAAAACACCAAAATTACCATAAAAAGAAGCAACCTGTCCAATTGTTTTTTTTGACGAAAAATCAAGATAGTATCGCCCATGATTATTTCTGGCAACCAGTGGCACCGGTAAAAAATCAACCAGGCGCTCTGATACACCGACCACTCCAGAACCAGGACCTCCTCCACCATGTGGTGTTCCAAATGTTTTATGAAGGTTTATGTGAACGATATCGAATCCAACATCTCCCGGCCTCAATTTACCAAGTATTGCATTTAAATTTGCACCGTCATAATAAGCAATTGCATCATATTTATGTACAATATCTATTATTTCTTTTATATTACTCTCAAAAACACCCAATGTACTTGGTACTGTCATCATTATACCCGCCACTTCATCTGACATCTTTTGTTTGAAAATTTCAATATCCATTTCTCCCCTGTTATTTACAGGAATAGAAATTACAGAAAATCCACCCATTGCTGCTGATGCAGGATTTGTCCCATGCGCTGACTCTGGTATTATTACGTATTTACGTTTTCTCCCTTTTGATTTATGATAAGCTGCTATTAAAAGTATTCCTGTAAGTTCACCATGGGCTCCAGCATAAGGTTGTGTTGTCACTTTTTTCATACCGGTTATTTCACAAAGTAAATATGAAAGGTTATAAATAACTTCAAGCGCTCCCTGGCATAAATGATAGTCCAGATATGGTATTACTGGATGTAAAGATGCAAAACCCTGTAAATTACTTACAACTTCATTTATTTTCGGATTGTATTTCATTGTGCAGGAACCCAGTGGATAAAAATGTGTATCAACAGAAAAGTTTAACCGTGATAAATTAGTATAATGTCTTATTACATCAAATTCTGAAACCTCAGGCAATTCTGCGTCTTTTTGCCTTCTTAAATTTTTATTTAATAGTAACTCCGTTTCTTTTGCAGGCTCTTCTATTTCAACGCCTTTTCTGCCCGGAACTGACTTGCTAAAAATTGTATCCATAATATCTCCTGTTGGATCTTCAAATCTTCAAATCTTTAAATCTGTCAATCTTTACGAACCCTCTTTGAACTATTTTGGAACTATTTTCGAACTATTTTTGAACATTTTACGAACTATTTTCTAACAATCTTTCCCATTTCCTCTGCAAATCTGTATATTTCGTTTTCTGTCCTTTTTTCTGTAACTGCTATTATTAAAATATCCTGCATATCTTTATAAAATAAGGAAGCAGGAATACCTGCCATAAAACCTTTTTCAATCATTTTATTAATCAAATTTATTACACCGGATTTTATCCTGACTGAAAATTCATTAAATGTCTGTCCTTCAATTATTTCTATTCCATTAATATCTTTTAATTTTAATTTTAATTCTTCTGCCTTCTGTAAATTTATAAGTCCTAAATTTTTAAATCCATTTTTCCCGAGCAAAGATAAATAAACAACCGCCCGCAGCGCACATAATGCCTGATTTGAACAAATATTTGATGTTGCTTTTTCACGTTTTATATGCTGCTCCCTTGCTTGCAATGTTAAAACAAAACATTCTTTTCCGTTTTTATCTGTTGTTTTTCCTACAATTCTACCCGGCATTTTTCTTAAATATTCTTTTGTTGTTGCAAGGATGCCAAGATAAGGACCTCCAAAACACAAATCCATGCCAAGGGGTTGTCCTTCTGCAACTGCTATGTCAACACCCATTTCTCCTGGTGTCTTTAATAATGACAGAGAAACTGGATTAAAAACACTGATACAACAAATATTTTTTGTTTTTGCATAATTGAAAATATCTGTATAATCATCTATAAATCCAAAAAAATTTGGGTTTTGTAAAACAACACAGGAAATATCTTCATTTAAAATTGATTTTATCTTTTCTTTATCAGTTTTGAAATTCTTAACTTCAATAATTTCTAAATCTAATGGGAGATTAATTAGATATGTTTTTACTATTTTTACAAAAATAGGATTAACACCCGCATCTATTATAATTTTTTGCCTGTTATTGTTTCTTACTGCCATAGCAATTGCTTCATACAGAGCTGTTCCACCATCATATAAAGAAGCATTTGCATAAGGAAGTCCTGTTAATCTGCTTATTATTGTCTGATATTCAAAGATTGCTTGTAATGTTCCCTGGGATGCTTCCGGTTGATATGGCGTATATGCAGTATAAAATTCTGCTCTGCTGGATATTGCATTAACAGCAGAGGGAATAAAGTGGTCATAATAACCACCACCTGCAAATATTGTGAGTTCTTTATTACTTTTTGCAAGGTTTTGAAATATCCTGTTTACTTCATATTCTGTTTTCCCCGACGGAATATTAAAAGAACGCTGTTTTATTTCTACAGGTATATCTTTAAACAAATCTTCTATTGATTCAACCCCTATAATATTTAACATCTCTTTTACTTCATTATCTGTATGGGGGGTAAATTTTGCCATTACTTTTCAAGTCCTTCTAAAAATTTTTTATAACCATCTGAATCCATTAAATTTTTCACTTCTGACATATCAGTCATTTCAATCTCCGCTATGTAACCTTCTTCATATGGAGATTTATTTATTAAATCAGGCGAGCCATCAAGGGCGCTATTAAAAGATACAACTTTACCGGAAACAGGAGAATAAACATCTGATGCTGCTTTCACAGATTCTATTCCTGTTAAAACCTCAAATTGTTTTACTGTTTTGCCTGTCTGCACCGGATCAATATATGTAATATCTCCTAATTTATGCTGTGCGTAATCTGTTATACCAACTTTTGCCTTATTACCTGTAATTAAAACCCATTCATGTTCCTTTGTGTAATAATAACCCTGTTTTATGTCCATGTACGCCTCCTTAAATAAAAGATGTTCATAAATAGTTCTTAAATAGTTCAAAAGTAGTTCAAAAATAGTATATAACTATTTACGAACTATTTTTAACGCATTACGAACTTCTTTGTGAATTTTTTCAGACACTTTATAAACGTCTTTTTTAACTATCTTAGAACTATCTTTGAACGCCTCTTGAACTCTTTATGAACATTCTTTATATTGCGTGCAATGATGTTCCCTTTAAAAAAGGCAACTTTACTATCCTTGCAGGTATCTGTGTCTTTTCAGTTATAATTTTTATCTCATCCTGTTCCTGCGCGCTATCTGTATAAATATAACCCATTCCAATACCTTTATTTAAATGCGGAGAAAATACACCGCTTGTTACAAAACCAATTTCTTTATCATCTTTAAATATCTTATTTAAATGCCTTGGCTGGCGTCTGTCCATACATTCAATGCCGATTAATTTTCTTTTTATTCCCTGGTTCTTTTGCTGTAACAAAGTTTGTTTACCGGTAAAATCTTTTTCAAAATCCAAAACTCTTTCAAAACCTGCTTCCAATGGATTTATATCTTCTGTTAATTCATCTCCAAAAAGCGGATATCCCATTTCAAGTCGTAAAATATCCCGCGCACCAAGGCCTGCAGGCTTACATCCACTGTGTTTTAACAATTCTCTCCAGAGCTCAACAACTTTTTCTTTATCAATATAAATTTCATATCCCAGTTCTCCTGTATAACCTGTCCTGCTTATAATATAATTTCCCCCTGAAAAATTAAAAACATTATTTGAAAAATATTTTAATTCTTTTATTTTATCTCCTGCAATACTGCAAACAACTTCTGCGGATAACGGTCCCTGAACATCGAGTTTTGCGGTTTTTTCGGAAATATTTTCAAATGACGCAGTTTTTGACAGATTTGAAGATATAATTTGTGCATCGCGCGGTTCATTTGAAGCATTTACCACAATCATCCATTCATCTTCTTTTATCCTGAAAACAATTAAATCATCAATAATGTTCCCATGCTCATTCAATAAAAAACCATATTTGCATTTTCCGATTTTTATTTTTGTCACAGGGACAGTTATTATATTTTCAAGTGATGATTTATCAGGAGATTCCCTGACAATAAATTCTCCCATATGAAAAATATCAAAAACAGACACCTTTGTCCGAGTATATTTTGCTTCGTCTATTATTGAACCATAATGTATGGGTAAATTCCATCCTGCAAATTCAGCCATTAAAGCATTTAATCTTATATGTTCATCTTTTAACGGAGTTTCTTTTAATCCCATTATATTTTAATCTCCGAAGAGATATATAAATACAAAAAATTTATGGTATTGTATAATAGAAAACACTTTTGTCAAGGATAAATTGTTAATTTTATATTTAATATTTATAAGTTTTGTTTTATAATAAGAAAATTTTAAGGAGGAAAAAATATGAAAAACTTTTTAAGAAGCGCTCTACATCCTAATCCTTTAGCCGCCTCCGCCAAAGCAGTTACTGCTGCGTCGGCCGTTCAGGCAGGGCTTTTCGCAAAGAGGGATTAAAATTTGAAGATTTTTCAATCAACAACAGGCAATCTGCAATATTTTTCATGCATACCATATCTTACATCTCTCTTCTTACTTCTTAAATAAAAACTGGAGTCCTGCTTTAAACAGGAATGACAAAATAT
>FWPV01017157.1_pt1 | contig 10077 bp, 10 predicted proteins | sample 2228371 | NCBI WGS metagenome assembly FWPV01 (sample SAMEA103939776, study PRJEB20133) | metagenome
CCGAAGCCGACGACATCCTGTCCCTGGGCGATGCCATCTCCAGCCTCGAAGACAAGCTCAAACCCGTTCCGCACCTGGCCCGGCAGCGCCCCGACCTTCAACTTTACGGCCTGGATCTTTCCTATGCGATGGTTTCCAAAGGCCGCCGCCGACTCCGGGACTTAAATCCACAGGGCGGATTCAGCCCCCTGGTGGGCGACTCCCGGGCCCTGCCGGTTAAAGCCGCAAGCTTTGACTGCATCCTCACCACCTTCAGTTTCCACATCTGGCGGGACCCGGTTCAGGCCGCCGCAGAAATGGTGCGGGTTTTAAAGCCGGAAGGGCGGGCCTGGATTTACGAAATGAACCGGGATGCCGGCGCCGGCCAGCTCCAGGCCTTTGCCCGGGAAGAACGCCTTCCCTACTTTTTGGTTTATTTCGCCTTCCGGTGTCTGGCCTGGAACCATGCCCTGCGGGCCCAGGATTTCACCCAAGTGTTTGAGAAAGCCCGCCTCTCTGCCTGGAGCCTGGCTCCGGCCCACCAAGTGTTCTGGCGCGCCGAGGTTTTAAAGGGGTAAACCGCCTGAGCCCCCGAAGTCAGCGGCGCAGGACTTCAATGATAAAATCCTGGTCTTCCTCGCTCAGATAAGGGTGCATGGGCAGGCTGAAAATCCGTCTGGCCACCGCTTCGCTCACCGGAAAATCTCCGGCCCGGTAGCCCAAAGAAGCAAACGCAGGCTGCAAATGCAAAGGCTTGGGATAATAGACGGCAGTGGGGATATCCGCTTCCCGGAGCTTGCCCTGGAATATGTCCCGGTGCTCGCTGAGCACGGAATACTGGGCCCAGATGGAAGTGCAGTCCGAAGAGATATACGGGACCTCCACCAAATCCTTTAAACCCTTATCATAGCGCCGGGCCACTTCCTGTCGGGCGGCTGCCTCCTGGTCGAAAATCTCCAGCTTGGCGAGGAGCACCGCGGCCTGAAGGGAGTCAAAGCGGCCATTCAGCCCCAGCCGCACATGCTCGTAGCGGTGGGCTCCCTGGCCGTGCACCCGGATAGAGCGCAGTACTTCCGCCAGCTCATTGTCATCGGTGAAGATGGCCCCGCCGTCGCCATAGCAGCCCAAAGGCTTGGCCGGAAAAAAAGAAGTGGCCGCGGCCTCCGCCAAAGAGCCGGCCCGCCGGCCCTTGTAGGTGGCCCCAAAGGACTGGGCCGCGTCTTCCAGGACAAACAGGCCATGGTCGCGGGCGATTTCATTGATCCGGTCATAATCCGCGGGCTGGCCGAAAAGGTCCACAGGGATTATCCCCTTGGGACGCAACCCGGCCGTCAGGGGATGGCGGTGCCAGTCAGACAGGGTCTTTTCCAGGGCCGACGGGTCCAGATTAAAGGTGCGGGGGTCAATGTCCACAAACACCGGGGTGGCGCCTGCAAGTTGCACGACCTCGGCGGTGGCGATGAAGGTGAAGGGGGTGGTGAGGACCGCATCCCCCGGCCCTACCCCCTTGGCCATGAGCACCATGAGGAGGGCGTCGGTGCCCGAAGCGCAGGTGACCGCATGCCTGACCCCCACATAGGCGGCAAGTCTGGCCTCGGCCTCTTCCACCTCCGGCCCCATAATGTACTGCCCGTGAGCCAAAACCCGCTCGATCCTGGCCATCAGTGCCGGATAAATCAGTTTCTGCTGAGCCTTCAGGTCAACGAACTCTATTTTTCTCGAAGGAGACATACAATTACCACCGTGGGTCTGAAGCAGCATCCGCGACGGGCTTGCCCGGTTGGCCGGGCCAAGCCGGCTTCGCTTCTCCATTAAGGTCGCTTATCCTTATCATGAGGTGTGAAACGGTGCAACAGATGGCCCCCGGCTTTGCGGCCGAGCGCCACAGCCGGCCTTACCTCTCGATCTCCAGTTTCAGACAATGGGTGGCGCAGGAAATGCAAGGGTCATAGTTGCGGATCATCTGTTCGCACTGCCAGGTGAGGCGGTCGGTGGGCAGGTCCAGGTTCCCGGTGGCAAACTTCACCAGGTCGGCTTCGATGCTTTTCTGGTTCTGGGAGGTGGGCGGGACAATCTTGGCTTCCTGAATAAGGCCTTCCTTATCCAGGCGATACCGATGATAAAGGATCCCCCGGGGGGCTTCGGTGCAGCCGTGGCCCACCCCGGGTCCGGGCTCCACCGGCACAAAGGGCGCATCCGGCCTCTCATAGCTTTCTATGAGACGCAGCGCCTCCTCCACGGCAAAGAGAATTTCCACGCTGCGCACAATGATGCTCTTGAAGGGATTGCGACAAGGGGGCGCGAGGCCGGCTTCCCGGGCGGCTTCCCGGGCCAGCGGCGTCAGGCGCGGGAAATTGAGGTTGAACCGGGCCAAGGGCCCCACAAAGTAAGGGCCCCGCTCTTTCAGGCGGGAGTGCAGGGCATGGGAATGAGGCACCTGCTCCTCCAGGAAATGCTCCTCATATTCGGAAACCTCGATGTCCAGCCCCTTGCTGGATTTCAGCCGCCCTTTGTTCAAAGGATATTCGTCGGGATGGCTCAGGGCGACAAATTCGTAATCCTGTTCAAAGTCCGGAAAGGGAAGCCGCGCCGTCCAGCGCACTGTTTTCAGGGCCGCGTCAAGGGCCCACCTGAGCTCTTCGGCCAAGGGCAAAAGTTCCTTTTTCTCGGGAACCCGGTAAAAACCGCCCACCCGCACATTGATGGGGTGGATTTCCCGCCCGCCCAGCCTGGCCACCAGCGCATTTCCGGCTTTTTTCAGCCTGAGCCCCGTTTTCACGATCTCCGGGTGGTCTCTGGCCATGCGGAAGCCGTCCTGGTAGCCCAGGAAGTCGGGGGCGTGCAGCAGAAAGACATGCAGGGCGTGGGACTCTATCCATTCTCCGCAATAAAGCAGGCGGCGCAAATTCTGCAACGGCTCAGTCACCTGAACCCCCAGGGCCTGCTCCATGGCGTGGACCGAGCTCATCTGATAGGCCACCGGACAGATGCCGCAGATGCGGGCCGTGAGGTCCGGGGCTTCGGTGAAGTGGCGACCCTTAAGAAACGCCTCGAAAAACCGGGGCGGCTCAAAAATATCAAAACGGGATTCCACCACCCGGCCGTTTTTGATCTTCAGGAAAAGGCGGCCTTCGCCTTCCACCCGGGCCAGATAGTCAACTTTTATGGTTTTGTTTTTCTCCATCAAAAACCCTGGTGGCCGCGGACTGTTCGCCGCTCAAGGTCTCCGACTCCTTCCGGAAGGCCTTGGCGTTGGCGTAGAATTGCCGATAAGCCCGGACCAGATCGCTTTGGGATCTTCCCAGGTGCTGGCTGAACCAGCGGCTCAGGGAGCCGGTGTTGGGTGTTTCCTTGGGGCCGAAACAGCCGTAGCAGGGCCGGTGGTGGGCGGGACACAGGGCCCCGCAGCCGGCATGGGTCACCGGCCCCAGGCAGGGCAGACCCCGAGCCACCAGGACGCAGACCGTACCCCGGCGCTTGCACTCCAGGCAGACGCTGGCGGAGTCAATCTGAGGCCTTCGACCATGCAGGAAGGCATTGACCACTTCCAGCAACTGGTATTTGTTGGGCGGACAGCCCTGCAGTTCCAGGTCCACCGGGACGTGCTGGGCCACCGGGGTGGATTCGGCCAAGACCTTCAGAAATTCGGACCGTTCATAGACAATGTTCAGATAGTCCTTCACGTCTGCAAAATTGCGGAGGGCCTGGATGCCCCCGGAGGTGGCGCAGGTGCCGATGGGCAGAAGAAATCTCGACACCCGGCGCACCTTTTGGATCTGCTCCAGGTGTTCCGGCGCGCTCAAAGAGCCTTCCACGATGGAAAGGTCATAGGGGCCCCGGACCACGGCCCGGCTGGCCTCCATAAAATAGGCGATTTCCACCCTTTCGGCCAAAGCCAGAAGCTCATCTTCCAGGTCCAGCAAGGTGAGCTGGCAGCCGTCACAGGAGGTGAACTTCCACACCGCCAGCTTGGGCCTGAAGCGCCGGGTCATGCTAAACACCCCGCCTTTCAAACCACTCTTTGATGCGGGCGTAGGAGAACACCGGCCCGTCCTTGCAGATGAACACCGGCCCCAACTGGCAGTGCCCGCACAGACCGATGCCGCACTTCATGGTGCGCTCCAGGGAAATAAAGATGTTCTCCTCCTGAACCCCGCGTTTCAGAAACTCCTGCACCACGAAGCGCATCATCACACCCGGGCCGCATGCCAGAACTGTAGTATTGGCAGGGTCGAACCGGGTCCGGGGGATGATGGCGGTGACCACCCCCACATTACCCCGCCAGTCCGGGGTGGCGCTGTCCACGGTGACCCGCACCCGCAGGTCAAACCGGCCCCGCCAGCGCATCAGCTCATGCGGATAGAGCATGTCGAAGGGCGTCCGGGCCCCATATATAATCTCCACGCTGCCATAAGCGGCCCGGTTATTCAGGACATGGTAGATGGCGGGCCGCAGGGGGGCCAGCCCCAGGCCGCCGGCCACTATCATCAGGTCATTGCCTTCCGCTTCGTGCAGCGGCCAGAAGGTGCCGAAAGGGCCCCGCACCCCGAGCTGCTCCCCTTTGTGAAGCCCGCAGAGGGCTTTGGTCACCGCGCCCACCGCCCTGATGGTATGAACCAGGGGCAGAGGCCGGGCCGGGTCGCCGCTGATGGAAATGGGCACCTCCCCCACGCCGAAGGCCGTCAGCATGTTGAACTGACCGGGCGCAAAGGCAAAATTTCCGGACCCGGCCACCGGCATCAGCGTCAGGGTGAAGGTGTCCGCAGTTTCCCGGACGCGCCTCTCCACCCGATACACCTGGGGGAGCATAGGGTCTGGTTCCGCCACTTCCGCCGAAAGGCACCGGGCTTCAGATTCCATGAATGATGTTCACCAGTTGCAGTTTCAAGGACTTGAAATATTCCGCCATGGCCGCTACATAGCGTTTAAGAAGGGCATACCCCAACTCATGGTCGGCTTCGCAAAGCTGAAACAGGCAGTCCACCCGGAGGGCGATGGTCCGGGTGATTACCATGGCCCGAGCATCAAAGTTCCAGCGGTAAGGGGGCGGCAGGCCGATCCACCCGAGAATGTCGCCTCCCTGCCGGGTCTGCACCGTGATGGGCCCCCGCCGGGCGCTGTAGATCTCCATCGCCACCTGGCCGTAGCGCACCAGAAAGAACTCCCGGACTTCCTCCCCCTCCCGGAAAAGAAACTCGTTGGCCGCAAACTGCCGCACTTCAGCACACGCTGCCAGGCGGCTTAGATAATGCGGCGCCAACCCCTGCAAAAACGGGTGCTCTGCCAGGAGTTGTTCCAGGGACTCCATATGTCCTCCTATTTGTCCGTGTCCCTTTTCAAACCCATAATGCCCGGACCCTGCCCATATAATGGAGCGGCTGCGCCTTTCTCCGGAGATTCTCAGATTTGGCGGTCCCGGGCCATCCCGCCTGCAACTTTCTCGCCGTCCCGCTCCCGGATGACCCGGACCTCTTCGGTGATGTCAATGGCCACCGGACACCAGGTGATGCAGCGTCCGCAACCCACGCAGCCGAAGCAGCCGAACTGGTCTACCCAGGTGGCCAGCTTGTGGGTCAGCCATTGCCGGTAACGGGACAGGGCACTGGCCCGCACACTGCCGCCGTGAATGTAAGAAAAGTCCAGGGTAAAGCAAACCTGCAGGCGCCGCCGGCGCTCGGCGCGCTTTCCCTCCAGGTCCAGGAAGTCCTCGTAAGTATGGCAAAAACAAGTGGGGCAGACCATGGTGCAGTTGCCGCAGGTAAGGCAGCGGCTGGCGACGTTGGTCCAGCGCGGATGCTCATAATTGCGATAAAGGAGTTCCTTGAGGCCAGCGGTGTCCAGATGCCGGCCCATACCTTGGGCCGCCCGGGCCACGGCCTGCTGAGCCGCCGCGATCTCCTCCGGCGTCGCTGGACGTGCGGGCAACCTCGCCAGAATGTCCGCCCCTTTGGCAGTTCCCGCCTCAATGATGAAATAATGGTTGTTGTCTTTAAGAATTTCAGTCAGGGCCAAATCAAACCCGCCCCGGACCCGGGGGCCGGTGCCCATGGAGGCGCAGAAGCAGGTGGCGCCGGCCCGGGTGCAATTGACCGCCACTATCAGGGCCGGTTCCCGCCGGGCCCGATAAACGGGGTCCACAAATCTCCCCTTCAGGAATACCCGGTCCAGAACCTCGACGGCCTGAAGGTCGCAGGCCCGCACTCCCACCAATGCCAGACGGGGGGGCTTCTCCGGTCTTTCAATGAGCCGCCAGCCGTGCTCGGTGCGTCCGGCCTCCCAAAGGCGGTGCTGCGGCGGGAACAAAACCTGCTTCCAGGAGTGCTGACCCACGCCATAGCCAAAAAAGGCCCCGTCACCGCGCCGCTTCAGGCGAAAAAATCCGCCCTCCTGGTCATCGGTCCAGCCGATGGGAAGTTCGTTTGCCGAAGTTATGGGGGAATAAGTTAAATCGCCCTCAATGATTTTGGGGCCGACCAAAGAGTAGCCCATCTCCTGCAATCGGGTCAAAAGGCAGGGAAAATCCCGGGCCGCGAGGAAGCATGGCGCGTTAGCCTGGAGGTCGTTATTGTGCATGGGCTTAACGGCTGACAAATGGAAACCGCATAAACGCCGGAGACGGGATCAGGACAGAGTTTCACACCCAGGACAAACTGCTCCCAATATAAGCCGTCCATAGCGTCAAGTCAACTTCTCAGTCGGTTTGTGTTTTCCATTTGGAGGGCGCTCCTTTCATAAAAAAGCCTCCCGTCTTTAAAGGGAGGCGTTAATTTTACCCGCCCGGGTAAGCCCGGCCGGTTTGCGGTTATTGGTATTTCTTGGGGATGGCGTGATGCGGCAGTTTGGGCAACGGCGGCGCTTCCCTTTCATACATGATGCCGTAAGCCGGCAGATCAAAGGCCTTGGGGTTGATCTTTTTCATCAGCTCAATTTCTTCCTTGGTAAGGATGCGCACTGCCCCGTGTTCGTCGATGATGGCGAATTTCTCCCCCCGGGCCAGACAGCTTTGCACTGTCTCCTGTCCCCTCAGCTCTTCTTTGGAGATGCAGATAAGCTTCTCCGCAAATACGCCCGAAGCGGTGAAAACCACCCACAACCCGGCCAGAATGAGGCCAAGGACCGATTTTGTCTTCATCTTTCCCTCCTTTGGGGTTTGGTCTTCAAGCCCCTAAAAATATTCTATCAAAAGGTGGCGGAAATGCTCACGCCGCCCAGGAGATGGTTGGGGTTCCTGTCCCAGGACAGGTTCCGGATGGCGAAGGCCGAGTCACTGCCCAGATTGTACCAATAAATGATTTTGGGCGAGACGGTAATGACTTTGGTCACCGGAATGTTCAAGGTCGCCCGCAACTGGCCGGCGTGCAGACTCCGGTACTTGCTGCCGTCTTTCGTGGGGAACGCGGCATTGTCATCAGACAGCTCGGCGCCCCAACTGGCATAAAGTTCCACGCTGGCCCCGGCAAAGGGCAGGCCGAAGCTCCGGCTCAGGTACCATTCCAGGTACCAACCGGGGAAATGGGAAACTTCCCGGTAAGCGGCAAAGCCGATACTCACGTCAATTTTGGGAATCTTGTAGCCCAGCGCGCCGAAGATTTCAAACTGGTCGTCCGGCGAGTTGTTGCCGTCCAGGGCGTAGTAAATCAGGCCGACGGTCGCCGAGAAGTCCTTGAACAGTTCCCGGCTGTAGGAAACGGTGAAGTCCGTTTCATTCCATTTCGGGTTCTTCCGATCGGGCCTGGATATTCCGAAGGGATTGCGCTCGTGGGTGTCGAAGTTGCCCCAGATGTTGGCGGCAAAGCCTTTGTAGCTTATTGTCACCGAGGGCTGAAACACCGCGCTGTCCCGGCTGAAAGCCACGCCCCGGAAGACGTATTGGCTCAGGATGTCCATTGCCAGGTTAAACTGAGGCCTCTCCTTTTGGGCGGCCTCGGCTGCTTCCGCCTCCTTCACCTTTTCTGCCACAGCCGGCGGCACTTCCTCTGCCAGGCCGGGGCAGGGGGACGCCAGGAGAGCCGCTCCCAGGACCAGCCCCGTGAGTATGACAAAATGCCGTGAAAAAAAACCGTTTCGGTGCATGCCGCTTCTCCTTTTCGTGGCTGACGTTAGATCGCGGCGTCGCCGGTTTCGCCGGTGCGGATGCGGATGACCTCCTCCACCGGGTAGACGAAGATCTTGCCGTCACCGATTCGGCCGGTCCGGGCACTGGAAAGGATGGCGGCCACAATGTCCTTTACTTTGTCGTCCGGGGCCACCACTTCAATTTTTACTTTGGGCAGCAAGTCCACTTGGTACTCCATGCCCCGATACACTTCCCGGATGCCCTTTTGCCGCCCGAAGCCCTTGACTTCGGTGACCGTCATCCCCTGCACACTGATGGCATGCAAGGCCTCCTTCACCGGTTCCACCTTGAAAGGCTGAATAATTGCCTCAATCTTCTTCATCTTCTGCCTCCTTGAGATCGGTTACAGGCTGTAACCGGATTCTGAATGTTCTGTAAGGTCCAGCCCGGCCACTTCCTCTTCCCGGCTCACCCGCAAGCCCATGAGGGCGTCAACGAGCTTGAGAAGAACCCAGCTCAGCACAAAGGAATAGACCAGGGTCACCAGCACGGCCAGCGCCTGGATGCCCAGCTGGGCCGGGTTGCCGAAGAACAGGCCGTCTGCGCCGGCGGCGTTCACCGCCTTGCTGGCAAAAAGCCCGGTGGCCAAGGCCCCCCAGACGCCGCCGACCCCATGCACGCCCACTACGTCCAGGGAGTCGTCATAGCCCAGCCGGGGCTTTGCCAAAACGGCCAGATAACAGAGGATGCCGGCCCCGATACCGATGAGGATGGCGGACATGGGGCCCACAAACCCCGCGGCCGGCGTCACCGCCACCAGTCCGGCCACGGCGCCGGAAGCGGCACCCAGGGTGGTGGGTTTGCCGCGGATGACCCATTCCGCCCCGCACCAGGCCAGGACCGCGGCACAGGTGGCCAGATGCGTGGCGATAAAGGCTGAGGTGGCCAAGCCGTCAGCCGCCAGGGCGCTGCCGGCGTTGAACCCGAACCAGCCGAACCACAGGAGCCCGGCCCCCAGAACGGTCATGGGCAGATTGTGGGGAATGATGGCCTCCCGGCCGTAGCCTTCCCGCTTCCCGATCACCAGAGCCGCGGCCAGGGCCGCGATGCCGGCATTGATATGCACCACTGTGCCGCCGGCAAAGTCCAGGGCCCCCAGGGTCTTCAGCCAGCCGCCGTCGCCCCACACCCAGTGCGCTACCGGGTCATACACCAGGGTGGCCCACAACAGGACAAAGACCAGAAAAGAGCTGAACTTCAGGCGTTCGGCCCAGGCGCCGGTGATAAGGGCCGGGGTGATGATGGCGAACATGGCCTGGAAAATCATGAAGGCCGCATGGGGAATGGTCTTGGAATAGGCCTCAAAAGGCTCAGGGCCCACCCCGCTTAATCCCAGATATTTCAATGAGCCGATAATGCCGCCGATATCCGGGCCGAAAGCCAGGCTGTAGCCGATCAAGGCCCATTGGACGCCCACCACCCCCAACAGGAAAAAGTTCTGCATGATGGTGCCCAACACATTTTTGCTGCGCACCAGCCCCCCGTAAAACAGGGCCAGCCCGGGCGTCATGAGCATGACCAGGGCCGCGGAGAATAAGACAAAGGCTGTGTCAGCCGCATTCATAAAATCATCCCTCCCTGCGGAAAAAATTGGTTGAAAACATATCCACAGAGAGGGCAAACTCTATGCCATTTATTAATTATTGGAATATCATTGACTTATCTTATGGCCGAAGTCTGACAGTTACATTTATGTAACATTTTTCTTTTAATAAAATACATTATTGTAGAAATAATTTTCTGGCGAAAGGCATTGTTACATTTTTGAAAATTATTGGGCAAGTAAAGCGTTCCCCGACGCCCGGGGCGAAACGCGAAGAGGCAGTCCCTTAGAGCCGGATGTTACGGGCGGTCGAGCACGTCCCGCAAGGCAGAGACCACCCGGTCCTGCTCTTCTTCCGTCATGTCCGGGTATAACGGCAGGATTATGCTTCGGTCCTGGAGGAACTCGCTCACCGGCAGGGGAAAGCGCAGAGGCAGGT
>FWPV01010793.1_pt1 | contig 10076 bp, 7 predicted proteins | sample 2228371 | NCBI WGS metagenome assembly FWPV01 (sample SAMEA103939776, study PRJEB20133) | metagenome
ACAAGTGGCGTTGCACAACGAAAAAGTTACATATCGCATAATCGTTAAAAAATTCGTTTTATTCGTCTAATTCGTGATATTTTTTTTCGTGTCCTTCGTGATTAATTTTTCTCCGTGCCTCCGTGTCTTTCCCTGTTTATTTACTAGAAAACCATCCAACAAAAATATGCTTAATTAGCGAGAAAAACGTTGCAGAACATAATCGTCAAAAGATTTCACTAAAAATATGGTTAAGCAACTAAAGTTTATGCTTGGCTTGGAAAATAAGTAATTTTCTTGACAATAGCTTATGACTGTTATATACTATTTTGGGTTTTCCCTGAAAACAAATTAAGTATAGTGAAAAATTAAAAAAGGAAGGATATTTAAGAATGGGAAAGGTAAGAGTTGCAATTGCAGGTGTTGGTAATTGTGCTTCTGCATTAGTTCAGGGAGTTGAATATTACAAAGATGCAAAAGAAGATGAGTTTGTCCCTGGGCTTATGCATGTAAATCTAGGTGGATATCATATTAGAGATATAGAGTTTGTAGCAGCATTTGATGTTGATTCAAACAAGGTTGGTAAGGAACTATCAGAAGCTTTACTTTGTCCACCAAATAATACAATTCAATTTGCTAAGGTTCCGCCGACAAATGTTGAAGTTATGCGCGGACCAACCTATGACGGTCTTGGCAAATATTACAGAGAAACTATAAAAGAATCAGAATCCTCACCTGTGGATGTAGCAAAGGTACTTAAAGAAAAAAGTGTAGATGTATTAATAAATTATTTGCCTGTTGGAAGCGAAGAAGCTGTTAAATGGTATGCAGAACAAGCAATAAAAGCAGGATGTGGAATGGTTAATTGTATACCAGTATTCATAGCAAAGACAAAAGAATGGCAAGAGAAGTTCCAAAAAGCAGGTCTACCGATCATAGGTGATGATATAAAGTCACAGGTTGGTGCTACCATAGTGCATCGCGTGCTTACAAGGCTTTTCAGGGATAGGGGCGTCAGACTGGTCGATACTTCTCAGCTAAATGTTGGTGGTAATATGGACTTCAAAAATATGCTCCAGGAGGAAAGGCTCGCTACTAAAAGGATGTCCAAGACTGATGCTGTGGTTTCACAATTGGATTATGATATAGGTGCCGAACATGTCCATATCGGTCCAAGCGACCATATACCATGGCTTAAAGACAGAAAGTGGTGCTATATAAGCATGCGCGGAACGGCTTTCGGTGATGTTCCCCTTAATCTTGATCTTAAGCTGGAGGTTTGGGATTCTCCAAATTCTGCTGGAATAGTAATAGATGCCCTAAGATGCTGTAAATTAGCTATGGATAGAGGCATATCAGGAGCTTTGATTGCACCATCGGCATATTTTATGAAATCTCCGCCAATTCAATATTCCGATTCAGAGGCAAGAGATATGGTGGAGGACTTCATCGCAGGTAGATAAACACCTTATGCTGATAAAAGTATTTCTGTTTTAATTCATTTTTTTATACAAAACGTGAATTAAAAAAGCCAAAACTATAAAAAATTCATAGTTTTGGCTTTTATATTTTATATACCTTATTTAAAATTAGTGCGGTCTTAATTTTATAAGAGGTTTATAGCATAGAACAACAAGTTTCAAAAGGAAACATGAATGCGGGTCAATCAACTTTCAGATAGATTACAGTTTGCCAAAAATCTCCTGCTTTTCATTTTCTTTCTTTATCTATTCTTCTTAAGCATTGAATTAATGGGTTCAGCTTTCAAGGGCTTTGGTAAAAACTTTGCTGAACAATTTATCTCAACAACTTCTAATCCTTTTGTCGGATTATTTATTGGAATTCTAACAACAAGTATTGCTCAAAGCTCTTCATTAACTACTTCAATAATTGTTGGAATGGTAGCTTCTGGCACAATTACTATTCCTAATGCTATACCGATCATTATGGGTGCAAATATTGGTACTACAGTTACCAGCCTTATTGTCGCAATGGCGCATATTAATAGAAAACAAGAGTTTAGAAAGGCATTTGCAGGCGCAACAGTTCATGATGCATTTAATGTATTGAGTGTTATTGTGTTAATGCCATTACATCTATTTTCACAATATATTTTTGGAATTAGTTTTCTTGAATTTCTTGCTATGGAACTATCTAATGTCTTAGAACACACAGGAGGTTTAATATTTACAAGTCCATTAAAGTTCATAGTTGAGCCAATTGATAAATTGTTTTATGAAACTTTTCTTCCTGCAATTTTACACCCCTTTGGTCAATTAAGCGTTATATTTAAATCATTGATAGGACTTATATTTGCTTTATTATTGTTATTCTTTGCTTTAACTTACATGGTTAAATATATGAAATCTGCTCTGCTTGTTAAAATAGAAAACCTTTTTGACACATACATATTCAAAACAGCACTAAGAAGTTTTTTGGTTGGTATGTTCATTACCGCAACAATACAAAGTAGTTCCGTCTCTGTGTCTTTATCTGTGCCTTTAGTAGCTGCAGGAATATTGACTTTAGAGCAAGTGTTTCCATATATACTTGGCGCTAACATAGGAACAACAATAACTGCTATATTAGCATCATTGGTCACTGGTAGTAAAGTTGCAATAACAATTGCTTTTGTGCACCTATGGTTCAATGTTATTGGTTCTATTATCTGGTTTCCTATCAAAAGAATACCTATATTTTTAGCAAATAAACTAGCTGATATAGCAACAAAGTCCAAAAAGCTTGCTATAGCTTATCTTATTGTTGTATTTTATATTATACCCGGGTTGTTAATATTACTGACGAGGTGAGACAACAATGTTCAAGGAAATTCTTAGTATTTTACGAAAAGAAGACCTTTTAAAACAGGCTATGGAATCTGCAGATAAAATGCTTTCAAACACTGAGATTATGTTTAAATCAGCTATGGATATGGTTATGGAATGCAAAAAACCCGATATAGATATATATGAAATGGATAAAGAAATCGATCTAATGGAACATGATATACGTCAGAAAGTATTGAAACATCTGGTAATAGTAAACAACAGGGAAGACGTAGCAGCAGCTCTTGTTCTAACTGGCGTTGCCAGAGATATAGAAAGAATCGGGGATTATGCAAAAAGCATATATGAGGTATTAGATATATGCCCTTCAGAATTCGTTATAGGAGGAGAAGGTGCTAAATTAATTAGAGAAATAGAAAATCAAATAATTGAGATATTTACGTTGACAAGGGAAGCATATAAAGAAGGCAATATAGATAAAGCACGAATTGTTATGGAAAAGCAATTAAAAATATCAAAAAGATGCGATGATATATTTGAGTATTTATCACAGAGACCAGCTTTGAGTGTTGAATATGCAATAATATATGCTCTGCTTTCAAGATATTTAAAGCGCGTTAGCTCTCACCTTAAAAATATAGCAACCAACGTTGTAAGTCCTTTTTCGATTTAGAACTCAAAAAAGATTTAACATAGGAGGTCCGAAATGTTGATATATATGAACTTCCTGCTTTCCTTTTTAGCTTTTACTGCTACCCCTTACAATTCTGAAAAAATTGATGAGTATAAAATATTGAAATTTTGGGACTTTGAAGAACTCAACGGATGGAATTTCGGAAACGAAATAATAAACCCAGCCTTAAAAGATAGTATTCTAGAATTTGTAGCAGAAGGCAGTGATCCAATATTATATGGTCCGGAGTATGATCCAATTCCTGCAAGTAACCGTCAAAAGATTCAGATACGCTTGAAATCTGACTCGCCCGGAACATGGGAACTATTTTATGCAAATACAAATGAAGGTCGTTTCGGCGGTTATAGTCAGGAACAATCTCTTCGTTTCTATGTCCCTGCAAGTAAAGATTGGCAAATTATAAATATAAGTCCGTTCTGGGGTGCGTTAGGTAAAACTATCAAATTCAGATTAGACCCTGCTAATGGTCATCATCAGATTGATTGGATACGAATAGTTGAAATAATGGAAACTCCTTCTGCAGTGGCGTGGAAATCACATAAATGGTTAGCAGACAGGAATGTGAAATCTATTGAGGTTGATGGAGAGAACCTGGTTATTAGAGCTAGCGAAGGTGGATGTGCATTTCTTACATTTGTTGATATTTCCGCAGAAAAGAATACTGTATTATATTATAAGGCAAAAGGAAATGATTTTGGTAGTATTAACTTTTGTTGGGCTAACAATGTAACTCCAGGATTACATTCCGCAGGAATTAAACTAAATTATGATGGTCTTTGGCATTCAGCCAATGTTGATCTATCAAAGTTTGATAATTGGAAAGGTCACATCGATGTTGTTGGTTTTGTATTTGGTCATGCAAAGGATGATGAACTGAGCTTAAATGGATTTGGCATAGCAGATGTTCCACAAGGTAAACCTGATATTGAACTTATAAATTTAGTTGCAAAACCTGTTATTCGCAGGCAGGGTCAAATTGCGGAAATATCGGCTTATATAAAAAATGCCGGAGGAGAAACTTTTCAAGGAGGCAATGCAAAATTGATTGTTTCCCAATCTACAAAGGTGATTGATAGTAAAGAAAAGAAATTGCCTTCATTAAAGTTTGATGAAAATATGGTTGTAAAATGGCAGGTCATATTTAATGAATATGGAAATATACCAATCAGAATTGAAGTAAATGATACCTGTAAACTTTCAGGCAGAATTAGAGTTGAACCCGCAATTTCTATTCAGAAATCAGATTATGTCCCGGAACCAAAACCTGTTGATACGTCACCTTATGAGATAGGAATATATTATTTTCCAGGATGGTCACCAGATCAGTGGGACAGATGGCAGAAACAGAAGGGATTTCCAGAACGTGATCCTGTGCTTGGATTTTATAGGGAGGGCGATCCTGAGGTTGCAGATTGGCATATCAAATGGGCTGTTGAGAATGGAATAACCTTCTTCATGTATGATTGGTATTGGCGTGACGGGAAAATTGCTCTTGAAAAAGGTCTTGAAGAGGGCTATTTGAAAGCTAAATATCGCGATTATATCAAATTCTGCATAATGTGGGCTAACCATGCACCATTCCATAACCATACTATCGAACAATTGCTGGAAGTTACAGATTATTGGATTGAAAAATACTTTAATTTAAGCTGTTATTATAAGATTGACAATAAGCCTGTAGTATCGTTCTTTGACCCAAATAATCTAACACACGATCTCGGAGGTAGTGATAATGTAAGGAAAGCATTTGATGAAATGAGAAAACGTGTTCAATCAAAAGGTTTTGATGGAATATATTTCATTGCATGTGGAGATAACAGCCCAAATAGTCAGGAACGGTTCAAGCAGGAAGGCTATTCCGCAATAAGCGCATATAATTACCCTACAGCTGGAGCAACATCACAATGGTCGTCTTACAAATCCATGATGTTAGCACATGTTGATATATGGAATAATTCACTCAGAAGTGATATTCTACCTTATATTCCTTTATTAACCGATGGCTGGGATTCTCGTCCGTGGCATGGAAACAAAGCTATAGTTCGTTTTGGAAGAACAACTGAATATTTTAAGATGGGTCTATCTGCAATGAAAAAATGGATGGATGAAAATGGCAGACGCATTGGAATAATTGAGGCATGGAATGAATGGGGAGAAGGGAGCTATATAGAGCCTAATTCGGAATTCGGATTTGGTGATCTAGAAGCGATAAGGGAGGTTTTTGGCAAACCAGGTGAATATCCACAAAACATTGCACCTTCTGATATTGGTCTTGGTCCTTACAGTATTTCTGAAATAGACCATGAACAACAACTTTTAAGATCCTGGCGAAATGATTAGCTAAGGAGGTTAAATCATGTTTAATTTTCCGATTATCGATATAGAGGGCGTAAAAGTTCCAAAATTTCTGATAGGAATTAATAGCCTTCTCGGTTGGTCACATACGAGTAGTGGTAGAGATGAATGGATAAAAAAATATTTTACCGTTCAAAGAATAGCTGAAATTTTTGCCTATTGTATAAAGCTTGGTCTATATGGTGTTCTTGGTCCAGTATATCCAAAACTCCATTCCGCAATAAAAATGGCTGAGGATATGACCGGTCAAGGAATGCTTTTTGTCAGCACAACATTCGGAGATATAAACACAACTGCTCAACAAGTCAAGACACTCAAAGATTTTGGATCACCGATATGCTGTATACATGGTGGGTGGGCAGATAATTGGCAGATAAAAGATGGTAAACTTGATGGATTTGAACGTCTTTTGGGTATTATTAGGGATGCAGGTTTAATCCCAGGTTCAGCATGCCATAATGCAAACGTTTTAAAAATATTGAATGACTATAACTATGATTGTGCGGTCTTTGTTACACCAGTTAATAAAATGGGATTTTATATGAATCCATCAAAAGAGTTTGCTCTGGAAGTTATTGGTAACTGCACGAAACCTGTGATAGCCATTAAACCCCTTGCCTCCGGAAGATTTGACGAAGGAAAGGTAAAGGAATGGCTAAAGTGGACAATAGATACAAAAGGTGTATCTGCTATGGTTATTGGATTTATGAGTGAAGAAGAAGCAAAGGAAGATATAAACGCTCTTAAAGAAATTGTATAATTTTGATTAATTAAGCATATATTTGAAATTCAAGTTTATTATAGGCTGAATATTACTTGCGGTAGGCGTTATGCTATTTGCGTTTAATGTAACATTCTGTAGGGACAGGTTTTGTATGTTATTTGGCAATTTGTTTCGTGCAAAACGGTTTTTATTTTATATAAAACCTGAACGTAAAAGACTAAACCTGCCCCCACTGTTAATTTGCGCAAATACAAGAAAAATATATAGTATATGCAAAGCACATTAAATTATCTTGTATCTAGATATAGGGAACAAGCTAGACAGCTTGTTTTCTTATGTATATGCGAAGCATATAAAATAAAATTATCTTGTATTTGGATATAGAGAACAAGCTAGACAGCATGTTTTACTCAAAAATAGCATCGAGCCTACTCAAAAATATCATTCCGATTACTGACGTTATTTACCTTTTTTCAGTTCTTCAAAGAAGACTTCTGCTTTCTTAGTCTCTGCTGCAAAAGTCATATTATAACGGTTGCATAGATCAATATATTTATCTACAATAACATCACGTTCATCAGGTTTTAAATCTCCTGCTTCGATCATAGCCCTGTATGCACAGATTGAAGCTTTTTCTACTCTTGCCCGAACTACATCATCATCTGCTAACTCTAAAGCTTTGTTAAAATAATCCATTATCTTTCGCGACATTTCTGGATTCAAACCGACATCAGCAGGCGATGGAAAACATCCAGGATGCAATCCAGCATTTTCTGCATTATCATGGAACATGTCTATATATTCCAGAATTGGCTTTGCTGAACTCTTATAGTGTAGTTGGACAAACTCTTCAAGCACTTGTCGATCATTAAAATATGGATTCCATAGCATTCGGGATATTAAATAATTCCTCAAATCAGAAAATTCGCCTGAAGTTCCATTACCATTGGCTTGCATAAAAACACCTTTTGCATTATTACGTAAAAAATATCTCACATTTGGTCCGATAACGCGTAAATTTGGAAATGGCAGATCATAATATCTAAAGTTGGTATTATAATTCCATATCCATATATCGTTACAGATACTGCTCCAATCATTCATATCCTGGCAGAAAGCCTTGTTTTTCTCGCAGTTGGGATCATCAATGGGATGAAGTGTGCAACATTCTATACTGCATAATTGTATTTGAACGTTATGTCTTGGTTTTATGGTTTTTGGAGCTTTTCTTGTATACCAATAGGCAAGTGTTCCTACTTTGACGTTAGGGTGAACTTTTTCAATCAATTCAGCGACAGAATTAACAAAGAAAAGTTGCGATCCCATAGGTGTTCCTTCACGCTGATTAAGCTCTTCGCAAGATTCACAACGACAATATCTATCAGTATCCGCCTGACTTACACTTATATTCTTTAACCCAGAATGACTATTTAGAAATTGTATAGCATTTTCTGCTGTGATTTTAATTACTTCAGGATTGGTTACACAAAGCTGTGGACCTCCACCATCGGGTCTGGTATCACGCACACCATCAACTAATGCATAATATTCGGGATGTTCTGCTCCGTATTTATTAAAGGGCAACAACCAGCCTACAGAATGGTTAATTAAATTCTGAGCAGTTCTACCTCCAATTCTTTCATCATCGCTAATAGTATTAACACGCAATTTTGCTGCAAATGCAGGATTTCTAAAATTTTCACCGTAAAAGCTCCAGCGAAATGAAAACGGAGGGTTATAGCGAAATTCACCACAGGGAAGTTTTACTGATTCAGTCTTAGGAATGTAAGTATGATCCTCTGTTAAGAATCTGACACCAAAGCCATCTTCAAAAAACTGATACACACCGTATAGTACACCACGCGGTCTTCCTCCAACAATTGCCAGCATATCTTCTTTAACGATCACACAAAGTTCTTCTTCATCAAACTTATTTGATTCATATCCATTTAACATTGGGTTTTGACCAATAAAAACATGAGCAGAAGTATCTTTCGCACTATTATTTATAGGTAGGTCTATTCCTGTAGCCTCTAAAAAGAGGTTCTTAAATTCTTCTGCCGCATATTTTTCAGAAGGTATAGCATCATCCGTAACGACTATATCCCAGCCCTTCATTTTTGAAACATTGAGATATTTTTGAGTAAAGAGTATATTGGAAACAAACATATTTTCTCCCCTTTTTGGTTGATTACCACTTACGGTAATAACAATTAGGTTAGTGCCAACAAACATTGCTGAAAAAAGTATCAGTAGTGTATTTTTCATAATCAATTTTTTCAATACACCTCCAAAAAATTTACTTTAGAAGTATAAAGTTTTAAACAAGCGAAGAATTATGAAATTTAGATTTCATTCACTAATAAAAATGCTAATTAATTATAACAGAGAAATAATGATCATGTCTACACAAAGAAAATGCCACCAAGCATAGAATTTAGTTACTCAGACAAAATGATTCTATCAGGAAAGAGATATTAAAAAGAAATAACCAAACATAAATTTTACATCCACGAACTCTAAACAACAACTCACAAAGAGCATAATAAATGCAAAACACGGAGGCACAGAGACACGGAGATATTTAATTATTTTTTTAATCGCGAATAAGACTAATTACACGAATAATTTTTTATTATATTCGTGTTATTCGTTTTATTCGTCTAATTCGTGATACTTTTTTCGTGTTCTTCGTGATTACTTTTCTCTCCGTGCCTCCATGTCTCTCTTTGTTTGTCTGCTAGAAAACCATCCAACAGAAAAACAACTTACTTTGCAAGAAAACCGTTGCCATACATAACCGATAAAAAATTTTACTAAAAATATGGTTAAGCAACTAAAGTTTATACTTGGAGCATTCTGACTATGTTTGAATATCGCACAATTTACTTACACAAGTTTTTGTGCATCTGTCAATTTCTTTAATATCTGCTCAGTAATTTCTGCTATATATGCTCGTTCTTCTGGCTCAAGCGGTCCGAACTTTCTTTCAAATGACCCGGGATGCACATCAGTTATATTTTCCTGAATCTGGCGCAGCTGGATCGACGCCCACATTATAGTGGCTGATACAGGTTCTTTTTTTACGCTTTTTTCTAGCTCATCGATTGCATATTTATATACTAGCTGTTCGAACAATTCAGAGACTTTTTCCAGATAAGCCATTATCTTGTCTTGTATATTCTCAGGTAATGGTGTTAAAGTAGTATTCGTTCCTGTAGGTGGACGACCTTCACATATAGTATCTCGTATTTCCTGTATCTGTTTTTGAAGTGTGAGATAACTTGAAACTAGATGATTTTTATGTTTAAAGTCCATTTTACACCATAAATGAAAAACCCCTACTGGAGTAAAAACCCAAGTAGGGGTTATTAATCTCAATGGAGATGCTTTATCGTGGGCGAACCCCATCGCCTTAATCTATATACTATATAATAATTATAGCATTTATTATCGTTTATATCAAGGTCTTTTTCTGATGATCAGACATGAGTTCGGACATAAAAAGGTGAAACACGGAGGCACAGAGACACGGAGA
>FWPV01017158.1_pt1 | contig 10076 bp, 6 predicted proteins | sample 2228371 | NCBI WGS metagenome assembly FWPV01 (sample SAMEA103939776, study PRJEB20133) | metagenome
TGTTACAGATGACCCGACAAAACCTGGTGAAGTACTGCTTGACCCCAACGAGCTTTCTAAAGAAGGGACAATTTCATTATCTAAATACAGCATATCACCCGATGGAAAAATAATGGCCTATGCTATTTCTAAGGCAGGAAGCGATTGGAACGAAATTTATTTTAAAAACATGGAAACAGGAGAATTGCTTTCGGATACTATACGTTGGGTTAAGTTTTCTGGTATTGCGTGGTTTCAGGAAGGTATCTTTTATAGTGGCTACGAGCCTCCCCAAAAAGGTTCCGAACTTTCGAAAAGCAACCAGTTTCATAAGCTATATTATCATCGTCTTGGAAATGCACAAAAAGATGATGTTGTCATTTTGGAAAATCCCAAGGAACCACTTCAGAACTTTTATGCATCCACAACTTCAGACGATAGAATATTATGTATTTATGAAGAAAAAGCGGGGCAATTGGGAAATGCACTGCATATAATGGATTTAAACCAAACTAAACCGGTTATTAAAACTTTATTTAATACTTTTGACGTAGAATATTCTGTGATAGAACATGCTAATAATTATCTTTTTATAAAAACCAATAAGAATGCCAACAATTACAAGATTATACGGATAAATTTAAACAACCCACAATACACAGAAACGATTATTCCTGAAAACAACGATGTGATAAAAAGTGCAACATTAACCAAACAGCACCTTATTATTAATTATATGAAGAATGCACACAGCGTATTAAAAGTCTTTACACACGACGGACAATACCTATATGACATAGAACTACCAACCTTAGGAACAGTTAATTCTTTAAACTCAACACCCGAGGACAACGTTCTTTTTTATGATTTTACTTCGTTTACTTATCCTACAACAATTTATTCATTTGATACTGAAACCAGAAAGCAAATCTTGTTGTTTAAACCCACACTCGATTTTAATGAAAAAGACTACGAGGTGAAACAAGTTTTTTACGAAAGCAAAGATAAAACACGTGTGCCAATGTTTATTGTTTACAAAAAGGGTATTCAGCTTGATGGGAAAAATCCGACGATTTTGTATGGCTATGGTGGTTTTAATATTAGTCTTACTCCATCATTTTCTTCAACACGACTGGCATGGCTTGAACAAGGAGGAATCTTTGCCATAGCAAACCTTAGGGGTGGTGGAGAATATGGCGAAAAATGGCATCTTGATGGAATTAAGCGTAAAAAGCAAAATGTATTTGACGACTTTATTGCAGCAGCAGAATACTTGATAAATCAGCGATATACCTCTCCACAATATCTGGCTATTCAAGGTGGTTCTAATGGCGGCTTGCTTGTGGGTGCAGTTACTAATCAACGACCCGATTTATTCAGAGTTGCTTTGCCTGCTGTTGGAGTTATGGATATGTTGCGTTTTCATAAATTTACTATTGGCTGGGCATGGGTAACCGATTACGGTTCAAGCGAAAATAAAGAAGAATTTGAAGATCTGTATAAATATTCTCCATTGCACAATATACAAGAAGGAATAGAATATCCTTCTGTGTTAGTAACAACCGCCGACCACGACGACAGAGTTGTACCGGCACACTCTTTTAAATACATAGCTACATTACAGGAAAAATACAAAGGGAAAAATCCTGTTTTAATACGAATTGAAACTCAGGCAGGACATGGAGCAGGAAAGCCAACATCTAAGATTATTGAAGAAATAACCGACATATATGCCTTTACATTATACGAAATGGGCATAAAACCCACGTTTAAGTAGAAGTATGGTTTCTTCTGTTCCATTTATTGTTATAGAAGGCAATATTGGCGCCGGAAAAACCTCATTAGCACACCTGCTAAGTACAGATTTGACGGGCAGGCTTATACTGGAGCGTTTTGCCGAAAATCCATTTTTACCCAAGTTTTATAGCGATCCTAAGCGATGGGCATTTCCCCTTGAGCTATCCTTTTTAGCCGACCGATATAAGCAACTTAAAGAAGAGTTGTTTCAACCCTCGCTATTTGATAAATATATTATTGCTGATTATTATTTCATGAAATCGCTTATTTTTAGCAAAGAAACACTCGACGAAGACGAATTTAAACTTTATCAGCAACTTTTCGAAATCATTTATATCAACATTCCCCGTCCCAATTTGTTTGTTTATCTTCATTGTCCTGTTTCAAAGTTGTTGAAGCAAATTCAAATCAGAGGCAGAAGTTATGAAACCTCAATAACAGCCGACTATTTAACTCATATACACAACAATTACATGGAGTTTATAGAAACACAACAACACATTCCTGTTTTGATAATAAATACAGAAAAACTTGATTTTGTTAATAATCCGACAGACTATGAGAGGATTAGAGAGGAGATTTTAAAACATATTAATAAGATAGGAGTTTATAAAATATTTTTTTAGAATAAATTTGCATTTAAAAAAATGATATATAACTTTGTAGCAAAATTTATAAATGAAAACTAAATAGAATCTATATGAAAAAGAATTACTTAATTTTTTCTGTTCTGTTGCTATCAGCAGCAATAGCTTTTAACAGTTGTACCGGGCTTAAAAAGATGAAAAAGAAACAAGGATTAATTTCTTATCAGCAAAGCCCAAATCCATTAGAAATGCATGGTGACGAAGTTGTTTTGAATGTAACAGGAAATTTCCCACCAAAGTATTATCAGAAAAAAGTTACCTGCGAAATTACTCCTGTTTTTAAGAGTGCTAACGGACAGGAAATTCCGTTTAAATCCATTAAAGTACAAGGTGAAAAAGTTCAGGACAATTATCAGGTTATTAAAAAGCTGGATGGAGGAAAGTTTAATTATACCGATAAAATTGCTTACACCCCCGAAATGCGAATGGGTGATGTAGTAATTAAAATCAAAGCTTCTGTAAAGAACAAATCTGTTGATTTTGATCCTGTTGTTATTGGCAAAGGCACCATCGTAACTCCAACTTTACTCGAAAAGGATGCTAAACCTATTTTGGCAAAAGATAATTTAGTTCGTATTTTCCCGGAAGAAAAATCTGCTTCTATTTTGTATCTCATCAATCAAGCCAATGTTCGTCCCCAAGAGCTTACTAAAGAAGAAATGAAAGAGCTGAAGAAATATTTAGAAGCTACTCAGAATAATCCACGTAAAGATATTAAAGGAGTTAACATTTCTTCGTATGCTTCACCTGATGGACCAGAAGATTTGAACGATAAACTTTCTCAAAATCGTGGAGCTTCTGCAAATACTGTTATTAAAGATCAGTTTAAGAAATTCGAAAAAGCAAAACAAGAAGGATTTTTCAGTGTAAAAGCTACACCCGAAGACTGGGAAGGCTTCCAAAAACTCATGCAAGAATCTGATTTGCCAGACAAAGACCTTGTATTGCGTGTGCTTTCAATGTATAGCGACCCTATACAGCGCGAAAAAGAAATTAAAAACATGAGTAAAGTGTATACTCAAATAGCAGATAAAGTATTACCTAAACTTCGTCGTGCACAATTAAAAGTTAGCGTTGATAGTATTGGTCGCAGTGATGAAGAAATTATTGCAACTTTTGATAGCAATCCACAGGCACTTTCAGTTGAAGAACTGCTTTATGGTGCAACACTTTCTAAAGATTTAAACCGTCAGCTCAAATTTTATCAAGCAGCAGCAAATCAATACAGCAACGATTGGAGAGGATTTAACAATGCTGGATATGTACAGGTGTTATTAGGAAATTTAACTGAAGCAAAAAATAACTTAGAAAAAGCCAAATCTATCAATCCTGGCAATAACATAATAATGAATAATCTGGGTGTTATTGCACTTCGGGAAGGCGATTTTGCCAAAGCCGAAGAATATTTTAAATCGGCAAGTGGTGCTGGCAGTGAAGTTAATTACAATTTAGGTATTTGCGAAATTAAGAAAGGTGATTACAATGCTGCAGTTACCAAATTCGGAAATTATTGCACTTTCAATGCTGCTTTAGCTAAATTATTAAGCGGCAATCTTGACGGAGCAAACAAAACTATTGATTGTGCAGAAGATAAAGACCGCGATATGATGTACTATTTAAAAGCTATCATTGGTGCTCGTCAAAGCAATACCGATTTAATGTACAATAGTTTACGTGCTGCCATTAGCAAAAATGCTTCACTCGTACAGCAAGCTAAAACCGACATGGAATTTTATAAATATTTCAACGACGATACGTTTAAATCTATCGTGAAGTAATATACAACCTTAAATAAATTTAAAAGGCAGTCTTTATGACTGCCTTTTTTATTATTTTTACGCCAAAATGAAACAACTGCCTTTTCTCATATTATTGTCATTCTTGTTTTATGATGCTACATCACAGGTTGTTACAAAAATAATTGGTAAGGTTACCGATGCAAAAACAAACGAACCGATACCCTTTGCTAATGTTTATATAAAAGGCACAAATGTTGGCTGTATAACTGATATAAACGGAAATTACAAATTAGAAACTAAAGCAACAGGCGATTCATTGGTTTTTTCTTACGTGGGTTATAAGCCCCTTAGCAAAAAATTTTATATAGGTCGTTTTCAAACCATTAATGCTCAATTGCAACCGTCGGCAATAGAATTAAACGAAGTAACCGTTACTACCAAAAAAAGAAAACGAAATAAAGACACACTGGCATTAGAAATTCTCGATAAAATTTGGGAGAATAAATCAAGAAATGACATAGATAAGCTTGACTATTACGAATACGAGACATATAATAAAGTTCAGTTTGATTTAAATAATTTGTCAGATGGGTTTTTTAATAACCGAATATTAAAGCAATTTGAATTTGTAAAAAAATATATAGACACTTCAACAGTTAATGGAAAAGCTTACTTGCCTGTTTTTATATTGGAATCCGTTTCAGATTTTTATTATCGTAAAAAACCTAAAGCCGAACGCGAATATATAAAAGCAACCCATGCCTCTGGCATCAACAACGAAAGTGTCAATCAGTTTATGGGAAACATGTACATACGCATAAATCTGTACGACGATTATCTGGATCTTTTTGGTAAAGGATTTATTTCGCCCATAGCCAGACTGGGAAGACTTTATTATCGTTATTATCTGCTCGATAGCTCATGGGTTGACAATCATTGGTGTTATCACCTGGCATTTGTGCCCAAAATTAAACAGGAAAATGTTTTTAATGGCGACTTTTGGGTAAATGATACAACTTTTGCCATTAAAAAAATACAACTTCGAATTGACAATAAAGTTAATCTGAATTTTATAAATAATGTTATCATTGATCAAGAATTTATCCCGGTAGAAAATACTGCATGGATGCTTAGCAAAGAAGCCATAGTTGCAGATTTCAATCTTTTTGAAAATCCTAATAACACTACAGGCTTTTTTGGCCGAAAAACAACCACTTATCGAAACCATAAAGTCAATGTGCCAAGAGATGAAAGTTATTACAAAACCACCACCAATATTATTGTTGCCGAAAATGCACATAATAAGGATTATGCGTTTTGGGATTCTGTTCGTCACGAGCCTTTGACACAAAAGGAGCAAGGCATTTTTAACATGGTAGATAGTATTAAGAATGTAAAAGTATTTAGAACATTCTACGACATTATGAACGCTATTGTAACCTATTATTATGTATGGGGTAAAATAGAAATTGGTCCGTATTTTACTATGTATAGTTTCAATAATGTTGAAGGAAACAGATTTCGTCTGGGGGCTAGAACCAGCAACGAAGTTAGTACAAAATGGATGACGGAAGCTTATGTTGCATACGGCACAAAAGACCAAAAATTTAAATATGGTGGTGAATTTCTTTATCTGTTTGATAATAACCCTCGAAGAGGTTTTAACTTTAGCATAAAACACGATATGGAACAAGCGGGGCAAAGTGCTAATGCTTTCCGTGAAGACAACATTTTGTCATCTACTCTTCGTCGAGGTCCTCAATATACACTTGCTATGACAAATCATATCAAAGCCTCTTATGAACACGAGTGGTATCAAGGGTTTTCTAATACAATCTGGGTCAAATGGAAAGAGTATTTTCCCTATCTGGGACAAGAATTCTGGATAAATCGCGATAATCAATATGTATATTATCCTAGTTTAATTACTTCAGAAATATCGCTAAATACCCGCTATGCTTATAATGAAAAGTTTGTAATGGGCAAATTTGAACGCATTAGTCTTGGTACAGAATATCCTGTAATAAATTTAACAGCAACTTTTGGTTTAAAAAATGTGTTGGGAAGCCAATTTTCTTATCAAAAACTACTTTTATCTATCGATCACTGGTTTAATACTTATCCGGTTGGATATGGCACTTATGTGATAGATGCGGGTAAAATTTTTGGGCGACTGCCTTATCCTTTGCTTAAGCTACACGAAGGAAATCAGACCTATTTTTTTGATGAATATGCTTTTAATTTGATGAATTATTACGAATTTGTTAGCGATCAATGGGCAAGCCTTACATACACACATTATTTTGATGGTTTCTTTCTGAATAAAATTCCGTTATTTCGTAGGCTAAAGTGGCGTGAGCTTGCCTGGTGGAAAGGATTAGTCGGTTTTTTGAACAAAGAAAACCTTCAGGTTATGCCTTTCCCTGAAACACTGTACACCTTAGACAGAAACCAGGATTTAAAGCGTTTAATACCATACGTCGAGGCTGGTATAGGAGTAGAAAATATTCTTAAATTTATTCGTGTCGATGCCATTAAAAGATTTTCATACCTACAGCACCCAAATATAAGTAAATTTGGTATTCGTGTAAGTATGTATTTTAAATTCTAATTATTGCTTTATAATATTTTTTTTTGATAGTTTTATTTCTTAATTTGCCAAAAAATGAATATGACGGATTTTTCTTTACATTCCAATTTATTAGAACGCTATTTAGTTAAAAATGCCGCGGAATTTACCATAGATGACATCATAAAGTATGTGTCAGATAATCGAATTGAGATGGTAAATTTCAAATATGCTGCTCAGGACGGTCGCTTAAAAACCTTGAGTTTTTATATTCACAGCAAAGAATATTTAAAAAACATACTTACTTATGGTGAACGTGTTGATGGGTCAAGCTTATTCTCTTTTATAGAAGCTGGTTCCAGCGATTTATATGTAATTCCTCGATACAAAACAGCTTTTGTCAATCCTTTTTCTGAAACACCAGCATTAGACTTGCTTTGTTCGTTCTATACAAACGAAGGAAAACCACTGGAAAGTGCTCCGGAGTATATTTTGAAAAAAGCCCATAAATACTTTAAAGACAAAACAGGTCTTACGTTTAAAGCACTGGGCGAGCTCGAATTTTATGTCATTGCACCTCTGGAAACGGATTATTTGCCAACAAATCAGAAGGGTTATCACGAGTCAGCCCCTTTTATAAAATACAACGATTTTCGCAACCATGCAATGCAATTAATTTCTCAGTGTGGTGGTAAAATAAAATATGGACATTCTGAAGTAGGAGCTTTTCAGGATGATCAATTTATATACGAGCAACACGAAATAGAATTTTTGCCTGTAGAGGTAGAAGAAGCTGCCGACCAATTGATGATAGCAAAATGGATTTTGCGAAACCTGGCTTATCAGTATAACATTACCATCAGTTTTGCCCCAAAAATCACTGTAGGCAAAGCAGGTAGCGGAATGCACATACACATGCTTGCCGAAAAAGATGGTAAAAATCAGATGCTGGAAGGAACAGTACTAAGCAGTACAGCAAGAAAAATGATAGCAGGTATTTTGTCTTATGCAGATGCCATTACAGCTTTTGGCAACACCACTCCGCTCTCTTATATGCGATTAGTTCCTCATCAGGAAGCTCCGACAAATATATGCTGGGGCGACAGAAATCGCTCAGTATTAATTCGTGTTCCGCTGGGTTGGACAACTCAAAATTCCATGATTGCCGATGCCAATCCAACCATTACAATTGATAGTTATTCTATTCCCGAAAAACAAACAATTGAACTTCGCTCACCAGACGGAACAGCTGATATATATTTGTTGTTTTCATCTATTGTAGTTGCTGCTGCTAAAGGTTTTGATATGCCCGATGCATTAGAATTAGCTGAAAAGCTCTATGTAAATGTTAATATTCATAAAGAAGACTGCAAGGATAAGGCAAAACACCTCGGACATTTACCCGCATCGTGTTACGAATCGGCTCAATGCTTAGAAAGCAAAAAGGATCTGTTTATCAATTCAGGTGTATTTCCGTCAGGAACCATTGAAGCAACAATAAAGCATTTAAGAAGTTTTGAAGATACTAATCTGCGTGAAGAATTGTCGAAAGACCCGGATAAGCTTGCTCAGTTAGTAAAAAGTTATCTTCATTACCGATAAATACAACAACTTAATTTTTTTAACATCCATTTAATCGCTTCATTTTTAAATATAAAAAAAATGGGTTAAGTTTGCAGTCAATTATTATTTATGGCAAAACCCAAAAAAAACAGATATTGGTTTAGGATAGTTAATTCGTACATTACTACAACAGTAAGTATTACTTTACTTTTATTCTTATTAGGAATTATTGCCCTATTATACATAAGTAGCGGACAAATAAGCAATTATGTTAAGGAGAATATCAGTTTTAGCGTTTTTATTAAAGAAGATGCCAAAGAAGCCGATATTCTGAAATTGCAAAAAATGATAGATGCAAAACCCTACGTTAAATCTACTCTGTATATTACCAAAGAAATGGCAGCCGAACAGCTAAAAAAAGACCTTGGCGAGTCGTTTCTAGAAATGCTTACAGAAAACCCGCTACCACCTTCAATAGAAGTAAAATATAAAGCAGAGTACGCAAATCCTGATAGCATAAGAAAAATTGAAAAAGAAATTGGCGAGTTTCCAATTGTAGAAGAAATGTATTATCAGAAAGACCTTATTTATGTGATATATAAAAATTTAAATACCATTAGCTTTTTTGTTCTTATTATTAGTGTATTTTTGTTAGTGATAGCAGTTGCTTTAATAAACAATACTATTCGTTTACTTATTCATTCCAAGCGATTTATTATTAAGTCTATGCAATTGGTCGGGGCAACAAAGAGTTTTATTAGGGCACCCTTTATTATGAAATCGTTGTATCAGGGATTGATTTCTGCCATTTTTTCCATGCTTTTAATATCGGGAGTTATTTACTATTTACAAAACAATTTTAGTGACCTTATTAATTTTTACGAATACAAAACATTAGGTATAACATACGGCATCATCTTAACCTCGGGCATCATTATTACGCTGTTTTCTTCGTTTTTTGCAGTAAACCGATATTTGCGAGCCAGAACGTCTGAATTATACATATAAAAATTAATACGTATGAAAGAACAAAACTCATTTTCTGTTTTAGGTAAAATTAATTACATGCTAATAATAGCAGGCTTGTTGTTTATTGTATTTGGTTTTTTAGCAATGGCAGGAGGCGGCACTGATGACCCAAATGTTTTTGCCGGCGATACCCTTTTCGATTTTCGTCGCTTAACATTATCAACAATTCTTATTTTAATAGGATTTGCTCTGGAGGTTGTAGGAATTTTATACCGTCCAAAACAGAAATAAACGATAATGACCTGGTTCGATTTAATTGTTATTGCTATTGTTGAAGGAATAACCGAATTTCTTCCTATTTCTTCTACAGGTCACATGATTATTACTCAGCACCTGCTTGGACTTCCACCTTCCGAATTTTTACATTTATATATCGTTAATATACAGTTTGGAGCTATTTTATCAGTGGTTGTTCTTTATTTCAATCGTTTTTTTAAGAGCTTTGATTTCTATATTAAGTTGTTTATAGGTTTTATACCTGCTGCTATTATTGGTTTTTTATTGGGAGACCATATAGATGCATTGCTCGATAGTGTTTGGGTAGTTTCCATTGCTTTGCTCGTAGGTGGTATTGTTTTTTTGTTTGTAGATAGTTGGTTTAAACACAACACGTACGGCGGTGAACCTTCTTATATCAATGCATTGATTATCGGAATGTTTCAGTGTATAGCAATGGTACCAGGGGTTTCGCGATCGGCTGCTACCATCATCGGAGGGCTTACTCAAAAAATGAATCGAAAATCGGCTGCAGAA